>SMTZ1_10005212_pt1 | contig 13068 bp, 15 predicted proteins | sample DeeMarSWOR136_30_FD_25667 | JGI IMG/M metagenome (IMG submission 25667) | reverse complement strand
CTCTCGTGCAAACCATCTCGCTCACTTCTTCCTTTTTTATTGATGCACTGAATTTAACAAACTTTCCCCACGCAAGCTATTCTTTGGGAACCTTCTTGGCTCTCTGATTAAAATCAACATTCAATATAATGCAAACATGTTTGAGCCAAGAAAGGAATATTTAAGTAGATTGTGGAATGCATATAAAGAAGAACGTCGGCTAACTCAAGGAGCAAAGAAAAAAGTGTCTCGTAAAGCCAAAAAAGGCGCCTCATCGCTTTCCTATTATCTTCAGAAGGCTTACTGGAAACTCGTAACACTTAAGCCTTCAACATTTCTTTTAGCAATAATAGCTGTAGCAGCTTCAGTTTTTCTACTTGGAGGAGGAGTCTACGACATTCTTGAGCAGCCAGTTATCGCATTTGTAAGCGGCGGGAGAGTAATCCCCTATTATCCCCAAGCCTTAAACGAACAACTTTTAGGCGAAAGTGTCGCTTCAATGGTCTTATATTCCCTTGGGCTCATTGGGTTATTGCTGATGTATCAGAGCACCAAATACGCCAACAACCCACGAGAAGCATACACCACACTACTTATTGGATTACTTCTTTTGCTAATTGGATGGGTTATCATAGAGTTTTATCTTTTCCCAAGCACGATTAAACCATTTCAGCAATAATAGAGAAGGGTCACCAAGGCTTCCTTTTTACGTGAGCTAGGTATGCTAGAAAATTGGTTAAAAGATGTATAGGTACCGTAATGGCTAGAATGGTCAACGTCGTAATAGGTGTTGGCGGAGCAATGGGAAGGGAGAAAAGTAAGGCGCATAAGACAAAGTCAATTTGATCGACTATAGGGAGAAAGGCTCCGGGAGCAAGTCCTAATCGCCGCTTGGCAAAGGCACCACCTAAATCTCCAATTAACGCCCCTAAAGAGAGAGCAAAACCCAACAATGGATTGTAATTGTTGAAAACAAAACTTTCTCCAACCCCAACTAGTGTTCCAATGATTAATCCTGCAAAAAAACCCCTAAAAGTCTTATGCGAACCAAAAATTGGCTGCCCGTCTAGGAAGGTTTTGCCCAAGTCTAAAGGTTGTCCCCCACCGAAAACTACTGGAACAGCGTTAGCGCTGTAGGCAGGGAATATAAATATGAGTGATTCTGCAATTAATCCCAGCAACATTGCATTTCGTTACTTCCTTTCTCAAGCTTATAACTTATAATCGCGCAAGCCCTTTTCTTCAATTTTTAAAAAAACTATTTTGGCGGATTTCGTAAGTCTATGCGCTTCCACCGTAGCTTTGATCACATTAGCTTGGGCCGTAGGCTTTAGACTTATAGTTTTGTCTGCCCAAAATTTCAGAACCCTCGTAGCAACAGGCTGCACTATTTCATGTTCTTGGAGAACCACACTTCGCACTTGACTAATAACTAAACTTGTCACTTTTTGAGTTTTAGTGATTTGAGCTAAACAGGCCATTTGACGGTTCAATTCACGGTTCATTGCAAAGCTTTTCTTTGCATCGCCTCCTACGTTTTCACGGTAGAAGTCTGTAATTGTATCCACCACAATGAGCCCCACTTTCTTGCTGATGTAATCACTTAACCTGTCAATAACAACGGTTTGCTGTTCAAAATCTTCCGGGTGCATCAAGATAATTTGCGGCGCGAGAGCTTCGAAGTTATCGCCAGCGATTTGCGCCATGCGTCTAGGGAAAAAAGTGTGGTTGCAGTCTATGAAGATTGTCTTGTACTCCATTTTTGCGCAGTTGACAGCGCATTGAATGGCCAGTGTTGTTTTTCCGGTTTCAGCCTCTCCATAAACAAGGATCATAGTTCCCTCTATCAAGCCACCTCCTAACTGTTCGTCCAGTAAACCACAACCCGTGGGGACTACTCTTTGCAAAGGCATCCACACGCCAAAACGAATTAATAATTGCCAAAAATTAATAACTTTGTTTACGCCGACTATGTCAACACGAAAGGACAAACCATGAAAGCAAAAATCGCCATAGTAACAGTCTCTGGAAAGGCATACTACTTGTTAGTTAACGAGCTGAAAAAGAGAAACGTATTGTTTCTAAGCCTGACGCCAGATGACAACATACCGATAGACGTAAAAATTGTGATAACAACGAAGAAAGAACGTTCAAAAATTACCCATGACAATGTGTTGATATACGGAGAAGAGAAGAATCCAGCTGAGGTTGTGGATGAGGCAATCAGGATGGTTAAAGGAAAGAGAAACTACGAAAAACTTGTGATAGGAGTTGACCCTGGCAAAACCTTTGGCGTTGCAGTTCTCGGAGATGGCAAGATATTAGAAACCAAGAGCTGTACCAGTTTAAGCGAAACGGTGGACACAATAAAGGATGTCCTAAATCGCACTCCCACCATCCACACAACCATTAGAATCGGAAGTGGTGCTCCTTCCTATGCAGAAGAACTCTGGCACCACCTAAACAACGCCCTTCCAGAAAACATAGTCATTGAAAGCGTAAGAGAAGAAGGAACTAGCAAATTTCTTCGTGGTGAAAACTCGTATAGAAGAGGAAAAAGAGATGCCAACTCGGCCATAAAAATCGGCCAAAGACAAGGTAAAATGCTGCTGCGAAGGAAAAGTAATGATTAAAGAAATCAAAGCAGAGAAAACCCTTCTCGTTAACGGTCCAGCATCGGTGCGCCTTGTTTCCGGAAAAGCAGAAATCTTGGGCGCATCTTTAAACGTTGGAGAAAGAATTGTTGTTAGAGCTGGAAAACAGATTCCTTTCTACATTGAAGAGAATGCTTCTCTTGACATAAATCACGCTAAAGATTCAATGGTTGAGGAAGTTGAGGGAGACACTATTCCCATTTCATGGAAAAAAATGGTAGAAAAAACTCTCGCTTTGAAAAAGCCCACTGTTGTTATGATTATGGGCGATGTTGACTCTGGAAAGACAAGCCTCTGTACATTTTTAGCTAACAGAGCCCTCGAGTTAAAGCTAGGTGTGGCTGTTATTGATGCCGACTTGGGGCAATCAGATATAGGGCCTCCAACTACGGTGGGTCTCGCTTACATCCGTAAACCTGTGAAAGACTTATTTCATGTTAAAGCTGACGATATATGCTTTGTCGGTTTTACAAGTCCTGGCGGGGCCGAGGAACGTGTTGCCCATTGCATTGTCGGCTTCAGAAATCAAGTTCTCAGAAGGAAAAAAGATTTTCTAGTGATAAATACTGATGGCTGGGTTGAAGGAGAGGGGGCTGTTCAATACAAAGTTATGTTAGCAGAAAGCATTTTGCCTAATGCAGTTGTGGGGCTAGAACAAGAAAATGAGCTCACCCCTATATTATCCAAGTTAGAGAAAACCCCTTTTTTAACAGTGAACCCTTCTGCTGCCGTCAGAAAGCGAGATAGAGAAAAACGAAAGGCTCTCCGTGAGTTAAACTACAAAAAATATCTTAGAAACGCCAAAGTGGAAACATTCCCTCTTAACTGGGTTAGAGTAGAGGGAATACACTCCTCTCCGCGCCTCTTCCTTACAAATGCGCGATTACGAAAAATAGAAGAAACTCTAGGAATCCACCCCCTTTACTGCGAAGAAAACGTTGACACCATCTGGATTGTTTTGAAGCCAAACCAAAGGCTCGACTTTGAACAGTTGCTTAAGTTTGAAGAAGTTTTCAAGAAGAAAGTCAAAGTTATGCAAAAAGGCGATGAAAAGGGCATGATTGTCGGATTGCATAATGATGAAAACAAATTCTTAGGCCTTGGCATCTTGTACGGCGTCGATTACAAAAGAAAAATTATGAAAGCTCTTACTCCAGTAACCCAAGAGGTAGCGTCTATACGTTTCGGCAACGTTAAATTAGACGACGCATATAGAGAGATTGACACGATGACTTTGTGTGGCTAATGTTTAATTTGCTTAGATGGGCACCATTCATTAATTGGGCACTGCATGCACAGGGGGTTCTTCGCCTTACAATACTTTCGTCCATGCAAGATTATCAAGACGTGAACAGCATAATAATCATGAGGGTTAAAAAGCATTTGAAGCCCCATCCTTACGTCTTCATAATCGGCTCTCGCGTTCACAAACTTTAACCTTTTTGAAACTCTATTTACGTGGGTGTCAACTGGCAAAACTGGTTTCTTTGCGTTAAAGAGAAGCACAACATCGGCAGTTTTTGGGCCTACACCTGGCAACTTAAGCAGCTTTTCACGAGCTTGTTCTAGCGGCAGTTTAAAAATGAAGTCAAGGGAGCCCTCTAAATCTTCTAAGATAATTTGGGAAAGCTTTTTGATGGTCCTCGCTTTGTTACGGTACAGACCAGCTATCTTGAGAGCATCCTCGATTTCCGCCACCTTAGCCTTCGACAAAGCTTCGGGAGTTATTTCAGATTTCTTCGAAAGCTTTTCGAACGCTCTAGCTGTGTTTCTGCTTGCTGTGTTCTGAGAAATCACGGTGCGAATTAATGTTTTGAAAGTGTCTCTCTGTTTTCCTCTCCAGTTTGGCAATTCAAATTCCTTTCGAAGCACCCTCAAGATTTTGTTTGCTCTTTTCTTAGTCATGCTGAACGCTGCCATTTGAAATAGACATTGAGGAAGTCGTACATATCAAAGACATTTTTCAGACCGTTGAATCAACCCGAAGAGAACCTTATAAACGATTGCACACAATTATCCTTCATGCCAAACAAAGTCCACTGCGCCCACATTCTTGTAAAAACAGAAAATGAAGCAAAGATAATTTTAGAGCGATTGAAGAAAGGAGAAAAATTTGCAAATATCGCCAAAGAAGCTTCGCTCTGCCCTTCTGGAAAAAGTGGCGGAGACCTTGGAACTTTCGGCAGAGGAAAAATGGTGAAAGAATTCGAGAACGGCGCTTTCGCCCTTCAGAAAGGACAAATTTCACCAATTGTAAAAACGAAGTACGGATACCACATAATAAAGAGACTGGAATAGGCGAAAAATCACCCCTCAGACAATCGCCACTAAACACTAAATAATGCATATGTAGAGCTAATTATGACACGGTGAAGCTTGAATGTCTAGAGCAACAATTGTGAAGGAAGAAATTTCAGAAAAAAACATACGCCTCTTAGCCATCTACCTAGAAACGAAAAATGCAGTCTTGGTTCTCCTCAGTGAAGGAGAAGACCAGCTAGGCACCTTGGCTGCATCGGTGCCTCCTACAACTGAAATCCAGATCAAATCCTTCATGTCTTCGGTGCTTCTTGGAGACAGAAGCACCACAACAGCACGTATGTTAGCAGAGCGCCTTGCATCAAAAACTGGCAAAATAGGCTTAGTTTCGGTGCATCTCAGAACCGTCAGCGAAACTGAGGCAAGCTCGGCTCTTGTGAAATTGTTTGAAAAAGTCACCACAGCAAGTCAAACAGGTCAAAGGCTTGAAGGAGAGAGCGTTAGTACATGAGTTTGCGCAGTTTTCTTCGCCAAATGGAAAATATGCAAGAAGTGATGCATGTAAAAAAAGGGGTTTCTTCAAGATTCGAAATATCTTCTATAATTAAAGCTTTCGACCAAAAGGGGCCAGTTCTTTTTTTCGATACTGTTGAAAACTACAAGACTCAAGTTGTGGCCAACGTTTGTGGAACGCGAGAGAGACTTTGCAAAGCTCTAGATGTTGAAAAAGAAAAACTGTACGGGCATTTGGTTGAGGCTTGGCGTTCGCCAACCAAACCAAGAATAGTGGAAGACGGTCCAGTTAAAGAAGTTGTGGAAAAGCCTCAACTGTCCAAAATTCCAATTCTAACCCATTTTGAGAGAGATGCTGGACCTTACATAACATCAGCCATAGTTTCGGGTAAAAGTCCTGATAAAAAGGTGGAGAACGTTTCAATTCACAGGCTTCAAACACTTGACGATAAACATTTAGCCGTTCGACTTGTGCCTAGACAACTTTACAAGTTGTGGAGCATGGCAAAAGAAGCAAAACAAGATCTGGAAGTCGCCATTTCTATAGGTTTACATCCCGCAATCTCTTTGGCTTCCACTGCTACGGTGCCTTTCGGCGTCAGCGAATATGAAATCGCCAACACGCTGCTTAAGGGCAATTTCAGCTTAGTGAAATGCGAACACATAGATGCTTATGCGCCTGCAGAAGCAGAATACGTTTTAGAAGGAGTGATGTCAACCGAAAAGGAGGTTTTGGAAGGTCCGCTTGTTGACATAACAGGCACTTACGATGCACAAAGAAAGCAGCCTTTCATTGAGTTGGTTGGAGTGATGCGGCGTGAAGACGCTGTTTATCAGGCACTTCTTCCTTCTGGGAGTGAACATAAGCTTTTGATGGGTTTGCCTCGAGAAGTGAAAATCTGGGAAGCTGTAGCAAATACTGTACCGAAGGTTAAGGCGGTTAATCTTAGTTATGGCGGTTGTGGCTGGTTTCACGCCATTGTTTCAATCGAGAAGCTGAAGGATGGAGATGCTAAAAATGCGTTAATGGCTGTTTTCGGTGCGCATCCAAGCTTAAAGCACGCCATAGTTGTTGATGCAGACATTGACGTTTTCAATCCGGTTGAAGTGGAGTGGGCAATTGCCACACGTTTTCAGGCAAGTGAAGACCTAATTATTATACCAAATGCACGAGGCTCTACATTAGACCCTTCTGCAGACCAAGAATCTGGCGAGACTACTAAACTGGGTGTAGATGCAACTCGCCCCCTAAATAGAAAACAAGAAAACTTTGAGCTGGCAAAGATACCTATGGAAAAGCATGTTAAGAAGATAATAGATGAGTTGGGCAAGGCATTGAGCTAAGCTGTCTTTTTCACCTTCTTTGCAACAGCCTTACCTAAAGTAATAGCCTGCTTCACATGCTCTGGTTTTGGCGGTCCACGAATCTCCAAAGTGTCAACCACTTCAAAGCCGCCTTGTTCAAGGCGTGTTTTTATCCTTCTAATTGCTCCGCCGCCCCAGCCGAAGGAACCAAAGACTGCAGCAACTTTTCCTCTGACACCAAAAGAGGCAACGAGTTCAGTTGCGTACATCACCAGTGGATGTGCTCCGCCAAGAACCGTTGGGGTCCCAATGACAATAGCGCTTGCATCCACCAAGTCCCTGAGTACATGAGAGATGTCGGCAACAGTCAAGTTATAAGGTACAGTCTCAACGCCTTCGGTTGCAATGGTTTCAGTGATTATTCTTTCCAATGCCTGCGTGTTTCCCCACATGGAAACGTAAACAACCACAACTTTCTGTTCAAGTGGTCCTCGCGTCCATTTTTCGTAAGCTTCAATTATGGGTTGAGGATTTCGATATACAGGACCATGACTTGGAGCAATTATCTTAGGGTTTAAGGGCTTCACCTTATCCAACGCTTGTTGCGCTGAAGCTGCGAAAGGCATCATAATCTCAGCGAAATACCTTTTAGCTTCAGGTAGCAACAATCCTCCTGCTTCGTCGGCATAAAGTTTGTCAGAAGTCAAGTGGGCGCCGAAAAAGTCGCATGGAAACAATATACTACCTTCCTCATTGAAGGTAAACATGGTTTCAGGCCAATGCAACCAAGGAGCCTCAATGAACTTCAACGTCTTGCCGCCCAACTCCAATGTATCGCCTTCTTTAACAGCCATTCTTCTCTCAGGGGGCACATCGAAATACACTTCTGCCATGTTAACACCTAGCTTGGTTGCAACAACCTTCGCCTTTTTGGCGACCTTTATGACTTCGGGGATGGCACCTGCGTGGTCAGGCTCTGCATGGTTCATTATAACATAATCAATTTTTTCTGGAGGGAATATTTGACTGATTTTGTTGAGGAGAACTTCTTCGAAACCTGGATTAGTCGTGTCTATTAGAGCTGTTTTGTTTTTGCCCACAATTAGATAGGAGTTGTATGATGTTCCGTAGGGTAGTGGAATGAAAGCGTCAAAAAATCTGCGATTCCAATCTTCAATACCGACCCAGAATACGTTAGGGCTAATTTCTACGGTTTTGAAACTCATTAATCAACACCGACTGTCTACTACAAAGTGCTTATAAATAAACTATTCACAAAAAGAGAACTTTCTTTTTCGTCGTTTTCTTAACTGCAACTATTCTTTCCATTTAACAGCAGTAACTTATATTTGAAGAAGGTTTGTTGCTTTAGGAGTCGCAAGGTGTTAGCATTGGCTGGGGCTGTTAATTATCGATGGAAAATTTTGGCGATGACCTATTTTTGTATGCTTTCTTTCGCTATGGTCTTCCAATCTATTTCGCCTCTTCTTACTTTGATTCGTGACGAATTTAGCATTAGTAGGGCAGAAGCTGGCTTGCTCATGAGCTTTTTCGCGTTGCCGGGCATAATTGTGGCTTTACCTGGAGGAATAATTTCAGACCGTTTTGGCATGAAAAAGACAGGCATAGCTTCTTTGGTTTTGATGGTCATAGGCACGCTGGTTGTGGGAACAAGCAATATTCCTTTACAGGCTTATGTGGGCAGAATTGTCTCTGGTGCTGGCGGGCTTACTTTGGCAGTTGTTTTGCCTCAACTACTTTCTAGATGGTTCTTAGGTAAAGAGCTAGGTGTAGGGATGGGCATTTTTAACACTGCTATGCCTCTTGGCACTATTTTGAGCTTTAATATCTTTAGTATCATAGGAGAGAGTTTGAATTGGCGAATGCCTATCTTCTTAACTACCACGGCTAGCATTGTTGCTCTTTCAGTTTTTCTTTGGCTTTTTAAAGAGCCTTCCGGAAAAACGAGTATAACAAAGAACGGCACTGGCAGCAGCATCAAAAAGTTGGGGCCTGCTATATGGCTTGTTGGCTTGGCTTGGATGTGGTTTAACGCAGCGTTTATTTCCTTCCTCACGTTTTCCTCGGACTTTTTTGTAACCAGAGGTTATGCAATTGGCTCTGCTGGCTTATTGTCAAGTATCGTAATGATGGGATCTTTGTTTCTCAGCCCTCTGATGGGTTATTTTGTCTACAAGTTTGGAAGAGAAAGGGCATTCATTGGTATAGGCGGTATAATCATCGCTTTCTTAATCTTCCTTGTCCCAACATCACCAGTTGTTATTCCTTTACTTGTGTTAATAGGAGTCTTTGTGGCATTTGTACCTGCACCGATTTTCTCTCTACCTCCCAAACTAGTTAAACCGGAGAATATGGGTCTAGCTTTCGGAATCGTAACCGCCTGCCTAAACATAGGCATACTCGCTGGTCCTTATTTTGCTGGTCTGATAAAGGATGTTACAGGCGATTATAGCTTTAGCTTCTATCTTATGGCGATTTTCGCAGTATTACAAGCAGTGACAATTGCGCTCTTAGGTTTGTTCAAACTTCGAAGCGAAAAGGAAGTGTAACTCCAAAAATGACTTTTACAGCTTTGTCTCCACAAGCTTACTCTTCATACTTCTAAGCTTTCTCATATACTCTAATAGTTTTGTTTGAGCTTTATTTGGTGAAATCTTTGAAAATCGAATCTTGTCATTTGGCTTGGCTTGCCCGAGGCGGGAAACGTCGGAAGTAATAACGACCGCAATTTTCGGATAGCCACCGGTCGTCTGCGCATCCCGCATCACTATTATGGGCTTACCATTGGGCGGTGCTTGGACAGCTCCAACGGGAATTGCATCTGAAACCATCTCAAAGGAACTTTTCCGCTCCACCCTTGAACCTTCAAGCCTGTAACCCATCCTGTCAGACTCGGTGGTGACTGTGTAGACATTGGACAGAAGAGTATCCATGCCTTGCTCTGTGAAATAATCAGATTGTGGTCCAAGCACAACTCCAATCGTCATTATGTTGCTGTAGCTGGGAACAAATTCGTGAGACATTAAAAGACCCGACTTAGGAAAGATTTTTGGTTTATGCGCCTCAATAACGTCTCCCGCTTTCAATTTCCTGCCTTGAAAACCGCCAAACCCGCCACGAACATACGTTGACCTACTGCCCAACACTGTAGACACGTCTATTCCTCCTCTTACAGCTAGATATGCTCTACACCCACTTTGCGGAGAACTAAAAGAAAGCACGTCGCCCTTGTCTACCTGTAATGTCTGCCAACAACTAACTGTTTCATCATTTATGGAGGGTAAAAGGGCAGCTCCTGCAATTGCAATCTGACTTTCATTTAGAAACTCAAGTCTTGGACCCAACAAAGTCATTTCTAAGCAAGCATCCTCAGGCTTGTTGCCCACTAAAAAATTAGCTGCAACAAAAGCATACGTATCCATAGCTCCAGAAACTGGCACTCCATACCTCTGAAAACCATGTCGCCCTAAATCCTGAACAGTAGTAAAAAGACCTGAATTGATCACTTTACACAGTTTCATCTTCATTATTCCGGCGTAGGTTTTCAAATTCTTCTTTTTCAATCCGTCTGAATTTTACAGTGTCTCCAGGTTGAATCAAGGCTGGCGGCTGCTTCTTAATGTTGAAAAATTTTAGAGGAGTTCGTCCAATTATCTGCCATCCTCCGGGAGACTCACAAGGATATATACCCGTTTGTTTCTCAGCTATTCCCACTGACCCTGCTGGAACTCGCAATCGTGGGGTCTTCAGCCTAGGAGTTGCGATTTCGGCAGCTACCTCGCCCAAGTAGGGGAACCCAGCGACAAAACCAATCATGTAAACAAGGTATTCTCTGCCACTATGTAGCTGAACCACTTTTTCCTTGTCGAGATTATGGTATTTGGCTACATGTTTAAGGTCGGGTCCATATTTGCCGCCATAAACAACGGGCACTTGAACTGTCTGTCTTTGAGTTAAAACACTGAATTCGTCTAGTCTTTTTTCCAAGTCTTTTAACTTGAAGACTAGTTGTTCATAACTTGTCTTCAATGGGTCATAATAAACAAGGAGTGAACGATAGGTTGGCACACACTCTTCTACACCTAGCACCTCAAGTTGGGAAATCGCGTGGTCTAGAGCATGTACCTTTCGATTAATATCTGGGTTTATATTATTTCCAAACTCGACTAATAATGCTCTATCGCCTACTGGCAGATACTTGACTGCTTGATACAAACCTTTGCACCTAGACAAAAGTACCCACAGGCGCCACTTCAATATCGGCAGCTAAAAATGCTTTTTTGACAGCTTTAGCAAGCCCTACAGCATTCAACGTGTCCCCATGAACGCAAATGGTGTGCACTTCGTCAAACTTAACGGTCTGGCCGTCAACAGCTGTGACTTCTTTCTCCTCTACCATTTTTACAGCTCTCTCAGATACAACTTTTGCGTCTTCAATCACGGCTCCCACTACGCTTCTAGAAACCAAACTGCTGTCTGAATTGTAAGCCCTGTCAGCAAAGACTTCATGAGCAACGCGAAGACCTGCCTTAGCTGCAACTCTTGCCATCTTAGAGTTTACCAAGGCAAAAAGTATGAGTTTAGGATTTGAAGCACTTATTGCTTTGATAATGGCTTTTGCATAGGCTTCATTTTTTGCAGCAGCATTGTATAAGGCTCCATGAGGTTTAACATGTTGTAAATCTGTGCCAGCAGCGTTCGCAAAAGCTTCTAGGGCACCTATTTGATAGATAATGATGTTCTTCACTTCTTCATTTGAAAGATTCATGTGGCGACGACCAAATCCCATTAAATCTGGAAATCCGGGGTGCGCGCCTATTGCAACCTTATTCTCTGTCGCTAGCTTCACCGTCCGCGCCATTATAACTGGGTCGCTTGCATGAAATCCGCAAGCGATGTTGGCTGAGGTTATGAAGGGCATGATTTCTGCGTCGTGTCCTATTTTGAAGTTGCCGAAGCTTTCACCGAGGTCGCAGTTGATGTCGATTTTTGGCTTCATGGACTGAGCCTCTGAAGTTTAGTGAAGGTAGTTGACCATATTTTCCGTTACTGCCGAAGGCACAGGTAGGTCTTTCATAGTAACTAGTCCGGGCGATGCGTTGATCACTTTTGGAATAGCATTTACTATCATGGCCACAGTGCCTATATCTCCGTGTATACAAGGTGTGATTTTCTGATTTATGTTGGGAATGCCTTCAATTGTTATGGCATCGTATTCTTCCTCTGCACCGATGTATGCTTGAAAATCGAGGGTAATGGCTTCTTTTCCCTTTCTATACCCCTTTGCTGTCTGTCTTAGACCTGCTGCACATCCCGCTTGAACTTCAATGGCTTCGCTTCTCACGGTTTTCTTGGCGATAACAGGCTCAACTGCGTTAACCTCTATCTTTTCCAGCTTCCAAGCTAAAGCTGCTGCAATCATCGATATAGACTGTTCCAAGCCTACGTGTCCCGTAATCTGCTTCGTCTCAATGGCTTTGTGGAACTCTTTTATGCTGAGACCCGCGCCAATTTTCTTTTGGAAAGGCACTCTACGGGTGGCGGCGTTCATGACACGAACAGCTTTTATTTTTTCTATCTTTTGGCAGGTCGCGGTAAGCGTGATGATTAGGGTGTCCATTAGGAAGCCCGGGTTAATGCCCGTGCCAAGAATCGTGGCTAGATGTTTCTTCGCTAAGGCGTCAAGTTTTTTGGCTAGCTGTGACTCTGAATAGTAGGGGTAAGAGAGTTCTTCGCAAGTTGAAACCACATTGACGCCCTGTTTCACGATTGCTACAAGTTGTGGGAATACGTCCTTCAGATAAGAAGAGGTTGTATGCACTACGATGTTTGGTTTCGTCTTTGACAGCACAGCTTCAGCGTCGTTTGAGATGGTAACCTCAACACGTTTGCCTAGATGGGAGACTTCTCCCAAATCTTTGTTTACCTTCTCCTTTGCCACGTCGATTGCTCCAACGATTTCTATTCCTTCTTTTTGAACGAGAAATTTCGCTATGAGGCTGCTGACTGCTCCTATTCCGTATAAAACTGCCTTTATTTTTTCCAATTTCTCAACCTTTGTTGTTTTGTTGCTCTATGTTTGGATATAGGTGTTTCGTAGCGTGAGTTTTTCAAATCCTGTATGGGTCAAACATTGTCGCGTGAAGTATCGGTTGGGCTGCTTTTAGCCACGTCTTGTTCCTACTAATTTGAATGGCTCTACCCATTTATGTTGGTGAAAACTAAATTGCAGTTCTCGACTGTAGCATTAGATTCGCGCGTATCAGTATGGCTCGAAATCCGCGCGCAACATTCCGTAGTAGGTTGGCGCTTGGTAGGAGACGAATCTTGCTTTCAT
>SMTZ1_10005211_pt1 | contig 13069 bp, 15 predicted proteins | sample DeeMarSWOR136_30_FD_25667 | JGI IMG/M metagenome (IMG submission 25667) | reverse complement strand
CGTCGGACCTCATCCATTGGACAAAAATTGGGGAGTCTTCGAAGCTTGGGCAGGAGTTGGGTTTGGCATCGAGCGAATAGCCATGGTTAAAATGAACACCAAAAGAATCAGACACATTGCTCGTAGTCTGACCTATCTGGATGGAGCTAGCTTGGACGTGCAGTAAGGAACAAAGTTTATGTATGTAATCCCCCAATGACTGGTGACTTGAATTGGCTATCCAATCAAATCTTACGCATGTGGAAGCTAGGAACCCTCCAATTTCGAGAATATTAGATAACGCTTTGCGCGAAAAAGAGCTCACGAAAACGGAAATTTCACATTTAATGAAAACCAGCGATATAGTTGACCTCTACTCTATTTTTTCTGTTGCGCAGCGTCTCCGTGAAAAGAATTTTGGAAACGCCGTTTTTCCTTACGGTTTCATATACTCATCAACCTATTGCAGTAACTATTGCATTTTCTGCTATTATAGAAAACCCAATGACAAGTGTCTGAGGTATCGAAAGACTCCTGAGAAAATTCTGGAATACGCTGGTGAGCTTAAAAAATCTGGAGTCCACTTGGTTGATTTAACCATGGGTGAAGATCCGTTGATTCATAATGAAAAACATTACGAGTATCTGATAAGTCTCGTTAAGAGAATTGTGGACGATGTAGGATTACCTGTTATGGTTTCGCCGGGAGTTATTCCGAGGAAAACGCTACGAGATTTAGCGCAGGTCGGTGCAGATTGGTATGCTTTATATCAAGAAACACATAACAGAGAGTTGTTTAATCGCTTGCGCGTCGGACAGAGTTTTGACGCTAGAATGAATGCAAAATTACAAGCGAAAAGAGAAGGCTTGCTGATTGAGGAAGGCGTGCTTATAGGCGTTGGCGAGACTTATCAAGACCATGTTGATTCTATACTTGCTATGAAAGAAATAGGGGCTCGGCAAGTGCGCGAAATGGGTTTCCAACCTCAACCCAACACTCCTATGGAATTTTGTTCCTCTCCACCAATACTTGACGAAATGAAGTTCATTGCCATAATGAGAATAACACAGCCAGACAAACTAATTCCAGCATCTTACGACATTGACGGAATAAAAGGCCTTCAATTGCGACTGATGGCCGGAGCAAATGTGATAACTTCACTTATCCCACCGCAGTCTGGGCTTGCGGGAGTGGGACAGCCTCAATTGGATATTAAGCGTGGACTAAGAACAGTTAAAGGCGTTACGCCCTACATAAAGCGGATAGGATTAAGGTTTGCGTCAAAGAAAAGATACATAGAATGGCTTGAAGAAAACAAAAATGCGTGACGTTTGAATAACAGTGTTACATTGTTAGAAGATGCAAGCATCCATAAGTAGTTTCAGAATATGTTGTAGTTCACAATTTCATCGAGAGATTTCCTCATTACCCTCCACGAGACGCGTTTTGTGGGATAACCAAAGGAATGCGTGCGCATGTACATGGCGTAGGATCGTATGCCTGCATGAGTGCTACTGTGCCCAGAAGGGAGGGAGAATGCGAAAAAGAGAAAAGAAAAAGGTTAAAATTTAACCCCCACCCACCCACATTAATTACGTTAGCTGTGCTGACTGTCACCACTACTACTATAGTGCTACTCTGACCTGACTGACAGTAATAACATAGACCACAAACACACAAACAAACAGAATAAAACTCACCGAAATAGCTCGCGCGCGCTAGGCAAAGAACTTTACAGAGGAACTTGGAAGGCAATTGAAATGGTTTTATTTCTTGAGTGCTTCTCTCATTCTCTTTATTGTTTCCTGTTCATTCAGTTGCTTCTGCTGTTCTGCTTCACGCCTCTGCTTAACTTGCTCGTTGTATTTTTCTATACTCTTGTTAGTAGAGTCAACCAAACCTTTAATCCATTTGACTTTGTCCTTAATTTCGTCTGGTAAAGTCAACACTTCAAGTTTGTTCCCCACAACTGCCACTGGCGTGCGCGCGTGCATATAACGACCTGCTTGTACCTCGGCTTCGAAGGCTAGTACCCAATGGTGGTCTGGAGTAGAGTCTAACTCGAGGGCAAATACATATGCCCCAACTAGCAAAGCACTTTTCTCTATTTTCAATTTATCTGGGTCAACGGGCTTAAGATTAACCTTTCTTGAGGAGTATACCATTCTTGTAAACCTCACAATACAGTCGTGTTTTGGGTTCTGTTATAACTTTTCCCCTTATTCCCCCATCCTTTCCTCTCTATCACACACAGTGAGTGTGTGGATCAACATATCAGAGTGGTACCACCAATTAGGTACCACCTTTTCCTATTTTTCTCTTTATTTTCTTTGGAAACCACAATCCCATAGCGTTGTGAATTTCCTCACTATCACACACACAGTGTGTGTGGGGGTTAAATTTTAACCCCCAAAACCCAAAACCCAAAACCCAAAACCAAAAATATACTAACTAATACTCCCCTACTCTCCCCTTTCCCCCTACTCTCTCTCCCTCCATACACCTACAACCACCACCACACCACACAACACAAAATTGAGAATTAGGGATTGAACGAAGGTTTAAACCAAGACAGACTTTACAAGACATTGACTTCTTTTAACAACTCGATCATTTTTGTATGAAGCAGGTCAATGAAAGGACTTCGTTCCACATGATAGAGCTCATATTTGATTTGACTAGAATTATTAGTAGAAATTGAACTTCTCACATCACCTAAAACTGCTGGTTTGACAAATTCATGAACTATTTTCAAATCATTATTATCGAATGGATCCGTCCTCTTTGGATCATGGTATAGGCTAGGAAATGGAGCATATCGGTAATAATCTTGACCGGTATCTTCGGGATTCCTTGTTTGTGTGAAAAAAACAGGATTCATGTTTTTAATATAAGAGATATGTGCTGAACCGTTTCTAAAAGCTCTGATTGTTAGATATAAACCGCGCCACTTGGTTCTCTTTTTTGATTCTGTTAATGGAACAAACTCACAATTTTCATTCGATGCTAAAGAATAGCCTCTTTTATCCGTTTTCATTTCCGAGTGGTTCTCACGAGTGGATTCACCGTAAAATATTTCTTTGGTTGTTTCTCTGAGAACTGCAAGAATAGCAATATAGTATGGTAAGTCTTTACCATTCAGTGAGTTCCAATCGTTTCTTGCCATATCCCACCATTGTTTAGTTGTCTTTATTCTTGAGCACCAATCATAACATATTTCACATTTGAACATAAATGGATATTAAGAAATATCCTTTCTTAAAATGTATGCGCACATAGCTATTCAAGTTTCCTTCGTGGATTTCTTTGATTTGATTGTGTATTCTTATCAATTGCTTGGAGTAAGAATACTACCTACATTATTGTGTTACATAGAAAAATCCAAATAACTACACCTATTATTACCACAATAATTGGAAACCCAATAGACCAAATGTTCCTTTTCCTGGTTTTGGAGGCATCGATGCATTTCTTGTTTGGAAAACTTGCGCTTAGGAGGATTCTCGCTAAACTCTCAAACTCCGTTCGAGACTTCTCGATTTTTAATTTGAGAAAGTAAAACTCCAATTTAACGGCTTCTTTATATGGTCTCCTTGCTCCAATCACAAGGACTATTGATATTGCAATGATTATAGCCAAGGAAAAACAAAAGTATTTAATTTGAAATCCAGGATAATGGAAAGATCGGAAGTAGAATAACTCAAACTTAATATCACTACCTAGTTCCACGGTTCGGAGTAAGAATATAGTAGCAATTGAGAAAGCTGGAACAAAAATGGAACAAACTATTCGAGCATTAAAGTGAGACCAAATCCCACGTATTGTTTCCGAAAACTTCTGGTTCATAGGATCTCGGTCACCCAGATAGTAATACAGTGTATCTAGGAACTCTTTTTTTTGCTCGTTGTTCAATTCCTTCCAAACGTTAATTTTGTCCATATACTTCAATATATCTCGCCAACACGGCCTCATTGCAAGACGGTTGTATAACCATGTGTCATAGAACGTGTAGATAACATACCCAAACGCCAGGCCTGCTGCGAAAGCGCCTCCAAAAACTCCAATCAACACGTTCCCATTCTGGCCTAGATACTTAACAACATCATCGCCCAAATTTGGGATTATGAGAAGGCTTGTGTAAATCACGTAAAGGCTTCCTGGAATGAAATAGCGCAAGAATTGATATTCTGCAAACACCAAAGTTAGACAGCTAAGCAACTGTATGTGAGCACATTTTTCAATGCTTTTTTAATTCTTTATACAAATACTATTTCGTTGGAAGTTACTTTAAAAATTTAAGCCCAACCCCAAAAACACGTGTATGAAGAAGAAATATTACCTAATTATCTGAAAGAATTTCCGAAATAACTCTCGGATTCCACATCTTTCGTTCATCTCTCAAAAACTTGGCTAACAACAGCGCTTCCTCATTAATCAAAGTCTCAACAGTTTGACACCTGAGTCTCCAGGTAAAAGACATTGTTGTGTCAACATAATTGTGTTAATTACTTCTATATGATTGAGGTACTACTTTTAACTTAAGGAATCAAAATGAATGACTTTTTCGCTCACCTTCTCTTTCCATTAAGTATTGGTGGAGTTGGTGGCTTCTTGATTGGATACGCCATGAAAAAAGTCATCAAGATTTTATTGGTTTTTTTTGGTTTGTACTTACTCTCTCTATATTGTTTGGTATATGTCCAAGTAATCAGAGTAAACAATGAAAAGCTTTTTGAGACATTTTCCAGTCTTCTTACTTACGCAGTAGATTTTCTAGCAAACATCCTAGCTTATTTACCAATATCAGGAAGTTTCGCACTCGGATTCACATTAGGGATAGTGAAAGGCTAAAGCGTGCATGCATTTTTTGCTCGAATTTATTAATACAAGATTTTTCCTCTCATTAATAATTTAAGATACACACATCCCAAATAGTGTGTGTGCACAAAGTTCCGGCAAAAAAGATTAAGCATCAGATGGCATTGTTAGTCTAGAAGTTGATCTCTCTGACGGTTAATTATCTCATAGATGCAAAGGCGAACAAGAAGGGAGTAGCCCTCACCTTCTTCAACCCTTCTACTGATACTTGCAAAGAAGTGCTGAACAGAGATTATAGACCATACTTCTTCATTGTCCATCCCATGACTCGGGAAGATCGAGAAATCGTTGAAGAGTTAGGTGCTGATACCAAAGTAGAAGAGAAGAGAGATCTATTCACCGACCAACCGGTAAAAGTTACTAAGGTCGAGATAACTGATTCTTCCAATCTCAAGCGGGCTTCTAAGAGATTTGAGAAATCTTGGGAGAGTGAAGTTCCGTTCATTTTAAGCTACGCCTACGATCAAGGTCTAAACTTCGGGGCGCAACACCTCATCCAAGGAAAGGAGGTCAGAACGATTCTTCAGGTATCTGAAAAAACTAAGAAGAAGTTCGAGAAGAAGTTTTCTGGAGTGAAGAAAACTGATCCCGTGAAGTACGGCTTGCTGGAGAGATGGTTCGCCCTTTGCTCTCAGCCAATTCCTGAAGTCGCCACTGAAATGCTGGGAATGGGTGAGAAGGTGGATACAGAACGATATTACTTGGCTTTTATGCTTTCTAGAGTGGCGAATCTCCCTGTGTCTATGGCTTACTCCAACCATCAGGTTAGCGCTTGGATAAAATCTATTCTTCACAACTATCTCAGAAGAAATAACATTTTGATCCCCACTTCCAAGGAGCTTAGGAGGGACGAGACAAAGAGAAGTGTTCAGGGAGCTCTCACTTTTTCGCCTAAACCCGGTGTTTACTTCAATACGGTGGTTGTGGACTTCGAGAGTTTGTATCCAAGTCTGATCGACGTTTACAATCTGTCACACGAAACAATTGATTGCCTCCATGCCAAGTGTCAAAACAATAAAGTGCCTGGACTTGAACATTATGTTTGCGAACGGCGGAGAGGCGTCTACTCTGTTCTTATAGGTGCAATAAAAGACCTACGAATCCATTGGTACAAACCGCTGGCCAAAGACAAAACAATATCACTGGAAGAGAGAAGATTGGCTCAAGCCTCATCTCAGCTCTTAAAGTTAATCTTGGTTTCGAGTTATGGTGTTACGGTTAGAATTCACGGTCTCGCTCGCCCGTCATTGGCTGAGTCTATTACAGCTTTTGGACGCCACATTCTGCAAACTACGAGGGACATCGCCAAGGAGGAAAGCCTTCGCCCCATCTACGGAGACACTGATTCACTGTTTTTGGATAATCCTCGAGATGAGCAGGTAAACCTGATCATCAAGATCGTGAAGGAACGCCTTCATTTGGATTTAGCTGTGGATGAGCTATATTCTGTCTGTGTTCTTCCAAGGGCAATGAAAGCTTACTTTGGAATAAGAAAGGATGGAACTCCAGATGTTAAAGGAGTAACGGCGATCAAGTCCAATTCTCCTACTTTCATCCAGAACGTTTTCAGAGACTGCGTGAAGAAGATGGCGGATGTAAAGAACCAAGCTGACTATGCTGAGGCTAAAGATCGCGTGCAAAGAGTTGTAAGAAACGCTATAAAGGATCTCAAGGCTGGAAAAGTTCCCATCAAAGACCTACAATACGAAATGGAGATTCATGAAGATCCTGCTGAAAAGATGAGAGACAAAGCGTTGCATCAACCTTACCAATGCTCTATTCAGCTTATTGACTCCGGTAGATTGATTCAAAAAGGCACTGCAGTCAGTTTTGTGAAGGTTAAACCCTTCCAGTATCGGGGAAAAAATTTCACTGTGAAACCTACAGAAGCGGTAAGAGATTTTCGCGAAGTTAACGTCGATGATTATGTGCGCAACCTCAGAACCGCTCTCAATCAAACTTTCAAACCGATGAACATAGAGTTCAAAGAAGACACGGAGAGAAAAATCACCCTCGCAGACTTCATCTGAAGTAGACATAACACTTGGGCACGCGCAAAGCATATAAAAGAGTGAAGCTGTTGTTCCCCGATGTAGTGGTGACGTTTGAAAATGCAAAGGACGTGGATGAGACAATTTCATATTGAAATTACAATGGTGCTTCTGATCAGCTTTGTAGTGATCGAGCTAGCCTCGATTACGGACTTGGCCTATAGTGTGACATCAAGTTTTCAGTATCCCGTGAACAAGATCTTGGGCTTTTTAGCTTTGACTATTGCTCTCGCGGGAGTGTATGGACTGCTCAAGAATAATAGAGTAGGAACCTATTTCGCTCTTGTAGCCTCGACTTTTTGGGTGATTCTGGGATGTTTTTCCTTAGCTCAGCTCTATTATATGTCACGATTGAATCTTGCTCCACTAGCCCACGCCACCATCGCGCTTATACTGGGATCCCTAACGTCCGTGTTTGTTTTCAAAAGCAGTTGTATTCAGAAAAATGAGATGAACCTCCCACTTGATGCTTCATATTCACCGGATCCTGAAGCTGGTTTTGCGACAGGCAATAAATACGCTATAGAGACGATTGATGTGTTCAAGAAGTATTTTCTAGGTCCTAATATCGTGTCAGCTATTAACTGTCTTGAAATGAAAGTTTGTAGCGGAGAATTTGTCGCTATTATGGGGCCGTCTGGTAGTGGCAAGTCAACTTTGCTCAACCTAATCGGTGCCCTTGATAAACCTTCCTCGGGCAGAGTATTGATTGATGGAGTCGATATATCAACACTCGACGAAGACGACCTTGCGAAGCTTCGCAATGAAAAAATTGGCTTTGTATTCCAAGCATACAACCTAGTTGCGAGATCCAGTGTGTTACGTAACATGGAATTGCCTGCTCTTGTAAAAGGCTACTCTAAAGAAGAGCGTCTCAAACGAGTTAGTAGGCTTCTTGCAATAGTCGGTTTGAAAGATAAGGCTTTGAGAAAACCGCAAACCTTGAGTGGCGGGGAACAACAGCGTGTCGCAATTGCCAGGGCATTGATCAACGATCCCGAAATTGTATTGGCTGATGAACCAACCGGCAACGTTGATTCAAAGACAGGTAGAACAATAATAGATTTCCTGAGGAAACTTAATCTGAATAACAGAACCACGATCGTAATTGTCACTCATGATCCTGAAGTGGCGAGTAGGGCTGATAGAATCATTAATCTTCGAGATGGAAAAATTGTTGAGGAGAAACAACTGGAGGTTCATTGAAATGAGAAGGAAACATGAGCTTTGTATTCTTCTATTTATGTTGTCAGTGTCGTGTCTTTTTTCGTTTGATGTTCCGCCTATTTCCGGAAAGCCGTCAGTATACCTAAAGGTAAGTCGTGTGGTTTGGGGTGAAGATCCGAATAGTCCAATTAAGGCCTACCCTGGAGATGAAGGCATAGCCTTAACTGTGGAGGTGCAAAACTATTCAAACGACACTATCAAAGGAGTAGAAGCCATTTTGATGTTATCAGATCCGTTTATCGATATTTATGGAAACCACAACGTCACAGCTACCGGTGAACCTTCCGACATAGGAGATATTATGAACCAAACTGGAGAAATCCTCCCGGCAGGGTTCTTCACATTCACCTTCAGCCTTGACATCAATTCCAACGCTCTTCCAGCCGTTTACAGTTATCCCATGACAGTTGAATATTTGGTGAAGAACGGAACCAACTGGCTTGAAGGGGACACAACGACCTTGACCATCAGGTTTGTGGTGTCCAAAATTCAGGCCACAGTGACTTGCTCTGTTTCTCCGCAAAACGTTGAGAAGGGCGAGTCTGTTGATGTTTCTGGGTCAATCAATCCAGTGCAAAGGAACGCAACTGTTACATTAGTCTACAAGAGACCGAACGGGTCAGTCTTCGTTCAAAACGTGAAAACCGATGCGGAAGGATCTTATAGAGACTCATATCAGCCTAACAATGAGGGATTCTGGAGTGTTAATGCCAGTTGGGCAGGAGATGAAAGCCATGAGGGAGACTGGATGTCAATCTCATTTGAAGTCAGACATAGCGTATCGGTCAGTATCGACACATCAAACAACCGTTTGACGGGGGGCATAGATAATAATTTCAATATAACTCTCCTGAACAGCGGAGGCATATTGATTTCGACGATTGATGTAGCTCTTATCATTCCTGCACCACTAATAATTCACGGTAACAATGAATGGACGTTTGAGTCGTTGGAATCTGGGAACTCGACCTTAATCCCTGTGAAGATATATGCACCAGAAAGTTCGATAGGTGGCACGTACAGCGGATCACTCACGATGAATTACAGAGATTACTACGGGGAAACCAATAGCGAAAGCTATCCTATTGGCCTGATCGTGGTGGGGCAAATAACTCTGACTGTTTATGAAAAAATCGCAAGTCCACAGCCAGCAAGATCTGGATCAAAGATTTCGATCACTGCAACCATGCTCAACAAAGGTAATGTAGCGGCTAAATATGTAAACGCTTCAATTGTACCCAATACAGTTCTAGACTTGACAGCGGAAAGCACAGCCTACGTGGGTGAAGTTGAAGAAAACTCTCCAGCTCCTTTCACTCTAGCGGCGAATGTAAAAACCAATGCTCCGAACGGTACCTACCCTGTAACCGTAAGCATCACATATCGAGACGACCAATATGCGGACCAGTCCTTTAATGCCACCTTCTATGTTCTCATAGAAAAGAATCATGAAGATCAAACTATCTCAGATGGTACCTCAGACCTTCTGAAACCTTTTTTCGATGTAAGCGTGATCCTCCTTACGTTGGTTGGAGCATCAGCGGTCATTTTGTTTCTTTATCGGAGACATCTCTCTAGCCAACCAAAAGCTGAAGACACTTCAGGGAAGACCCAGAAGTGAATATCTTTCAGCTTTTCAGTCTTTCCTTTGAAGCTCTGAAGGAACGACGTTTACGAGCGAGTTTAACGGTTCTCATGGTTATAATGGGCGCTAGTTTGATTGTAGCCCTGAACGGCACAGGCAACGGGTTCTCCGCTTTCGTAAACGACCAGTTCAGTTTGCTGGGAGCGAACATTCTAATACTGAGTCCTCGAGGCGAGAATATTGAGATGGACTTTTTGTTGGCCGATGAAATCAGCAAATTCTCCGGAGTTGAAAGCGTAATTCCATACATCCAGCAAATCGCATCGATAGTTTCTCAGGGAGAAGAACAAACATCAATCGCGGTAGGAGTGGAACAATCCAAGCTGCCTTTACTGTTCCCTACGCTGTCTTTTGAAGTGGGAACATTTGTTTCAGAGTCGGATAGTATTGGGATTATACTGGGTAGCGAAGTGGTACGGTCTTCCGACCAGGATAGAATCTTTGCTACTCTGGGGCAAACAGTAAAGATTTTTCACCAAATTTATGAGGAGCAGAGGATTGTACCCGTTCAACGATCATTTGTTGTCCGCGGGATTTTGAACTACATTGGTAGCGGCGTTGTCCCTGTTGATCAGATGGTGTTTGTCTGTACATCAGCCGCGAATAGCCTCTTTGATCGAGGTGGAAACTTCGACGGAATCTACGTAGTTACAGAAAACCCCGATTTCAATGAAGAAGTTCGACTGCGAATAGAGGAAATATACGGCACTGACATGATAATTATATCTCCTCAAACAATAGCGGATACAATTCAGCAAATTAGCGCAAGCGTGTATCTTTTCATAAATGTGGTTGCCATGGTTTCTCTTCTTGTTGCTTCTGTAGGTATTGTCACTACAATCCAAACATCTATGATGGAACGTATAAGAGAGATAGGGTTGCTGAAAGCCATCGGCTTCAACAGACGGCTCATTCTAAGTCTTTTTCTCTGTGAAGCCATGATAATCGGCATTCTTGGAGGAAGTTTAGGCGTGATACTTGGCGTAGGTTTAGCGCAAGGACTAAGTGTTTTTCTAGGAACAAGCCTAAGCTTCGAGAATTTTTCATTACAACTTGTTCCCGTGATTGATCCTCAGAACCTTTTGTTCACTGGAATCTTATGCGTAGCATTGTCCATGATTTCTGGGTTCTATCCATCTTGGAGAGCCTCTCAGCTAAATCCTGTTGTAGCCTTGAGACACGAATAATGCGTGTGCGCGGTTGCTAGTTATCTCCGAGATAACCGTACACGAGTAGCATGCATCAACTATTTACGTTGCTTCAACATTAAATCGTCAATTCTTTCTGTAAAAAATATCGAGACCGAAATCGTAGGCTACGTAACCAAGTCCAACGAAGAAACTGAGACATCAGGTCTTGTGTCCAGTCGGAGCACCCCAACCTTTTTTCTTTCCATGCATATGCAAATTTTCTATTCGACTTTGGAGATCTCCGCGCGCTTTACATCGAAACAAACTCGGTTTTAATCTGCTTCAGTGAAATCAAAGACGTGCTCTTCTCAATACCTTCTCGAGCGAGAATACTCATCAGTACTTCGTGGTATTCATCCTGATCCTTTGTCCTAACCTTAAGAACCATGTCCCATTCTCCAGCAAGGATGTCAACACTCTCAACCGCTTTATATCTAGCAAGTTCATCAGAAATCTTAAAAGGTTCAGCACCTGCGCTAGCGGTCAATTTGATGAAGAGATATGCACAAAATCCCTCGTCAATCTTCTTGTAGTCAAAGGTAGCCTTGTAGGTTTTTATTGCACCTTCTTCCTCCAACTTCCTTATGTTATAGTGGATAGTGGTGGATGGTTCCTTTATTTTCTTGGCAATCTTGGCTATCTGCGGGGTGCAGTAACCTTCCTTGAACAGCTCAATCAATTTGGGTTTTATGTTTTTCATGTTATTGAACAATATTCGATTTTTTAAAAGTTTTTCGTCTAATATTTGAATCTTGGCCAGACACATAATTATTGATCAAAACCACATGTTGTACACGAAGAAGGTGACTAACGTGGAACATCCTTTGAGAAGAAGACCTCAAGAAACAAAATCTTTGGCAAGAAAAATGCTTCAATTGTTGAGAATAAAGAGAGCCTATGTTCGCTCCATGGGCTATGATGAAGAAGAACATACTCGAATTGAGGTTCCTCTTGATTACAATTATTCAAAGCAGAATGAAGCCGCATTATTGGAGGCGGAGCGCAATAAATTTCAGGGCCTTTTGGAGATGAAAAGGCAGCACATACAATACTGCTAAATCTCCAATGAATGCAACATCCTTTTTATCCTGCCTGCTTTGACAGTTTTTCCATCGTTGACTACGGTCTTTTTGTGTTTTCAAAATAAAAAGGATTGTCACAGTTTTTTGTTACAATTCAACATCATTTAACATTGTTTGCAGTTATGCATGCATAACGGTTGCCGTGGATTGCCAGCAGAGAACTGACTCTCATTGAACACCAAATATCAAGCAAGATGAAGTAAAAAACAAATGTATGGGATAAGAAATTTCAATTGTTGTTAGGGCTGGTAATAAGTAGGCTTTTGTGAGTGCGAATGGAGTGGAGCGAACATGAGCAACGGTTTGAATGACTTACGGATACAGAAAAAAAGAGAGGATGTTTGTTTGATGTGTCAAAGGCTAGTAATTGAATTCGAGTTTAGGATCTCCGAACCTTCTGAATGTGGCTATAGCTCCGATGAACTCTGAGGCGGGTACAGTAGGTTCAGTCTTGCTTCGTTCCTTCTCAAGTTTCAGAAGTTCGTAGATTGTGTAGAGAGCTTCTTCTACAACACGGGCATTGTCTTCTAGCCCTGTGCTTTCTTTGTACGCTTCAAGAAGTCTATTGGCTTTCTCGCTTATCTGTATAACAAGTTCAGGCATTCTAATCAACCTCACTTTCTAGGTTTTTCGATTCTACCCCGAAGGGGCACTCCTCAGATGTTGTAGGTAGGTGTCTAGGAAAAAGCAGGCACATCGCACAACATTCAGTATAATCTACTAGATCTCGTCTGATGTTTGATCTGAAATCTCCCGAGTGTCTATCTACGTTTCCTCGCTGTGATCTTTCTTTTTGTGTCACGTCTACTCACTTCCCCAAGTAAGGCTACTTGCCTTTCTTACCTCCAGACTTTTCACTAGGTTTCATAATGGTTTTCGCTGTGTCTACGGCATCTTTCACTAATCCACCAAAGTCTACTCCCGAAGTTTCGCTCATTCCCTTGAGGAATCCTCCCATGGCAATTCCCCCTTCGGCTCCTATGGGAATGCCCATAATAGATCCCTTCTCTCCAGTAG
>SMTZ1_10031501_pt1 | contig 13070 bp, 16 predicted proteins | sample DeeMarSWOR136_30_FD_25667 | JGI IMG/M metagenome (IMG submission 25667) | reverse complement strand
GGCCCGACGGCCCCCTTACGCCTGGGGCGCCACCGCCGGTCCGCGCCGCAGGTCACAGCTCCAGCGCCAGCACCAAGTCGTAATGCCGGGAACGCTCGTCGAACCGGGACAATAGCGCCCGGGCCTGCGGCGGCACCACAGCCGCCTCATAATCTTCCCCGGCGAATTCCCGAACCGCCTCCAGAGAGTCAAACCACAGAATCGTTATGAACTCCACTTCCCGACCGACATTTCGCCGCATCAGGTCGACTCCCCGGTAACGGGACAGGCGGCGGGCCTGAATCCCCGGCAGGATTTCGTTCTTGAGCAGCGCTTCGTATGCATCCGCATTCTCGGGCGACGTCCAACCGTGCCACACCCGACTGATCATACCCTGTTCTCCTGCCACTAGTACGCTACGAAACCAATCGTCAGCATCGCCGAGAATGCCGTCCAGCTTTTCTCCCCGGCGTTGGTCTCCCACTTCTCGCGGCCCCACATCAGGTTCAAACCGACCATAAAATTCGTCTTGATCTCATAGCCGATAGCTCCAAACACCCCCGGCCCGCCGCTGCGAAAACCGGGGTGGACCGACGGGCTGTCATGCTCATCCGGATCGGCGTCCATCGACACACCCGCGGCCAGATCCGCGTACCAGCACGGCGCTTTGGAGCGGGCATAATATGTGGCCCCGAATCCCAACGTAAAATGCTGATCGGTAAACATGGCGATCATCGGAAGGAACGGCAGTCCGACCACATAGGTGGTCGACGTGCCGGACCAATCGACCAACGATTCGTAATGCTCCCAGAGCTTGTAGGCGTAGACCGAGGACGCTATCAGACCGTAAATCTGAACCCGGTCCGACACCCCGTAGCCCAACCGGCTGATCATCGCCACCGTGCCCCGCGTGTGCCCGCCGCTGGCCTCGAGGTTGCGCGATGAGATCCAGCTCACCCCGCCGCCCGCGCTCATGCCGAAGACAAGTCCGGTGCGGTCACCGTCGAACGGATTCTTGACTTTCAGGCGGGCCGATGACTCCACCGGCAGACAGATAACGAATAACCCCATCAGCACGATTGACGATACAGTTCTCATGGCGGCCCCTTGTGGCAACAATCAGTCACGCTAACTCCGGCTTTAGTCTGCCGAATAGATCGACGGTGCACCAAGTATAGATAATCCATCCGCGGGCAGCAACTGGATCTATCCGGGGGGATGTCTCCATTCTGTCACCCCACCCTCTCTCTTGTCACCCCCAACCTCTATCCTGTCACCCTCACGAAAGTGGGGGCCCAGTTATGCCGGCCGGTCCAGCGACACCCATGTTGACACTAACCGCGTGCCCGGATGCGAAGGCGTAAGGAGCAGGTTAAAAACGCAGACCTCCGACCCTGCCGGTACCTCCTGCGCCCACTCACGGCTTGCGGGCAACTACATAGAGGTCTCTATTGGTGCGTCCGGTCGGCTGGTCGTCCTGTGACCCGTACCCTTCAATGTCAACAAACCCGACTTGGTGCAACATCGCTCGAAGTTCATGAAACGAGAACAGTCGAATGGTCGTCTGGTGGACTTTCTCGGCTCCGTCTTTCAGGAAGCGCCACTCGTCGTGCATGACCGAACGGGAGTAGTCAAACCGGCGCGACTGAAGCACCCTGATGCCGGAGACCTCGTACCAGCCGTTGGACTCGAAGTTCAGGATGATCCAGTCTCGATTTATGGTCGTAAGCATGAATCTGCCGCCGGAGCGCAGAGCCTGGAAGACCTTCTTGAGAACGAGGAGGTCCTGGGCGTCCGACTCGAAGTACCCGATGGAAGTATACAGATTCGCGGCGGCGTCGAACTCGTCCCGGAAGCTGATGCGTCGCATATCCTGCCTTAGCAGCCTCACTTTGACGCCTGCCCTGTTCGCCTTTTTTTCGAACTCGTCCAGGTACGACCGGGTGATATCGACCCCGGTGACCCTGACGCCCATTTTGGCCAAAGGCAAACTCACCCGGCCGAAGCCGCAGGGACAATCGAGGAACTTCATCCCTTTCTTCAAGCCGAGCTTGCGACAGATGTAGCGGGCTTCTTTCAGGGATTCTCTCGGAGCCGACCTCGGGAAAGCCGGCCGCAAATCGTCGAAAAACGTCTCCCACCAGTTCCTTTGCCTGGCCATGTCTGTATCCTCTGCTCACACCGTTAACCGGGGCACAGGTGCGCCCCTACCCGATGCCGAAGCCCGAATAAGGGGGAAGCGGTATCGTGTGTCAAGGATAGTCGCGCTTAGGCAAATCAGGTCAGGAGCCTTGCGCACCTGACATCCACGGCAGAAGCTGCTGGGGTTCCTGCCCTACTATCAACCATTGTCATGCTCCGGCTTGACCGGGGCATCCATGCGCGCGGGATGTCGAAACCGCAGGGGCTTCGACCTACAACCCTGCTACTCAAGAGCGTCCCTGATAATCTGCTCTGCCTCGTAAATAATCTCACAAGCATTCTGCCAGTCGTGATCAATTCCAGTCACAGCCCCGCTGAGACAATCCAGTATCGGCTCCATCTCTCTAGCGTAAGAGATGACATTCACGACAAAGTGGTGTGGTAGAGTGGACTTCAAGTTTGTCATAACTGGGTAACGAAAGCTGAAAGAATCAGGATCCACTGATTCGACCTCAGTTATGAAGTTAGCAAAATCTTCAAAATTCGTCATACCGTCAAACCCAAAGTCCCAATCCCAGTTCATGTGTTTCCAGATCACCTCAAGTGCTGGCAGGAATTTGCTCAGCCGGTGTCTGCGAAAAAAGTGCTCATAGTCGATTTTGTTATCACTAATCAACCCAACATATTTCGCGCCCGTATAGATGATCGCTTTGATATAGAGTTCAAGAGCATGTCTATAAAGAAAGAGAATTGGATATCCTTCATAATCTGCATAGCCAGATGAATTGCTCATCCGCTGCGCCAACGCTCTTCCAGCAAGATGATAGCCTTGAGCGAAAGCACTTAGGTCTTTAAGTGGCTGGCCTCGGAAGTTGAAGACAACATTGCCGTGATGAGGATCGGCTTGGAAAAGTGCCATTCTCTACTCCTCCGTTCAACTCAATTGGCCTAAAACACCTCCGCCGAGAAGCGGTAGACCTCCGCGTACTTGTCCTTGTAGCTCTCTTTCGGCAGCCCCGCTTTCAGACAGGTCTGCTCCAGAAACTGGGTGACATTCCAGCCGTACTCGGTCGCCACCTGCGGCAGAAGCAACCCTGAATGCACATCCAGCCGGATCATCAGGCCGTCGCGACCGATCTTGATCTCGGACAATTCCTTCACCCGCTCCAGCGGCGTCAGCACGGAAATCTCATACTCAAGACGATCATACTCGCGCTGTGTCAAGCGCTGAAACCGTGGATCGTCGAACGCCGCCGCCGTCGCCATGTCGGCGATCACTTTGTAGAGCGGATCGCGCGCCCGAACCTGGCCGATACACCCGCAACGCGCCGCGCACCATATCGATTTCGTCGGTCGGCTCCGGCTGGTACTCTTCGCCTTCCAGGTGCGCCGCGATCGCCTCGCGGGCGATCTGATGCAGTTTCTGTTTGGCCTCGTCGCTCAACCCGGCCTCGTGTTTCTTCGCCGCCAGCGCCCCCATCTCCACCCGTTTCTTATCCTCGATATCCGACTGCGCCTTCTCCCCCATCACCATGACTGCTGAAAGATAGCCGACCACCTCGCTGAAATCGCCGGTGACATCGCCCGACGTCGCGTAGTCGAGAAACCTGATCTCGCGGCTGCCGAGCCGTTTGGCCGCGTTCATTACCGCCGTCACCGGTCCGCCGCCGCACGCCTCACCCTTACCTCGTTCCAGAACCTCCGACAGGGCGGTAGGATCGTACGCCTGGATGGCCTCGCGCACCGCGCCGTCAAGCCGGTTGGCTTCTTTCTGCGAATGGAAGTGCGACAGGTCGGTCGAGGCCACGATCAGGCAGTTACACCCTTTGAGCGCCGCCGCCAGCACTTCGCCTAAGGCCGAGACCGACTCTTCCTCCTGGTCGCCCATCACAATCGCCACCAGCTTAAACTTGCCGAGCGCCACCTGGAGAAACGGCAGGTGGACCTCGAGCGCATGTTCGCCGCGCGTCGCCCCGGTGGCATGGCCCTGCGCCGACACGTAAACCAGCGGATGGATCGAGCCGACCTTTCTGGTCAGGTCCTGGTCGGTCTCGACCACACCCAGCGGCGTTTCGTAGCCGTCGCCGTTGTAGACCGATGATCCGCGGAAAAAAACCGTGTGCGACGGCGCCACCACCACGACCGTATTATACTCCTCGCCCTCGAGCAGCTTGTACGCCGACGCGGCCACCTTGCCGGAGTACGGGTACCCGGCGTGGGGGGCGATCAGCGCGAGCGGTCGGCCGGGCAGCGGGGTTTTCCTGACCTCGGCGAAAAAGCCGGCGATCGTCTTGGCCAGTTCACCCGGCTGGCCGGGGTAGAACATACCGGCCACCGCCGGTTTTCTTATATCCGTCAGCTTCCTGTTCATGTGAAGCCCCTTGGGTTCAGGTTTCCGAGTTCAAGCTACGCCGCTCCCGGCAGGTTGTCAATGCAGGGTTTGGCTTGTCGCTGAAGGACTAAGGCCCGGCTGCAGGCCATTACCAGTTATCATAAGTAGTATGAATATGTAACAATTGACCCACATACAGCTATCGCTTATCGATGAAACCAGATTATCGACGCTCATCGCGTCATGGCTTATCTGTAGAGCCGCCCGCAGGACCCATTAAGGAGTGTAATGAAACGAGCATTTGACGAACACAAACTCTACCCGCTGCCGGCGGTCGTGGTCGGGACGCTGGTAAACAAGAAACCGGACTTCCTGGTCATCGGATATATCTGCCCGTTCGCGTTCGGCCGCTACATCTTCTTCAGCATGTACCGGAAGCGGTACAGCTTTTTCGGCATTCAGGAGAACAGGTCGTTCAGCGTGAATATCCCCTCCGAGGATCTGCTCCGGGAGGTCTACCTGTGCGGCTCCAGGTCCGGGCGCAATTTCGACAAGAGTGAGCTTTTCGAGGTGTTCTACGGCGAGTTGAAAACGGCGCCCATGATCAGCCGGTGTCCGATCACCATTGAATGCAAGGTCACGGAGATTATCACCCGGGAAGAAGGGGAGGGGATCATCGGGCGGGTCGTGAAATCGTATGTCGACGAGGATTGTCTGACGGGAGACGAAATCGACATGGCCAGGACGCGCCCGTTGCTTTGGAGCGCCGGATCGGACAAGTACCTGTACTATAAACTGGGTGAGGGGATCCCGCTCAGCCCCGACGCCGAGGGGTAGGACTCAGCCAAGCAACGGGTAGCTCGGGCACACGTGACCGGTTCGCGGCAGACACGAAGAAGGCCGGACCCGGGTAGTGTCCGGCCTTGAGACGGGCCGGTCTGAATAGGCCCGATTTGTTCGTTCACCGGCAGATGAGGACACCTGCCGGGCACTACATAGGGCAGATGAGAACACCTGCCGGGCACGACATAGGACAGATGAGAACACCTGCCGGGCACGACATAGGACAGGCGAGGACATCTGCCGGGCACTGAGTAGAGACTTGCCGTGTCGTACAGATTACGCGCCGCCGGATGCGGCTGTTGGAGATTTCTTTTGGCCGCCGTCGCCGGGTTTGATGCCCTCGACCATTGCGGACAGCGCCGAGATAATCCCGCTGGCCTCGTACGGCAGGAAGACCTTGTTGGCCGAACCCTGCGCCAGATGCGGCAACATCTCCAGGTACTTGAGCGTGATCAGCTTGTCGTCCGGCTTACCTTCATGGATAGCATCGAAAACGGTGGCAATAGCCTTGCCCTCACCCTCGGCTACCGCAATCTGGCGGTACTTCTCGGCGTCGGCCTTGCGCTTGACCGCCTCGGCGGCGCCTTCGGCCTCAAGTATCTGCGCCATCTTGGTGCCCTCGGCCTTGGTGATATCGGACTGCCGCACCGCTTCAGCGTCGAGAATCGTCGCCCGCTTGTCGCGCTCGGCCTTCATCTGCCGGCTCATGGCGTCGGTGATGTCGGCGGGCGGGTCGATCCGCTGCAATTCGATCCGGTTGACCTTGACCCCCCACTTGTCGGTGGCGGTGTCCATGACGTCGCGGAGCTGGGCGTTGATCATGTCGCGCGACGACAGGCAGGCGTCGAGGTCCATCTCGCCGATCACGTTACGCAGGTTGGTCTGGGCCAGCTTGGTAGAGGCGCGGACGTAGCTGGAAATCTCATAGCGGGACCGGAACGGGTCGGTCACCTGGATATAGATGATGGCGTCCACCTCGACCCCGACATTATCGCGGGTAATGACCAGCTGTGCGGGCACATCGATCACCACCTCGCGCATGTCGACTTTCTGAACGGTATCGAAAAATGGGATGATCAGGTTCAGGCCGGGATCGAGCACCCGCTGGAACCGACCGAGACGTTCCACCAGTCCCTTCTCGTAAGGGCGGACAATCCGGATCGACATCGCGCCCAGCGCGAAGGCCAGTACTACGATGACAATGACCAGAAGCTCCACACCAGACATTGTTATCTCCTTTCCTGTCCCGGATCAGTCGAGTTTCTCGACCACCACCCGGGTTCCGGATACGGCCGTGATCCGGACTTTTATGTTCGCTTCAATGGGCTGCTCCGCCCGGGCCTGCCAGATCTCGCCCTCGAACTTGACCTTGCCGCCCGTGTCGGGATCGATCGCCTCGGTCACCAGCGCCACCTTGCCGATCATGCGGTCAACGTTGGACAGCTCCGGCGATTCTTTGGATATCTTCCTGGCAAACCGGCGGGTGAAGGGAATCAGCACGGCCGACAGCACGGCGAAGGCGGCGATTTGCCAGTAATAGTACTCCGGCCAGATCTGGGCGAGAATCGCCGCGACCAGCGCACCGACCACGAAACAGATGAAGATCATGGTCGGGGTGGCCAGTTCCACGATGAGAAAGACTCCGGCGGCCGCCAGCCAGATCCAGAACAGCGTTTCCATGGTCGCTCCTTTCGCCGAAAAATGCTTGCCAGCCGGACAGCGAGGCATTCAATTGCCCTACCCGACACGAGCCGGGCGTATTCGACCCGGCCCGCAGCAAAACGAAAGCCTTCTCACGGCACGAGTGTCAACTTAAAATGACGCATGCACATAGCAGACAGCACCACACCCGGAGGCAACCATGATCCCGTATGACAAGTTCGGAGTCGTCTATGACCTGATCGGCCACGACCGCTTCTCGGTGCGGATGGCCGAGTACACGCTTGACATTCTCGACCGACTGGGTTGTTACCCGCGCGATGGTCTCGACCTCTGCTGCGGCACCGGCTCGGCGATCAGAGTGTTCGCCGACCGCGGTCTGACCATGTCCGGATTGGATCGGTCAGGCCGGATGCTGGCGTCGGCGCGCAGGAAATTGAAAGGCCGCCACGTCCAACTGTACCGACAGGAGCTGCCCAATTTCAAGATCCCTCTGCCGGGAGGCAAGAGCCGAACCCGCGTCCGGCAGTTTGAATTGATCACCTCCTTTTTCGACTCGCTCAACTATCTGATCACTGAACGACAAGTGCGGGCCGCCTTCAAAGCGGTCTACCGTCATCTGAAACCGGGCGGCTGGTTCATCTTCGACATGAACACCCCCCGCATGCTGCGGACGGTGTTCACCGACCAGCGTCCGTACTGCGGGGTGAAGTCGAACGTCGCCTGGATCTTCCGCAACCGAAAGGCTGATACCCCGGATTCCGCTGATCTTTCGCTGACCTTCTTTGTGAAGGACGGTCGTCACTGGCAGCGGCTCGACGAAGTTCACCGCGAGCGGGCTTATTCCAACCGGATGATAACGTCGGCGTTACGCGACGCCGGTTTGCAGGTGAAGGGTGTATACCGGTGTTTCAGTTTCGAGAAGCCGGGCCGGCAGGCCCGCAAGGTCTGTTTCGTGGCGCGGCGGCCGAGTTAGAACAGCTTGTCGATGGCTTCTTCGCTGGCGGCGGGGAGATCCATGAACTTCACCCACGGGGTGCGGAAGAAATGCCCGTCACGGATATAGACCAGCATCCGCTTAAACGTCAACAGGTCCATCTGTGAGTCGAGCACCCCGATTATTCGGCCGGCAGTGTCGAAGAAGTAGTAAGCCGGGATGCCCTGGATCGACAGGAGCTTGCGGAACTCAGTCTCGCTCAGAAGCGAGTCGCGGACTTTGAGCGGGGTGTTAAGGTAAATGTCCACCTGAACCGGGGTGAAATTCTCGTTCACGTACTTGGCCAGCTCCGGGCGCCCGAACACCGCCGAGTCCATGTAGTCACAATGGTCGCACCCTTTCTGGCTGATGTAAAGAAACAGCGGCTTGGGAGCGACCGGGCAAGAGCAGAGCTATACGCAGGGTCATCGATCACTCCTCTTGGTTCGCGACCGCGAACCGCTACTGGACTCAACCGAATCCGGAACCGCCGCCGCCGGGTCGGTAACACGAGGGCGCGGATGCGGCACCGGCAGTCGACGATGCAAACACCGATATTAATTTGCGGGTGTCGGTCGAGCCGCATTGGGGACAGGCAATGTCCGTCTGGCCCGACGACACCAGTTCCTCGAACTTGTGCGAGCAGTTCCTGCACTCGTATTCGAACAGCGGCATGTCTACCTCTTGTCATCCGGCAGCGCCATGATAGCTCCCAGGGCGGCTCCGGCCGAACCGGCCAGATACGGGTTGCACATGAGCTGTCAGGTCGAGCCGAAATGAATATACAACTGCGACACGGCGAAACCAAGCGCGCCGCCGGTCACGGCAAAAAGACCGAGTCTCCTGATTTTGGACCACGCTTTATCCACGGCCGCTCCTCAGACTGACTCCTGCATGACCTGCTTCAGGGTGGCCTCGACCCCGGTCACCAACTCTTCCAGGCCGGCATCGGGCATCACCTCGGCGATCATGCCCGGGCGACCGAGCTTTACAATCGTCTTCTTCCCCTCGCCGTAGACGGCAAACCGGCAGGGCATGAACAGGGCAACCCCGGCTTCTTTCTGTAACGCCTGGTGGGCGAACCTGGCGTTACAGACTTCGATTATCTTAAGCGGTCCGCGCTGCAAACCCTTCTCGGCCAGGGTGGCCTGGACATCGTGCACCGCCAGCACCCGAAACTGGTGTTTGACCGCGTTTCCTTCGATCGCCGCCGCCACCCGGTCGAACGGCTTGCTCGATTCGAGGGTATATGCGAATTCCATAAGCGTTATCTTTATGCTTCAGCCTTTCTCTGTTAGACTCACCGAAAACAAAAACGATTCAGGCTAATCCCGCCGAATTTCGTAGGTGGAGACGATTCGGGTCTTGCGCTCGATCGTCTGACTCACGACGCAGTACTTGGACTCCGACAGCTCAATCGCCCGGGCCAGTTTCTTCTCGTCAAGGTCCGGACCGGTGGCGACGTATTTTACTTCGATGGTATGGAACGGCTTGGGGTAGCTCTCGTTCTGATGGGCGATCAATTCGATCTCCAGCGAGATTAGCGGCTGGCGCTGTTTCTCCAGAATCCGAACGATATCGATCCCGGCGCAGCCGGCGATGGCATAAAACAGCAGCTCGGTCGGTTTGTACCCTTCCTCTTTACCGCCGGCCGGTTTGCCGCCGTCGGTGGCGATTTTGTGTCCGAACGCCGACACCCCTTCGAACTTCAACCCCCCGACCCAGGCCATCTTAGCGGTAATCATAAATGTGCACTCTCCACGTGACGTCATCTCCTCGTGCCGATTGAGAGTAATTTACCTGTTGGAGACGGCAGAGACAATCGCAAGATACGCTCCGCGATAGCTCCTTATCGATCCATACCCGCCAGTTGTTCTAACAACTCCGCCGCCGTGGTCACCGGCAGGCGGCAGGCCGAATTGCGGCAGACATAGGCCACCGCCTGGCCGCTCTCAGCCCGGCGACCTTCGAACAGCGGCCCGCCGTTATCCCCCGCTTCGCTCACGGCCAGTAGGCCGTTAGGGGGCATATTCAGGCGCAGCTGATCAAGCATGCCCTGACGCTCCCGGCCGTCGCCGACGATCACGACTTCGATCTTATCGCTCAGGTGGTAATCGAGCGCCAACAGCGCACTGGCCACGCCACCGGGGTAACGGGCCATCAACCCGGACAGAGCCCGCAGCGCTTTCTGACCCGCCGCCGAGTATTTCTCGTCGCCGCTCAGCCGACCCAGTTTGAACAGCGACTCGATCAGAACCGAGGCCGGCGACGGCAGGGCGCCGTCGGTATCGTCTTTCGGTCGATAGATAAGATCATCCTGATTCGATTCCCGCATGTACAGATTGCCCTGGTCATCCATAAACAGGCTGATGGCATTACCCGCCAGAGTGACCGCCAACTCCAACCAGCGATCGTTGTCGGAAGAATGATCCATCTGATACAGGTCGATCAGACCGTGCAGGTAATAAGCATAATCCTCGAGAAACTGACCGTCGGAGTGGCGGCCGTCGCGATAGGAGTGTGTGAGTTTGCCGTCGCGATATAATGTCGAACTTGCGAACTCGGCATTTCGTATAGCGGCATCCAGATAGCGGCGGTCGCCGGTCACCCGATAGCCGGCGCACATCGCACCGACCGCCAAGCCGTTCCACGATGTTAGTATTTTGTCGTCGGTTTTCGGCCGGACCCGCTCGGACCTGACCTTCAGCAGCTTTGTCCGCGCGGCGGCCAGCCGGTTATCAAACTCGGAGGAGTCCGATTTCTGCCTCAACCGCGCGGATTCCTCGGTCACATGAAGAACATTGCGTCCCTCGAAATTGCCGCCGCTCGTAACGTTGTAATAGCCGCAGAACAGATCGGCTTTGGAGCCCAGTACCTGCTCAATTTCCGGTTTGGACCACATATAGAATTTCCCCTCCTCGCCCTCGCTGTCGGCATCGAGGGCCGAGAAAAAACCTCCGTCGCCGTCGGTCATCTCGTTCAATATAAAGTCGAGGGTCCCCCGCACTACATCGAGGTAAAACGAATCGCGCGTCACCAGATACGCTTCCGCGTAGACCGGCGCCAGCAAGCCGTTGTCGTAGAGCATCTTTTCGAAGTGCGGCACGATCCACTCGGCGTCGGTGGAGTAGCGGGCAAATCCGCCCCCCAGCTGGTCGTAGATACCGCCGCGCGCCATCGCCTTAAGCGCCTTCTCGGCCGCCTGCCGGTAGCTCAGGTCACCGGAATGGCGGTAGTGCCGAAGAAACAAGCAAAGCTCGGTCGCATGCGGGAACTTGGGGGCTCGACCGAAACCGCCGTGAGTATGGTCAAAACCGGCCATGAGTTCGGTGGCGCCGCGTGTGATAAGGTCGGCGGTCAACAGAGATTGTCCCGCCGACTGTCGAATTTGAGCGGCCAGGCCTTCGGTGATCTGTGCGGCCGATTCGAGCACGCGCCGGCGGTCTTCGCGGTAGGCGGCGGCGATCTCGGTGATGACCCGCTTGAATCCCGGCCGACCCAGGTAGTCTTCGGGAGGGAAATAGGTGCCGGCGAAGAACGGCTTGAGATCAGGCGTCAGGAAGACCGACATCGGCCACCCGCCCCCGCCGGTCATCGCCTGGGTGAAGGTCATGTAGATCTGATCGAGATCGGGCCGCTGCTCGCGGTCGACTTTAATACTGACATAGTGTTCGTTCAGAATGGCCGCGACCTCTTCATTCTCGAACGACTCCCGCTCCATCACGTGACACCAGTGGCAGGCGGCGTAACCGATCGACAGGAAGATCGGTCTGTCCCCGGCTTTCGCCTTCTCCAGAGCTTCATCGCCCCAGGGATACCAGTCGACCGGGTTATGAGCATGGGAGAGAAGGTAGGGCGAGTTTTCGTTTATGAGATGATTGGTATGCTGGAACGCAGTGTGGGTCTCTGACATAGCTTTCCTTTGCTCTGGCCCATTGGTCGGCAGGATTGCCTGACCAAGCGCCAGGCTGACCACAAGCACGAACCGACCGGATGCACCAGAATGTACTATTCTGTCCCATAACACATGAGCAGGTGGATAGTTCAGCGATTCCGGCTGACGGTTTAGTTCCGGTAGGGCGGGTCCGCCTCGAACCCGCCATGCTGGCTAGTTTTGATTGCTTTTGTGGGTAGGAGAGTATATCTTCGTTTGCAGACGGGATTGAGTTATGAGGAACGTATTGGAGAACCTGACTACCCGCAGAAGAGCTGTGGGCTAAAAGGCTTTAAACGATGGGCACGCGGGTTAGACATGGACACAAATAGCGTCATCACTCCAACCACGCTTGTGTTCCCGAAGATCAGGGGAAAACTCGGGCTGACGCTCGTGGATTTGGAGGCGTGCCTGCAACTGTCGAAGCAGCGACAAGAAGATGAGGGTGGCCGTGCCGTTCTGGCTGCTTCCATCGAGGTATATTTGCGTTACCTGCTAACACATTGCGCTTTCAAAATCCATATACCAGCTTTTGTGCACTCTGAATGGCACTCGCCCCGTTTGGTCAAGAGTCTATTATCGCAAACAACACGCAGACGCGTTGTGTTCGTAGATCGGCGAGGATCGGTGTGGGGAGCGATTTCTGAGTATCTCTCGCCGTTGTCAGCAACGGGCGCTGATGATGCCACCGTATCTGAAGTGGCATGGGACCTGTATATGCTCGTTTTGGCTACGCGACATAAAGGGGAGGTCGTTGTTGATCCGGATCGAGTTATCCAAAATGCAGCAAAGCTCATGAGATTGACTTCCATTTCCACTGAAGGCCGCGCCAGACTCGCCCAGTTAATTGGCCTATTTCGACTCTTTGATGCGGGGTGCGTTGTTCCATCACTGCGGGTGCGACCTACCGTTGGTTCGCGCGAAGTCACACGTCGAATAGATGAAATACTAGAGGATGCGTACTTGCTTGAAGCAAGTCAACTGCGGCGGATATTCGGTCTCAGACAAAACGAGGCGAGAACTAAGCGATACCTCCGGAGGCTTCTTGACTTCATTGCGAGGAACCGTTGATGGGCTCGTGGCTTGCTGAGTCTATCTTCGACCACATTGATCAATAGCGATTCAGGGAGCAGGGCGATGGACATCCTATTTGACATGTTACCTGCTCTGGAGGGGTCGATGTCGCAACCCGTCCTTGTTCGGGC
>SMTZ1_10014756_pt1 | contig 13070 bp, 13 predicted proteins | sample DeeMarSWOR136_30_FD_25667 | JGI IMG/M metagenome (IMG submission 25667) | reverse complement strand
GTAATAACGGCAGCGATGGCCGTTTCCATACGGTCGGCTGCTTCATTTTCACCGAGATGATGTAGCATCATCACCCCCGACAGCATCATCGCCATCGGGTTGACCTTATTCATACCGGCATACTTAGGGGCGCTGCCGTGGGTTGCCTCAAAGACGGCAATATCATCACCCAGATTGGCTCCGGGGGCCATACCAAGTCCACCGACCAGCCCGGCACAGAGGTCAGACAGGATATCACCGTAGAGATTGGGCGTCACCAGCACATCGTACTGCCGGGGCTTTTGCACCAGCTGCATGGCCATATTGTCCACAATCCTGTCTTCAAACTCTACGTCCGAATATTCCGCGGCAATTTCACGGGCAACCGAGAGGAAAAGACCGTCGGAATACTTCATGATATTGGCCTTATGTACCGCCGTGATCTTCCGGCGGTGATATTCCCGGGCGTATTCGAAGGCGAAACGGATGATGTTCTGGCTGCGTGTCTCCGAGATTGCCTTGATGCTTATCCCGGAGTCCGACAGGATACCCTCACCTGTGGCCTGTTGAATAAACTCCATCAGCCGGGCTGTATCCGGTGTCGCCTTCTCAAACTCAATCCCGCTGTAGAGGTCTTCCATGTTCTCCCTGACAACGACAATATCGACATCTTTAAATGGCGACGGCACGCCGGTATACGTCTTGCAGGGTCGCAGGCAGGCATAGAGTCCCAGTGCCTTGCGCAGGGCGACGTTGACACTTCTGAAACCGGAACCGACCGGCGTTGTTACCGGACCCTTGAGGGCAACCCGGTTCTTCCTGATAGACTCAAGAACACTCCCCGGCAAGAGCGTGCCATATTGCTCCTGGGCAGCTTCACCTATCGTGCCAATATCCCAGTTAAAGCTAACACCAGTGGCTTCCAGGACCCGTCGCGTTGCCTCCGTGACCTCCGGTCCGACCCCATCACCGGGGATAAAGGTAATGTTATAGGACATCCTCTTCCTCACATTGCCTACGGTTTCCGACCGGTGGGTAACACGAAATCGCTGTATTTCTTAATATAGGGCAGCAGTCCACCCTCTTCAAGGATAGCCAGCATTACGTCGGGCAAAGGACTGAATGTAAGCTGGCTACCGGCGGTCAGATTGTTGATAGTACCCGCCTTGAGGTCCACCTCCAGTTTATCGCCGTCGCCAATACCATCGGTATCGCAGAGCAATACCGGCAATCCAAGATTGATAGCATTACGGAAAAATATGCGGGCGACCGATTTAGCGATGATGGCACTGACCCCGGCCATCTTGATGACCAGTGGAGCATGTTCCCGACTTGAGCCGAGGCCAAAGTTTTTGCCAGCCACAATGAAATCGCCCTCATGCACCCGGACAATGAAGGTCGAGTCGATGTCCTCCATGAGGTGCTTCGCCAGCTCGGGGAGGTTGCTCCTCAGGTGAGCATACCTGCCCGGTATAATGTAGTCGGTCGTAATATTGTCCCCGAACTTAAAGGCCCTACCCTCGAGCAACTTCGCATCCTCCATTACCAGAACTCCCTGGGGTCACTTATTTCACCCGTAACCGCCGATGCCGCTGCCGTAGCCGGACTGCCGAGATAAACAAACGCCTTCGGGTTCCCCATCCTTCCCTGAAAATTCCGATTGGCCGTCGTCAGACAACTCTCGCCGTCACCCAGCACCCCCTGGTGCATCCCCAGGCAAGCGCCACACCCTGGTGGCAGAATTACCGCTCCCGCATGTAGCATGATCCCGATATAACCAGCAGTCATCGCTTCCAGCAGGACCTTGCGTGATGCCGGGGAAACCACCAGCCGGGTTTGAGGATGACGTTGCCTTCCCTTAAGAATTCTGGCAGCGGCCGCCATGTCTTCGAGGCGGCCATTCGTACACGTACCGATATATACCTGCTGTATCTTTGTCCCTTTTAGCTCACTTACCGGAGCCGTGTTGTCCACGGCATGCGGACAGGAAACCGTCGGCTCCAGCCGGCTGGCATCAATCTCTACCGTCCTCTCATAAACGGCATCGGCATCCGGGGTCAGCGGTTTATAGTCATCTTCCCTGCCCTGCTCACGGAGATACTCCCGTGTCGTTTCGTCAGAGGGAAACAGCCCTGCCTTTGCCCCCGCCTCGATAGCCATATTAGCTACTGTCAGACGCTGTGCGACGCTCATCTGGTCGACAGCACTCCCTCCGAACTCCAGCGCCTGGTAGGTAGCGCCGTCGGCTCCGACCTGTCCGATAAGGTGAAGAATCAGGTCCTTACCGGAAACGGCACCAGCCAGCTGGCCTGTAACCAGCACCCGGATACTCTCCGGCACACGGAACCATGTTCTACCCAGGCAGAGGACCACCGCCACGTCGGTGGAGCCCATACCACAGGCAAAGGCACCCAGTCCGCCGGCCGTAACGGTATGAGAGTCACTACCGACCACCAGTTCGCCCGGCCTGGCAAGCGATTCAGCCACTATCTGGTGGCAGACACCATCACCGACATCGTAGATACGGCATCCGGTATCGCAGGCGAAGTCACGCAGGAGCATGTGGTCATTGGAGAGTTCCTGGCTCGGGCTGGGTGCGGCATGGTCAAGGAACACGGCCGCACAGAGCGAGTCACTTATTCCCTGAAAGCCGGCCGCCTGAAACTGCCTTACTGTCAGCGGTCCAGTAGTGTCCTGAACGAAGGCCAGGTCTACCCTGGCAATAACGATATCTCCCGCCCGTGCCTCTCCCCCTGACTTATCGCCAAGTATCTTTTCGGCCAGTGTCCTGCCCACAGCTTCATCCATAACTCAAGTTCAGTCCCGAGGTCTCATGCTCACCAGAGGCACGGTACGAGCAATACCGTCATTGTAGCCGTTACGCAATATCGTTGCAAATCAATGTCAGGTCGGCCAACCGGACGTTATTGACAATAATCACTCTCTATGTTATGTTACCATCATGAACAGGCAAGAACTTATACTCCTTCTTAGCAGTCCTTAACCGGTAAGTGGGTTCGTCTCTTACAGGGGACCGTCCCACGGGACGGTCTTTTTTTATAATATCGAAACCAGAATAAACTCAGGAAAGAAAAAATGGCAGCGAAGTACATTCCAAACGAAATCGAGAAAAAGTGGCAGGAGAAATGGGCGGAGACCGGCCTATACCGCGTCACCGAGGACAGCCCGAAACCCAAGTACTACGCCCTCACCATGTTTCCCTATACCTCGGGCGACCTCCACATCGGTCACTGGTACGCTATGGCCCCTTCCGATGTTCAGGCCAGATTTAAGCGGATGCAGGGATACAACGTACTCCACCCGATGGGCTTCGATGCCTTTGGCCTTAACGCTGAGAACGCTGCCATCAGGCAGGGTATTCACCCTTACACCTGGACGATGCAGAACATCGAGAATATGCGACGCCAGCTCAAGAGCATCGGGGCTATTTACGACTGGGACCGGGAGGTTATCACCTGCCTGCCCGAATACTACAAGTGGACACAGTGGTTCTTCCTCAAGCTGTACGAGCACGACCTTGCCTATCGCCAGAAAGCACCGGTCAACTGGTGTCCGAGCTGCCAGACGGTGCTCGCCAACGAGCAGGTAGTGGACGGCTGCTGTGAACGTTGCGATACGGCTGTCATCCACCGCGACCTTGAACAGTGGTTCTTCCGGATTACGAAATACGCTGATGAGCTCATGCAGTACGAAGGAATTGACTGGCCGGAGCGGATAAAGATAATGCAGCGTAACTGGGTGGGCCGCAGCACTGGCACCGAGATTTCCTTTGCCCTCGACCACCCTGGCGTCGATGAAAAGGAAATCAGGGTCTTCACCACCCGCCCCGATACCACCTTCGGCGTGACCTTCATGGTACTCGCCCCGGAACACCCGCTGGTGCCCAAACTAACTGTACCTGAGAAAAAGGCGGAAGTCGAGGCCTACATTGAGAGGTCGCGCCGGCAGACCGAGATTGAGCGCCTTTCTACTGAGAAGGAGAAGGACGGTGTTTTCACTGGTGCCTATGTGACGAACCGGCTCAATGGGGAGAAGGTACCCATCTGGATTGCCGACTACGTGCTGCTGAGCTACGGTACCGGCGCCGTCATGGCCGTCCCGGCCCACGACGAACGTGACTTTGCCTTTGCCCTGAAATACGGACTGCCCGTAATTCACGTGATTGACCGCACTGATGGTATCGCCAAGAGTTATGCTATGGCGGGGACGATGCGTCCAGGCCTCAAGCAATCCTTGGAGGATGCCAATATCAGCTTTACCGAAACGAGTGACGGCGGTCTTTACATCACACTTCGTGGTGACGACCAGATAGACAACTACATTGAGATGGTCAGGGTACATCTACTCCCCGGTTGCTGGAGCGAGATTGTCGGCTCACGCTGGCTCTTCATCTTCGCCAGCGAAGAGGGTACGACCGTAGTACCTTTTGATTCCATCGAGGCAGAGCGGTCGATTCTGGCAAAATGCAAGGAGCTCGAGCCAAACGTTCGCAGCAGGCGTACCGTAATGGAGATGTTGTGGGGTCTGGAGTTTTACCGAGATATGCTGTTTCATACCGAATACGGGACGATGATTCACTCCGGCCCGCTGACGGGCACACCTGGTGACCAGGCAATCAGCACGGTGACCAAATGGATGGAACAGCAAGGTTTCGGTCATGCTACCGTCAGCTATCGCCTGCGCGACTGGCTGATTTCGCGCCAGCGTTACTGGGGCGCGCCGATACCGATGATATATTGTGATAAATGTGGCATCGTGCCTGTCCTAGAGGAAGACCTGCCCGTGCTGCTGCCAGAAGACGCTGAGTTCAAACCCACCGGTGAGTCACCGCTGGCCTACCATGAAGGATTCGTTAACACCACCTGCCCCAAGTGCTCCAGTCCGGCCAGACGCGAGACGGACACCATGGACACATTCATGTGCTCGTCATGGTACTTCCTACGCTACTGTAGCCCGCACTACTCGCAGGCCGCCTTCGACCCCGAAAAGGTGAAGTACTGGATGCCGGTAGACCTCTACACCGGCGGCGCCGAACACGCCGTGATGCACCTGCTATATGTCCGCTTCTTCGTCAAAGCGCTGAGAGATATGGGAATAGCCGATTATAATGAACCGTGTGTCCGACTGTATAACCAGGGACACATCATCGCCGAGCAGCGAAAAATGAGCAAGTCGCGGGGTAATGTAATTACTCCTGATGAGTACGTTGCCGACATGGGCGTAGACACCGTACGTGTTTACTTTATGTTCCTCGGTCCCTGGGAGCAGGGAGGCGAGTGGGATGACAGCGGTATCAGCGGGGTCAGACGATGGCTAAACCGTGTCTGGAATCTGGTGCTGGAGGAATACACTCCCAGAGCAGAGAACGATGGAGTACGCACCGAGTTACGGCGGACCACTCACCAGACCATCAGGAAGGTGACCGGTGATATTGAGAGACTGCGTTTCAATACCATGATTGCCGCCCTGATGGAATTCACCAACTACCTCGCTAGAATTAAAGAGGCTGGCAGTGTCAGCCAGGCCGATTGGAAAGAGGTGGTGGACATTCTGCTGCTACTCCTGGCACCGTCAACTCCCCATATCACGGAAGAGCTCTGGGAGCAGACCGGACACAACTACAGCATCCACAGCCAGGACTGGCCACAGTGGGACGAGGCGCTGGCTAAAGATGAAGAGGTCACGCTGGTGGTCCAGGTAAACGGCAGGCTGCGCGACCGCATCACTGTCCCTATAAGTATCACCGAGGATGAAGCCAAACAACTGGCACTGGAGAGCCCCAAGTCCAAACCTCACATTGAGGGCAAGCAACTGGTGAGGGCGATATATGTCCCCCATAAGCTGGTGAATTTGGTGGTGAAATGAACATCACGATTCGTGACTACGAGACGAAAGACTATGATATCTGCCGCTTACTCTGGGTGGAGCTAACGCAGCACCACCGCGATATCTACGGAGACCCTACCATCGGCGGTGACGACCCAGGGCGTGAGTTTGACAGATACCTTGAAAATCCTCAACGAAAGGGCTCCTGGATAGCTGAAATTGAAGGCAAAGTCATAGCGCTTGCCGGACTTCTCACCCATTCACATCCTGAAGAAGGTGACACAAGAATGGGAGGAGAAGTGGAACCGGTAGTGGTTTCTCAGCCCTATCGCGATAGAGGTATAGGTACCAGGCTCGTTGAACATGTTGTGGAGCAGGCCAGGAGAAATGGCGTCCGATTCCTGAGCATAAGACCGGTCGCCCGTAATGAGCGGGCACTTTCGTTATACGTCAGACTGGGTTTCGACGCTGTGGGAGAGGTTGCACTGCTCCAGGACCTCTCTTCATCGTATGACAGGAAGTGGAAGCCGGGGATCAGAATCCTTAACAACGAACTACGTTATTAACGGTCAGGTATATCACTATGGAAGAATCTGAGAACAATACACCCGTTGAGATGGGCGCTTTCTTCGATGACAAAGCCAGTACCTACGAAGATCGTCAGAAAGGGAGAGGTCCTCACTTTCTGCATATGCACATGGCCGTTGCCGGTGCCCTCGAAGAGACCAGCCAGGGGCTGAGAATTCTCGACCTCGGATGTGGGACTGGTGTCGAGCTGGAGATGCTGCTTGGCAGAGCGCCAAACGCCCGGATAACGTGTATCGATGTATCGGACGGTATGCTCGAACAGTTGAGGCACAAGTATACCGACTCACTGGAGCAGCTCGAGATAATTCAGGGCTCATTTCAGGAGATACCTTTTCAGGAAAGGCACTACGATTACGTAGTGTCGGTATTTGCGATGCATCACTTCCCATACCCACAGAAGCTAGAACTCTACACGAAGGTGAGAAAGGCACTACGGTCTGGCGGTGTCTACCTCGAAGGCGATTATTACGTATCACCGGAAGAGGAGGAACAAGATTTAGCACGGTACCAGCAGTTACTCAAGACTGGAGTTATTTTCCCCGACAGGCGCTACCATATAGATGTTCCATTCTCGGTTGCCAGACAGAAACAGGTCCTGCTAGAAGCCGGTTTCTCAAAGGTAGCAGTGCTTTTCGAGGGTGGAAACAACGCCGTATTTTCGGCCGCTTGACACTTTTGCCATTCAGGGGGTAGTCTGCAATATCTTAAGCCCTTTCAAGATAAGTCCACCCTTTCTTCGAAGGAGAGGGAAGTACACGGGGGAGAGGTTGACAGAAATCTTAAAAATAGCCTTCATCGGCGGCGGCAACATGGGCGAGGCCATACTCTCGGCGGTGCTGGACAAGCACCTGGCAACCGTCCAGTCCGTGACCGTCAGTGACATCAGCCCGGAGCGGCGTCAGTACCTTGAGCAAGAGTACAATGTTACCGTGACTGACGACAACCGGCAGGCAGCAGCCGATGCCGATATCGTTGTGCTCGCCATCAAGCCACAAAACCTGACAGAGGTAATGGCCGAGCTAGAGGACACCCTCACACCGGAGCAGCTGGTGCTGTCAATCATCGCCGGGGCCAGGCTCGATACAATCTGTCAGGGACTTGGACACCGGGCCTACCTTTTCCTCTTCGTCGAGGCACTGGTGGATGCCGCCATCCAACTGGGTCTTTCCCTCGATATGGCCCAGGAACTGGTGCTGACTACAGTGCTGGGTTCCAGTCACCTTATCGAGGAATCGGACAGAGAACCCGCTGAGCTGCGACGAATGGTTACCTCTCCAGGCGGAACTACCGCCGAAGCCCTACGAGAGCTTGAACAGGGGAACTTCGCCGACCTTCTCGCCCGGGCGGTAAGAGCCGCCTACGAGAGGGCTAAACAGCTGGGGAGCTAGCTGTTTCACCACCGCAAACCGAACGGGGGTTGTTGCCCAAACCCCCGCTGGTTATTCATTACGTAATCGGTATCCACCCGTGTTGGCTGTCAAACAGACAGAGTTCTGTACAGATGGCGTACCTTCTCACTTTTTGTGGGGAACTTTATTCCTTTCTTGGATGGTCAGGGTCAGGAACGCAACAGTCTACCGGACAGATCTCAGCACACTTGGAGCTCTCATGAAAGCCAACGCACTCAGTGCACTTCTCGGGGTCGATAATGTAGATTGTCTCACCCTCGCTGATTGCGTTGTTGGGACATTCTGGTTCGCAGGCCCCACAGCTAATGCATTCGTCCGTAATCTTATACGCCATAAAGAATGCCTCCTTCCTACCTGGGGAATCCCCCCTTATTATAATCTTCACTGCCTGCTGCTAAGTTTCTTTTTCAAAGCAACAGCTACATGCTCCGGTACCATGTTCTTAATATCACCGCCCAATCCGGCCACCTCTTTGAGCAGACTGGAACTGAGGAACTGGTACTGCAGACCGGTCATCAGGCAGACTATCTCAAGGTCGGGGTATAACTTCCTATTCATCTGTGTCATCTCAAACTCGCGCTCGAAATCGGTGACCATCCTCAGACCGCGAACCAGTGCTTTGGCTCCCATGTCCCTCGCAAAATCTACGGTCAGATTGGAAAAAGAGGTCACTTCAATGTTGGCAATCCTGACCACGGTACGTTTCACCAGGTCAACCCTCTCTTCTGTTGAAAACAGAATACGCTTATCCGGCGTATCGTAAATTCCGATAATCAGTTTATCGAAGAGCTGGGCTGCCCTAATGGCAATATCAAGGTGTCCGTTCGTTATCGGGTCAAAGCTTCCAGGGTATACGGCGATTGTCACGTTCTTGCCCCCTTAAGATAGATTGAGATACAACTATCACCATGGCGGTGTTCCTTAAGCAGGTTCAACACACCATAGCTGGAATCGAGAGTAAGTCTGGGAGAATGCGTGACCACAACAACTGTGTCCGGTCCCACCAGTTTGGAGTTTGCCAGCTGCGCCACCACATTGCCTATCGACACATCTGCGTAGGGAGGGTCCATCAGTATGATACCATACTCCTTATCAAGAAAAGAAAGTGCTTTGGTGACATTGCAGCAGTATACATGCGCATTGGCACCGAGCTTCGTTTTTTCAAGATTCCGTTTGATTATACCACAACAACGTCGTTCGTAGTCAACAAAGTCAACCCAACCGGCACCCCGGCTCAGAGCCTCAATACCCAGAGCCCCGCTACCGGCATACAGGTCAAGCACCCGCGACCAGTCATGGGCAGTGTTCTCCAGGATTGAAAAAATCGCTCCCCGCACCAGGTCTGTTGCCGGACGGACATATACGCCTTTCGGGACTGCAAGTAGATGCCCTTTAGCCCTGCCGGTAATAACCCGCACTGTTAACTACCTCGCTGATATTATTCAATACCTGTACCTGCTGTCAATCACCGCTATGCTCGATAAGCGTCACTAATCTGCCGTGAGCATCCTCAAACAAAGGACGGCCGTGCCCGAAGCAGATAATTTTAATATCCAGTTCAGCTATTTTTTTCACCGAGGCTACGGACTCCTGCATGTCAGTACTCACCATCTTGGCAGGCAAGCGGAGCTTTCTACGACGCCTTTGCAGGGCATCACCTACAAAAAGTAGCCCCCGCTCAGCAGCGTAGAGACATACACTGCCCGGTGTATGCCCCGGCGTAGGTACAACCCTCAGACCACCCAGGGGCTTCAGTACCTCACCACCCTCCAGCTGGACATCGACATCTCCGGGCTCAAGGACGAAATGCTTTCGTACACGATGAAGAAAAGGGATACGCAACAGCCTACGTAAACCTTCGGGATAAGACGGGTCTGCATCATATTTAGCCAGGCCGGCCTTATGGATGAAGACTGTCATATCGGTAAACCTCCGCAGGTCCTGTACGGCACCGATGTGGTCGATATGGTTGTGGGTAATGATGATTGAACTGATATCATCTACCGAGCGTCCGATACTGCGCACGAAATTCATTATACCCGTATAGCTGCCTGGAAGCCCGGTATCAATCAGGGTCAATTCCTGCTCGGCAATGACATACAGGTTGGTGCCTCCACCTGTAAGCCGGTAGACACCGGGTATAATCTCACTAGACCGCATCACTCCGCCACCGGGGGTTCTGGTAGATTATCGCCAGACCTGAACCGAATCATATACTGCGAGGGGCCAGCTCAGCAGACTTCGTCCTCCCTATCTTGTCCTTCCACTGAGCTTCGGTGAGCCCCAGTCGCTCGAAAATTTCATCAACATGGCGCAGGTAGTACTGATAGTCAAATAAAGACTCCAGTTCATCAGCAGGCAGGACAGCCACAACCTCCGGGTCAGCCTTCAATAGACCCAGGAACCGCTTGTTGCCCTTCCACGATTTCATGGCATTACGCTGCACCAGTTCATAAGCCTCCTGTCGACTCAGCCCTTTGTCTATCAGTGCCAGCAGGACCCGCTGCGAGAAGAGCAGACCCTTGGTAATATCCATATTCTTCTTCATACGCTGCGGATACACCTGCAACCCCTTGATTACTCCTGTAAAAATAGCCAGTACGTAGTCGATTACGAGACAGGCGTCAGGCAGAATAACACGTTCGGCAGAGGAATGGCTGATGTCACGCTCGTGCCACAGGGCGATGTTCTCCATGGCGGTTAACGAGTAACCCCGCATCAACCGCGCCAGTCCACAAACCCGCTCGCATAGCTCGGGGTTACGCTTGTGAGGCATCGAAGAAGAGCCAGTCTGGCCGGCACTGAAGGGCTCTTCGGCCTCGCGTACCTCGGTACGCTGCAGGCCTCTTATCTCAGTGGCGAATTTTTCCAGCGAGCTCGCCATTATTGCCAGGGTGGTCACGAACCGGGCATGGCGGTCCCGCTGCAGAACCTGGTTGGACACCGGGGCTGGCCTCAAGCCAAGCCGGGCACAGGCCTTTTCTTCAAGCTGGGGGGATAGCGTGGCATAGGTACCGACCGCCCCAGAGATTTTACCGACGGCGATTTCGCGCTGGGCTTCGCGAAGCCGCTGTCGGTTACGGTTCATCTCCTCAACCCATAATGCCAGCTTAAGCCCGAAGGACATCGGCTCGGCGTGGACACCATGGGTACGACCGACCATCGGGGTGTACTTATATTTAATCGCCTTTTCTGCAAGCGCAGCAATCAGTTCCTTGATATCCTCTTCTATTATCGCGGTCGCTTCAACCAGTTGTAAGCTGGTACCGGTATCCCAGACGTCCATCGACGTTAGACCCAGGTGGATAAAGCGTGATTCCTCACCAATGCTCTCTGCTACGGCCCCGAGAAATGCCGTCACATCGTGGTGGGTTTCCTTAAGTATCTCATTCATACGCCTGAGGTCAACGCGGGCCATTTTTATCTTGGGGATGGCCTTCCGCGGGACAACACCCAGTTCCGCCCAGGCTTCACAGGCCGCAATCTCAACATCAAGCCAGCGGTCAAATTTGTTTTCGTCCGACCATACCCGCTCCATCGCGGGGCGAGAATAGCGCTCAATCATTTGCTACCCTCCTGTTGCTCACGGCGGTATTTCTCATAGGCCACCCTTATTTTATCGTATTTGAGGCCGAGTATCTCGGCGGCGAGGTAGGCGGCGTTTTTAGCCCCGGCACTCCCCAGGGCCATGCAGGCCACCGGTATCCCGGCGGGCATCTGGACAATCGAGTAAAGGGCATCGATACCGTTCAGTTCTCCACTGGCCAGCGGCACGCCGATAACAGGCAGCACCGTCCAGCTGGCAAGCACGCCTGGCAGGTGGGCAGCCCTGCCAGCGGCGGCAATAATAACCTCAACCCCCCTCTCCCGCGCCGAAAGCCCATACTCCCTAGCCTTTTCCGGAGTGCGGTGCGCCGAGATTACGGAGACCTCGTAGCCGATACCCAGCTCATCAAGCACATCCAGTGCCGGCTGCATTGTCTCGGCATCAGATTTGGAACCCATTACCACGCCTACCAGAGACATATATCTTACCTCACTTCACACATACCAGATTTCTAACGAAGAAATAATACCATGTTTGTAAATGGGGCGGTTAGTCTATGCCAGTAAATTCAACGCTGCTTTAATATCCTCGGCAATCATCCTTCGCTTGCTCTTTTCAATGAAAAAGCTAGGGCCAGCCTGCAGGTAGGACGGAAAAGCCCTTCTGCCCCGGAAGAAGTACTCCTGCCCACGTATCTTATAGGTGGAGCCCGCCGGAATTACCCTGCCCTCACCAGCCCTTTTAGCGATATAGTTCACCGCCTTGATGGCGACATCACCCATCAGCATAAACACCTTTATGTTCGGGAACAGTGCCAGTTCTCTTTCGAGTATATTTGAACACTCCTCGATAGTGCCCGATTTTATCCCGTAACCTGTTTTCCCGCATTTCACCGCCGTAGTGAGGTACACACCCAGATTAAGGATATCCTGCATGGATGAAACATCGGCACCGGCGTCGTTGAATGCCTGCACCGTGGTCTGCTGGAACAAAGAATCACCCTTTGCATAGTAATAGTCGTCAGGGTTCTCCGGGGCAGCCTCCGAAATCATCACGACAGATACCTTATCAGGGTTCAAGTCTGCGTCCGGAACGATGTAGCATTCATGCCTGACATCAGCGCAGGGGAAACCCTGGCAACCTATATACTGGCTCACCCGCATTCGTTCTACTCCACCCCTCTAAGACATGCCTTCTATGACGGCAATATCCCTCCGGTAATGAGCACCCTCAAAGTGAATCCGCGGGATATTGGCGTAGACCTTATCCCTGGCCTCGGTAATAGTCTTACCAGGAGCCACTACCGTCAGCACCCGACCACCACTCGTAACCACCTGCCCGTTATCAGTGAGTCTCGTCCCGGCATGAAATACCAGCACATCTTCGTCGAGGTCATCAAGGCCGGTGACCGGATAGCCGGTCTGGTAGCTGCCGGGGTATTCACCCGATGCCACCGCAACACCGACACAGGCACCATCATTGAGTGTAATCTTTGTCCGGTCAAGCTTGCCATTGATTACCGCCAGGATAATTTCCACCAGGTCGGTCTCGAGCAAGGGCAGGACAACCTGTGTTTCGGGGTCGCCGAGACGGGCGTTGAACTCGATTACCTTCGGACCTTCGCTGGTTATCATCAGTCCACCATAGAGCGTGCCGCGATACAATCTGCCTTCCTCAGCCATAGCCCTGATTACGGGCTT
>SMTZ1_10005209_pt1 | contig 13070 bp, 14 predicted proteins | sample DeeMarSWOR136_30_FD_25667 | JGI IMG/M metagenome (IMG submission 25667) | reverse complement strand
ATGGCTTCTGGGGGGAGCAAGATAGATTTCGAATACAGTGTACTGAGGGATACTGCGAACTTAGACATATCTCACACTACGAGTGACGGAACTGTCACAATAGAGGGTGGAATCGCCTGCGGAGATGCGAACGGTGACGGAATGATTACGTTCGCGGATGCGCTCTACATCAAGAACTACTATTATCAAACTCCGCCAGGCTCCCCTCCGCCTACAGGTCAGGGTGATGTAAATCTCGACGGATATGTCACCTTCGCTGATGCGCTCTACATTAAGAACTATTACTACCAGACGCCGCCGGGCTCACCTCCACCATGTGAACCCGGGGTATTCTTGCATTGACATCAATGCGCTTGAGGCAAATGGGGGAGGCTCAACCGGGTCTTCTGCTCAGGCTGTGGCGGCGTCGACTGGCTCTTCCTCTATTGATACAGCGTAACTACGGGATGGATCCTGATTGGAGAGATGATTTATGTTCAGGTGAGAATCGGTGGGAGACTGGCGAAGCCCTCATCACAACCACCCTCGAGCTTCGCCAGTTGATCCGCCGACAAAGGATAAGTCCTCGAAGAACTGCCGGAACCCAATTTCGCGAGATTCGTGGATGGAGTCTCAGCTGCGGTTCACATTTGGCACGATGGATGTTCCACTACTTGAGCACCTCGCCGGTTCTGAACTCTCTTCCATACGCGAACTCATCCAGGGGAATGGATGGTCGGTCTGAGGCTACTAATTCCGCAAGCAACTTGCCTAATGCTGGACCCAACATCAAGCCGTGACCACTCATCCCCACGGCAACAAGAAAACCGTCGAGTGACGTAGAACCCACTATTGGAGAGCCATCTGGCGTCATTGTGTAGCTGCCAGCCCACTGCCGTATAATCTTGACCTCCTTCAAACAAGGAAGAAGACGGAGCATTCTTCGAGGCATCTCCTTGATGAATTCGATGGAGCTGTCGACTCTCGGTCCACCTATACGCGGGTAGGGAGTGTAACACCCGATAAACTGATTGGTTGGCTTGTGTTGAATGAAGTAGCAGCCGTCTGCTCTATAATCGACTATCATTGGGTCGAAGAGTGGCTCGCTTCTCTCAGTTACGAGCGCCTCGTGGCGCTCCGGTTCACAGAGAAGTTCTACCCCAGCCATTCTTCCCACTTCCTTCGCAGACGGGCCTGCAGCATTGACGACTATTGGTGCCGAGTACTCTTCATCCGTGTGAGTCACTACAGAAGTCACTCTGGAATCGGATCCTCTGATCTGAATCGCCTCCGTGCCGAGCAATATCTTCCCCCCAAGTGATTTGATTCCGTCTGCGTACGCCTTCGTGACGAGAAAAGGATTGACCTGACCATCGGAGGGGCAGTATGCTGCACCGAGTACTCCGTCGAGGTTGAGGCAAGGGACTATTTCCCTTATTTCAGAAGCGGATATGAAGTCTACATCAAGCCCCATGCGCTTCTGAAGGGCGATGGCCGTGAGATACTCCTTCTTTCTTTCTTCTGAGTGGGCCAGGAAAAGATATCCTCCTTGATACCACTCTACGTCTACACCCATCTCATCTTTCATCGTGGAGAAGAGGCGCACGCTTTCCATGGCCACCTTAATAGTGGTTGAGGTCACGAACTGCTGCCGTACTCCCCCAATGCACCTTCCCGTGGAACCCGCACACAAATACTCCTTTTCGAGGAGAATGACCTCAAAGCCTTCTCTCGCGAGATAGTACCCTGCTGCCGTTCCAAGTATTCCTCCTCCAATGATTATTGCATCCGCAGTCTTCATGATTTGGGACGGGCTACTGCTTTCAGTGGCAAGGGCTTGAACGGGGGTCTTGCAGGTGGTTGAATTACTTCTCCCAAAGCTTTTCCAGTTTCCTTTGCAAGAATTTGTGCTATGAGAAGACCACATGACTTCCCCTGACACTGGCCCATTCCACACCTCAGTATTCGCTTGAGTTCTGCCATTGTCGTGAGTCCGGATCTGACTGCCTGTAGAATGTCTTCGAGAGTTACATCCTCACATCTGCATATCACCGTCTCTTTCACTGTTTCTCCATCAGTGCGACGTCAACCTGATGTTCCTCACTTCCATGACACATCGCTTCGGCACCGCCAGGGAGATTATTGCAGTCCTATCCTGCGCTCTGCGATTGAGCACTTTCACGACTCGTGCATCGCAGATTTTCTGTCCGGTTCTATCCAGGCCCTCCACGATCTCCCCCTTTTGAGGCAGCGGGAGGAACTCGTACGGAATCATCACTAGTCCTTCCTCTTCAGAGTAGTTCTTATTTACTACGAAGATGGCTATTCCAGGGCATTTCGAGACGCACAGACCGCAGCCGTTGCATTTCCTGGAGTCGAGGACGGGGAGGTTGTTGATGTTGCCCTCAATTCTTATTGCCCCCCGTGGGCAGGCCTCAACACAAGGATCACAGGGTATTTTCTGAAAACACTCGAGGATTGCACATCCTCCGCTGCAGAGTCGTTCATCCGAAGGCGTGACCTTCTTCAGCTCCCTCTCAGTTGGCCTTCCCGTTTTCTCGATCATTGCACGTATTCAGACATTTTCCTCTTGCCCGTTATTGCCATTTCTCCAAAAGGTCCAGCTCTGAAGGCTGCGAGTTCGAGGCGTGCCTCCTCTGCTATTCTATTGGCTTTCTCTTTTCGAGAAGGGTGAAGGCTGAGAGCTGCGTGACTGCCGGCTATCCTGCCTTCAAGCATAGCAGTGCAGGCTTCCTCTATTCCGGAGGCGTCACCGGCGACATAGATTCCTTCACGAGTTGTCTCCATATTTGAGTCGTGAACGGCTACCCAGCCCCCGAGCTCCGGCAGATGGGTCAATTCACATCCTGATTGATGGAGTACTTCGGAGAGAGGCGAGAGGCCAACGGCAATGCATATAGTGTCGCAGTCGATCTGCCTTTCTGTGCCAGGTATGTAGGTCCAGTTCTCATCGAGCTTCACGATGACGGCTCCTTGGACGCATTCCTCTCCGATTGCCTCTTTTATAGAGTGAGAAACGAGAATTTCCACGCCGCATCTCTTGATCTTTGCAGCGTGCACCCAGTAACCTCCTATGCTGGGCACAGCTTCCAGGACGGCGGCTACTTCGACTCCAGCCTGAAGCAACTGGTAAGAGACGATCAAGCCTATGTTTCCGGAGCCGACCATTAGGACTCTTCTGCCAGGCCTCACTCCGTACACGTTCATAAGTGTTTGCACTGCTCCTGCGCCATAAACTCCGGGCAGATCGTTGTTTGGAAAAGCCAGCATCTTCTCTGTCGCTCCTGCTGCCACAATGACCTTCTTCGCCTCAACCTCTACGAACTCCTCTTCTTTCAGGACGCCGAGAGTCATTGTATCATAGAGACCTATGACCGTGGAGTCGACTATTATCTGTACTCCGCTGTCTCTTGCAAGATCCTCGAGGATGCGGGCAATGTCAATTCCTCTCACACCACAATAGTGGATCTTTGACCCGAAAAACATATGGGTCTGCTTGATGAGCTGTCCGCCGAGGGAAGGGTTTTCGTCTATCAGAAGTACCTTCGCGCCCAGAGATGAAGCAACCCAGGCTGCGGAGAGACCCGCTGGTCCTCCTCCTATAACGGCCACCTCCGTCCGAACGCTCATTGGGTTTCCACAATCATCCCCTCGCGCAGCGGCTTAATACATGCCATCACATTCGGTACTCCATCAACTCTCACCAGACACGACGAGCATTTTCCGACCGCGCAGAAGAATCCTCTTGGTCGGCGGAGTTTCACGCTTCTGCGCAGTACTCTCACCCCCAATGCGTGCAGAGCCGCTGCGATTGGTTCTCCCTCGTATCCCCAGAACTCCTTACCATCGAAAGTGAACCGGACTTTCTTTCTTCTCTTGAAATGCAGGATCGGGTGTTCCTCTATCCTATACTGGAATTCCATCGGTGAGACTATATAAAAGTGAGATGAGGATTGTCAATTTGGTCGAGAACCGAGAAACGGAGCTGCGGGAGATTCAGAGACACGATGGCACGGGACACGTCCACAGTATACGAGCCGGGAGAGCGCAAGAGACTGAAAATGCTGACTGCGAAGGGTAGAACAACAACGGCAACGGAGAGTGAAATGGATTCTTGGTTTCGCGGAAATGACACAGTGTTGACTCGTCACTTCATAGAGGGCGCTCGAGAGCACATAAGGTCTCGAATCCAAGAAACTTCGTGACAATTTCTACCTCCGATGTTACATTAGTGAAGTGGATATATCGGCCTGAAAGGAGGGAGAGATGAGGAGAGCTCTTGTGTTTGTGCTGCTGGCGGTAAGCAGTCTGCTCCTTGCTGAGACCATCACTATAAAGGTGAAAGAAACGAGAGTACGCTCGTCGCCCAGATTCTATGCACGGTCCATACATCAGGCGGAAGCGGGTGATAGACTCGAAAAGGTGGGTGAGTTTGAGGGGTGGTATGAGGTGAAGATCCCAGACGGGCAGGTGGGGTGGGTACACTCGAGTGCTGTAGAAACCAAGGAATTGCGTCTCTCTTCAGGTGAGTGGGTTGAGACTGAAGCGTCTCCTGACGAAGTGGCCCTTGCTGGTAAAGGATTTAATGAGGAGGTCGAAGCAGAATACAGAAGAACACATGCAGACCTCGATTACACGTGGGTAGACAGAATGGAGGCCATGGAGATAACAGAGGCCGAAATGCTGGACTTTCTGAAGGAAGGACGACTTGGTGAGTACGGAGGTGGAGAATGAGAAGATGGACGGTTTTCCTTCTTGCACTCTCCCTTCTCAGCTGTGAGACTGCCGAGAAGATCGCTAAGCAGAAGCTCGGCGACGTTGTAGGAGAAGAGAAGGCAGAATCGATTGTGACGGTTGTCGAGGCCGTGAGAAAGGGATTCCAGGATTTGACACCCAGAGAGGAGTACTACATCGGCAGGGCCGTAGCGGCCAACATACTGAAGAAGTACCCGGTGTATGAAGATGAAGGAGTTACGAGATACGTAAACAAGGTGGGAATGACGGTCGCCTGGGCCTCGGATGTTCCTGAGACCTACGGAGGGTATCATTTCCTCGTCCTCGACGAAAAGGAACCTCTTGCATACTCGGCACCAGGGGGGTTCATCTTCATAAGCAAGGGCATCATAAACATGATGGAAGACGAGGAGGAGCTTGCTGGAGTGCTAGGCCACGAGGTAGCTCATATCAACAAAAGGCACGGACTTGGCGCCATAAAGCAGTCCAGACTCACAGAAGCATTCTCGGTACTGGTGAAGGAAGGGAAGAAATACAGTTCGGAAGAGGTGAAGAAGCTGGCCAACGCATATGAGGGAGCACTTGGCGATGTGGTCAATAAACTGATCGAGAAGGGCTACGATCGGTCCCAGGAGAGCGAGGCCGACCGTTTCGGCGCCCTATACGCCTACAGGGCTGGATACAATCCTCTGGGACTGGTATCATTCCTGAGTGCCTCGAAGAGAGAGTATGGTGACAGGCTTGAGATACCTCTTATGAAGACTCACCCCGACCCAGGACAGAGATTCCAGGCCTTAAGAGAACACCTTCAAGAAGAAGGATTAGAAGGTACGACTGAATCTGTGAGAACTTCGAGGTTCGCTTCGATTAAAAAATCTATGAGATAGGCGAGATGATGGCTTCTCTTCATGCGGCAGTGAGGTTGATACTGGGGGCGCTCTGCGCCCTCTTCTTCCTATTTGGAATTCGCTTTCTACTCAGAAAATGCAGGAACATTCTGTTGGTGAAGAAAATCTCAACGCCAGTGACCATCCTGCTTATCTATTTTGCCTTCCTCATACTCCGGTTCTTCTATCCACTTCCACTACCGCCCAGACTGGCCTTATACCTTAAGACGTTCTTCACTTTCTTGGGAATCTACATCGTCATCCTATTCACCGAAGTTCTTCTGGTAGACTATCTTGTGCCTCTGCGAAGAAGGATTCCGCCCCCTTCACTTCTCAGGGAGATTGTCCGCTGGGCGCTGGCGATAGTAGTTGCCTTCGTACTACTCAAAGTGATGCTCAACCTCGACCTGAGCCCCATCTTCTTCACGTCAGCGGCGGTTACTCTCGTTATTGGGCTTGCTATGCGGGACCTCCTGAGCAATCTTTTTTCGGGGATAACCCTTAATATGGAGAGACCATTCAGAACAGGAGACTGGGTTATGGCGGGCTCTCAAATTGGCGAAGTGGTGAATACCACTTGGAGGGCTACGAGGATAAAAACCCTTGATGGAGACTTTGTCATAATTCCGAATGCAACGATTTCAACTGAACAGATAATCAACTACCATGCGCCCAGCAAACTGCACGCGCGTCATCTTGAAGTAGGCGTGAGCTATGAAGCGTCCCCCAACAAGGTGAAGGATGTCATGGTAAAAGCAGCCCTGGAGACGGATGGAGTGCTCAAGAAGCACTCTCCCGTCGTGTGGCTCAAGGACTTTGGAGATTTTTCGATAACCTACGAACTGAAATTCTGGATAGATAATTACGGACTTTACAATGAGATCGAAGACGAAGTGCGGACTCGAATATGGTATTCATTCAAGAGGAACGGAATTCAAATTCCATTTCCCATAAGGAACGTCTATCTGAGAAGCATATCGAGAGAGGACGAGCAGACTTTGAGAGAAAGAGAGATCACGGAGAACATGGCGGTGATGAGCTCTATCGAGATTCTAAAGCCTTTGAACAGAGACGAACTCTGGGAACTCTCTTCTAAGGCGAAAGCTCGCTACTATGGAAGGGGAGAGGTTCTTGTGAGGCAAGGCGAGAGTGGTGATTCTTTCTTCATCATAAAGGATGGAGCAGCGGAGGTCTCAATAGTCGATGAAAGAGGCAAGGTGTCCGTAGTCGCGCATCTCGCGCGTGAGGGGTTCTTCGGAGAAGGTTCCCTTCTGACCGGCGAGCAGAGGTCAGCAACTGTTACCGCAGTCGAAGATACTGAAGTCATCGTCATTGAGAAATCGAGCTTCGCAGACATCCTCACCCGAAAACCGGGGATTTGCAGAAGTCTATCCAGAATTCTCCAGAGTAGGCTGAAAGAACTTGCTGAGAAGAGAGCGGTTCTCGAAGAGATCCCCGAGGAAGAGGTAGAAGTGGAGTCTTCTTCGGTGCTTCTCAAGAAGATAAAGGATTTCTTCGGATTATAGGTGACCTCGTTCTACAGACTACTCAGGATCTTCAGTTCCTCCCGCCACGGGAAAATAGCCAGGGGTATATCCATAGGGCTTTTCGTCTCTGTCGTAATTCTCATCTTCTACAGATTTTCGCTCTTTGAGCCCTTTGAACTGAAGACACTCGACTGGAGGTTCAAAATCCTCTCCTCTCCGGACGAGGCATCATCGGAAATTGTCATTGTGGTGGTCGATCAGAAAAGCCTCGACTACTACGAAAGAATGGAGTCCATTCCGTGGCCGTGGCCCAGAAGCCTCTATCAACCTGTAATAGATCTGGTTGCTCTCGGAGGTGCCAGAGCCTTGATCTTCGACATTCTCTTCACCGAAAGGTCTGGCTATGGGTACGAGGATGACAAGTACTTCGAAGATGTCGTGAAGGATCGAGGAAACGTCTATATGCCGATCTTTATGAGCAAGAAGGAACACGAGCTCGATCTGGCTCTCGAAGAGCACCTCGTATCCGAGAGAACGGTGCCAGTAGATGACGAATCTGAGGTCGACTGGGAGGATTACCGATCGGTGGTGCTCCCGCTCGATGGACTCGTGATGGGTGCGAGGGGGCTCGGGAACGTTATGATGAACCCAGATGGAGATGGCGTGTACAGAAGAGTTCCCCTTCTCTCGAAGTACAGAGAGAAGTTCTTCCCGTCTCTTGCTCTCTCAGCCGTCAAGGGTATTCTCGGTGTGAAGAGGTTCTCCGTAGATAGGGCCAATCGACTCCATATCGGTCGGAAGACCGTGCCGCTCCAAGAAGATGGAACTGTGCTCGTGAAGTACTACGGGGGGGCTGCAACGTATCAATACTACTCGATAGCGAGTCTCATTGAGTCATGGGTCAGGCTCGAAGAGGGTGTCGAGCCCGTCGTAGAGCCAGTAGAATTCAGGGGTAAGATCGTACTCGTGGGATTGACCGCTCCAGGCCTTTTTGATCTCAAACCTACTCCACTCAGTTCTGTCTATCCTGGCGTGGAGGTCCATGCAACGGTTATCGACAACATTATGCAGGAAACCTTTCTCAGAAGAGCAGGTGTGCTCACAGTCCTTCTCTACGTGCTCGTCATAAATCTCCTTTGTGGTATCGTTGCCTCCTACTTCGTGAGACTGAGAGTATTGATACCGCTTGTATGTGGCTGCATGGCTGCTCCCTTCCTGCTTGCGCTAGGTAGCTTCAGCAGCAATCTCTGGCTCGACCTTGTCAGTCCGGAAGTAGGAGTCGTGTTGACGTTCGTCCTCACGTCCATCGTCAGCTATTCAACTGAAGGAAGGCAGAGGCGATTCATCAAGAATGCCTTCACACACTATCTCAGTCCTTCAGTGATCGATGAACTCGTCGGGAACCCGGAGAGATTGAGACTCGGCGGGGAAAGAAGGGAACTGACTGTCTTCTTCTCTGACATTGAAGGATTCACCACATTTTCTGAGAAGCTACCTCCTGAAGAGCTTTCAGAAATGCTGTGTGAGTATCTCTCGCAAATGACCGATATCATTCTATCACATGGAGGCACTCTGGATAAGTATGAAGGAGATGCGATAATGGCGTTTTGGGGAGCACCGCTTCCTCAGCTGGACCACGCTCAGCGAGCCTGTGTGACCGCGCTTGAGTGCCAGGCAGCTCTGGCAGAAATCCGGAGACAATTCTCGTCGCGTGGTTGGCCGCTTCTTTACGCGAGAATTGGTCTTAATTCAGGAGAAATGGCTGTCGGGAACATGGGTTCGAGGGAAAGATTCGACTATACAGTCTTGGGAGATAATGTGAACCTGGGATCACGTCTTGAGGGAGCGAACAAACAGTTTGGCACCTGGGTGATGATTTCGGAAAGCACCTGGCAATTGGTCAAAGATGATCTTGAGGCGCGGGAACTCGATGTGATACGGGTGAAAGGGAAGGAGACTCCTGTGAGGGTTTATGAGCTGTTGGCGAAGAAAGGTGAACTGCCCGAGGAGAAAGCGAAGTCCGTCGAGCTTTTCGGGACGGGCCTTGCGCTGTATCGGAAGAGAAGGTGGAAAGAGGCAATGGAGGTTTTCTCGAAGCTCCCGGACGATCCTCCATCAGCAGTTTTCCGGAGACGGTGTACGGAGTTACTCAGATCACCGCCGCCTGAGAACTGGGATGGAGTATACAGTATGATCAGCAAATGATGGTTGAGAAAACGCAAGTCATCCGTGTCGGAAGCATCACTCTGCGACAGTAAAAGGCCTTACTTGGCAAAAACTTATGTAGTAGATTTCAAGTAGTGCTTTAACGAATTTGCAGATGTTAATGACTGCTCAATGGATGGCCTGGGTGGGAGTATGAAGGCTTCCATATTGCGTGCGCTGTCTGGCTGTCGAGATGAGCTCATTGAATTTGCGCAGGACCTCATCGAAATTCCGACTGAGAACCCGCCGGGAAGGCATTACCGTGAGTGCACCCAGCTCATAGGAGATAGACTGCGGGCATTCGGAGTTGATTCGCGAGTCATAGAGGTTGGCGGCTCGAAGAAAGGTGTGTTTCCTCGTTACTGTCTACTTGCTTGCTACGGACCGGGTGAAGAGAAACTCTATTTTCATGGCCATTACGATGTAGTCCCCGCATCGAGCGAGAGTCAATTCGCACCTGTTCTGATTGGAAATCGTCTGGTAGGACGGGGCTCCTCGGATATGAAGGGTGGAATCGCTGCTATGATTTACGCCATAAGGATACTGCAGATGTGTGACATCAGGTTGAGGGATGCAATAGGCTTGAGGTTGGTGCCGGATGAAGAAACAGGGGGAGAATACGGCTCATTGTATCTCTTGAAGAGAGGCTTGCTCGGGAAGGATGCTTTGGGGATGCTCATTCCAGAACCTACTGGCGGAAGGATCTGGAATGCCAGTCGTGGCGCGGTCTCGATGATGGTCACAGTAAGAGGCAAAATGGCTCACGCAGCCCTTCAGTATAAAGGAGTGAACGCGTTTGAGAATATGACCATCGTAGCAGATGAACTTCTCCGACTCAAGTCTCAGGTGGAAAAAAGGAGGACCAACTTCAATATAGAACCGGAGACTGCGAAGCACTCCATACTGATGCTCGGAGGTCTGTGTCGAGGCGGTACGAACTTCAATATTGTACCTGCCGAATGCTCGTTCACAATTGAGAGGCGTATTAATCCTGAGGAGACGCTGGAATCCGAGAAACAACGAATATTCGACCTTTTTGAGCACGTCAGGAAGAAAGGTATTCGACTGGACTATGAAGTTCTTCAAGAAGGGGAATCTGCTGTAGCTTCTGAACGGAGCAAACTGGCAGAGGCTCTGTGTACGAGTGTGAAGACCATAACCGGCAAGCGTCCCGGGTTTCAGATGTGCCCTGGCCTCCTCGAAACTCGCTTCTATGCGAAGCGCAATATCCCTTCATACGCGTATGGTCCAGGCGCGCTTTCGGTGGCACACGGTCCTCGGGAGTGGGTTGATGTGGAGAAAATCTGCAGGTGCGCTGCAGTGTATGCACTCACTGCGGCGCAATTACTCGGTGTGAGTGAGAGATGATGTCGTCGCTGTGCGGGGAGGACATCATCCGTGACAGCGAGCACGATGTCACGGCACGGTTCTCCGTCGAGCCTGGTTCGCAGGAGTTGGTGGGCTGACTGGTCTTTGAATCCTCCTCTGGGACCGTCGCGTGGTCTTGGTGCGCCGTGCACGAAAAAGACGAGCTGATAGCGTGATGACGGGAAAGAGATGAACTGGGATAGGGGCTATGAGAAGGCAGCACACCTGTATGACATGTTCGATCGGAAGAAGAACATAGAATTTTTTCTTCACTACGGATTGGAGGCCGGTGAGATACTGGACGTAGGAGCAGGAACCGGCCGAATCGCGATCCCTCTTGCCGAGAAAGGTGTCAAGCTGTTCTGTGTTGAACCGTCGCCCGCCATGAGAAGAGAGTTCGAGAAAAAACTGGTCCAAAGGCCTGACCTGGCCCACAAAATCGAAATTGCACCGGATGACGCAGCCCATTTCGACTTCCACAGGAGCTTTCGTGCGGCATTCCTGTCGGGTTCCTTCGATCATCTCCTCGATGATGAAGAACGATTGAGATCACTGTCTAAGATCGGCAGACATCTGACTCCTGGGGGTAGACTGATCTTCGATGTGTCGTTGGAGCCGATGGTCGATTGTCCTCTCTGTCCAGCTGGAGCAGTCTCGAGGGGAAACAAGGAGTACCGTCGTTTCGTTGGAGGTCGTGTTCTTCCCGATGGAAAGAAGGAAGTGATTCTTCTCTTTGAGACGTGGACCTCAGGTACGCTCGTGAAAGAGGTCGAAGAACGTTCCGTCATCGGTGTAATAAAGAAGAAGGAGGTTCACCATCTTCTAAAAGAGGCAGGGTTCAAAGTGGAGAGGGAGTTCAGCGATTACGATTTCACGGTTTTCAGAAACGGTGATTCGCTTCTGATAGTGGATGCTTCGAAGAGAAAGTGAAGTTCGACCAGACCGAAAGTGCGGAAAGATTAGGGAAGGGATCGAGATCCTGGAAGGTTAGGGATGCTTCTCACAGGGCTCTATTCAAAATCTGATTCGGAATTCAACTCCATCAGTGTGATGAACTGCCCAAGGCAGTCTGCTTCAGCACGCAATTCTCAAACCCTTGAGACCACGTCTAGTCCTGGTGGCCTTCTGGATTCGCCTGTCTTTGTTCTCCCATCGGCTACAGTAATTCATCGATTGCGGGTTTCTTAAAACAAGACGTGAAGCGATCTGTTTGATTCGATTGAGCCGGCCTCTAAGCTGTGGTTACGATATTGTGAGCAAACACTCCTTACGGATTTTCGGTGGAATGATGGTTATACCCTTCGCACTAAAGGGAGTCCGGAGTGAAGAGCGAAAGGAGTCCCCTTATCAGTTTGCCTGAAAGCTAGACCTTTGCCGACGGGGCAAACCTGGGTTTGAACAGTTCCTGACCCTGCTCTAAACTCCGGCTGTATCCGAAGTCCAGATGACTCCTCTTTTGCTGACTTTTCTCGTGGGACGATTTAGGAACAATTCCTTCTAAATGGACACTTCAGGGCTGTTCGAGAAACAAATGATCTAAGAGGCAACAATTAAGAGTTGTGAGCCAGCTTGTGAAAACCTGTCGTCCTGCAGCCTCGATTCTTCAAAATCTCTAGAATCCTTGCTGGATCTTTGGGTTGAACCTGTAACGCCATTCCGCAGTCGGAACTGATTTTGCGCGGAGTAGGGATGAGACGTACATTTATCCCTTCAGGCTTGAGTATTTTTTCTGCCTTCATTGCAAAGTGAACCGAATCAAAAGTGATTACGTATTTCATGTTGCTATCTCGCGAAGTGCGCGCAGCAGATAATCAATGTCTTCTTGAGTGTTAAAATACCCTAGGCTTATTCTGACCGTTCCCGCTGGGAAGGTTCCTATAGTCCTATGTGCGATTGGTGCGCAGTGGAGTCCGCACCTTACAGCTATGTCATACCGTTTGTCCAAGATATCGCCGATTTCAGACGAATCCTTGAGTTTGATGTTGATTGAGATGACCGATGTCTGCTGGTCTGCATTGAGTGGTCCATAGATGATCAGATTATCCATTGCATTGAGTTTGCCGAGGAGATAAGCAGTGAGCTCTTTCCCTTTCCTCCGTATGTTTTCTACACCTTGTTCAAGAACGAACTTGACAGCTGCTCCCAAACCAACTATTCCAATAAGATTGGGTGTACCACTCTCATGCTTATCAGGCAAGAAATCTGGCTGCATTTCATACTCAGACCTACTTCCTGTACCGCCAAATTTCAGGGGGCGCAGATCTATGTCCTCGCCGATGTAGAGACATCCGGTACCCTGGGGTCCCAAAACTCCCTTGTGGCCCGAAAAGGCAAGAAGGTCAATATTGTCTTTCTTGACGTCCATTGGAATAATGCCAACTGCCTGCGC
>SMTZ1_10037699_pt1 | contig 13072 bp, 12 predicted proteins | sample DeeMarSWOR136_30_FD_25667 | JGI IMG/M metagenome (IMG submission 25667) | reverse complement strand
CCAAGGAAAATAAATGCCCGCTCCTGGCCTGTGCCGATTCGGTCGATGCACTTGCAGACCTGACCGAAAAAATCAAGACCGAAGGCGTCGAGGATATCGTATTGAGCCTGGAGGGCCTAAGCCTGCGGGAGCAATTGTATAATCTTTCAAAGATAAGGGCCCTGGCATTGAAAAAAACCTTCAGGCCGTTAGGCTATCCTACGATGTCCTTTGTTCCCGACGGCGACGCAGACCAGCAGGCCACCTACGCTACAAGTCTGATTTGCAAGCATTCCAGTATTGTCGTGGTCAATACAACGGAGCCATCCGCGTTTCTACCCATGCTGACAGCGAGGATGAATGTCTTCAGCGACCCGCAAAAACCCATACAGGTTGAGCCCAAGATATACCCCATCGGGGAACCGGACGAAAATGCCCCTCTGATGTTTACAACAAACTTCTCACTGACATATTACACCGTGGAATCGGATGTTGAGGCCAGCAGGATTCCAAGCTATATCCTCGTAGTTGATACCGAAGGAACAAGTGTGCTGACGGCTTACTCAGGGGACAAGCTCAACGAAAAAGGCGTAGCTGACGCCATGGCCAAAAATAATGTCGAAGACCTGGTCAAACACCGCAAGCTGATAATCCCGGGTTATGTTGCCGTGATGAGCGGTAAACTCGAAGAAGCTACCGGCTGGGAAGTTATGGTCGGGCCCAGAGAGTGTTCGATGATACCAAAGTATCTGCAGGAAGTCTGGAAGTAATTCGTTATGCGTTCTGCGTATTGCGTTGTGCGTGGAAGGCTGACGCAATACGACATACGCAATACAAGAATGGACGGGAATCCGGGACAATCCTTCTTGAGGCGGCCCATAAGGCCGGTGTTTATTTAAGCAGCATCTGCGGCGGAGACGGCTACTGCGGCAAATGCAAGGTCATCATAGACCAGGGACAATTCCAAAGCAGGCCCACCACCTTACTTACACCGGAAGAGGCCCGTGAAAATATCGTGCTTGCCTGCCAGACCAAAGTCCTTTCCGATATGACAATAACGGTCCCGAAGTTCCACGCCATCGAAACAAGTCAAATACTTATGGACTCCGATGCCCACCGGTTCAGCGAGCTTGCCGGTGAAGTACGAGAAGGCGTCTTTGAGTTTGACCCTTTGGTTCAAAAACTCGATGTTGAGATGTCGGAACCCACTGTTCACGACCATACCGCAGACCACGAGCGCTTGTATGTTGCGATTCGAGAGCAAATCGACGCCCCCATAATGCAAACCGGCTTCCGGATACTGCAGGGACTCTCGAAGGTCCTTCTCGCAAATAATTACCACGTAGCTGCTACTATTGGCCGGCGAGGCGGAACTACGGAGCTTATAGATGTCGAGTCGGGCAAACGGTGCTGCACAAATTTTGCCGTTGCCGTAGACCTTGGTACTACTACCGTCGTGGCCCATCTTCTTGACCTGAACAGCGCAAAAACAACTGATACCGAGGCCACATACAACAGCCAGATAAACTTCGGTGAAGACTACATCCGCCGAATCATCTACGCTGAAGAAAATAACGCCTTCGATGAGATGCAAAATCGAATCGTGAACGATGTAAACAATCTCATCGTTACACTGGCAACAAGGCAGAAAGTCGATCTGCATGACATAACCGCCGTGATATGTGCCGGCAACACGGCAATGGTGCATTTCTTACTGAATTTAGACCCTACACGAATACGCAGAGAGCCTTATGTCGCCTCGGCCGGTTTTGTGCCGCCAATCCGGGCGGCTGAAGCAGGCATCCAGATTAACAAGCGAGGCCTGCTTTACTGCCTGCCGAGTGTGGCCGCCTATGTGGGCAGCGACATAGTGGCAGGCGTCTTAACTACACGAATTTATACCAAAAAAGAGATTTCGCTTTTTGTCGATATCGGAACAAACGGCGAGGTTTTGCGCTTCAAGCTCTGCGGGTCCTGCATTCGAAGGAAGCGGCGTCAAGCACGGCATGAGGGCGGGAGCCGGGGCCATCGAAAAACTAAACATTACCCCGGACGGCTCCATCGAGTTCAAGACAATCGGCAATACCCATCCCGCCGGCATTTGCGGATCGGGTCTTTTGGATACAATTGCCGAACTGTTTATGAACGGCATCATAGACCGAACCGGCCGGTTCTCCGTAAGGAGTCCCGAGGACAAAACCAATGAAGATACAAGATTGACAGAAGGGGAGGACGGCGTACAATTCCAGTTAGTGCCGCCGGCCAATGAACACCAGGAAATTGTAATCACACAGGCTGACATCGACAATTTGGTACGTTCCAAGGCAGGAGTATTTGCCGCGATCAGAGTTCTTATGAACTCGACACAAACTAAAGTGGAAGACATCGACACCATTTACATCGCCGGCGGCTTCGGAAACTTTATGAACGTCCAACAGGCCGTTACCGTCGGAATGATGCCCGATGTGCCGGTGGAAAAGATTCAGTTTGTGGGAAACACGTCCATTGCGGGCGCAAAAACGGTTGGAAGAATTTACCAGAGCTAATTTCTTACCGCACACGGATTTGTCCTTGTTCCCATCTGTGGCGAGTGTAAAAAGTGCCTAAAGTGAGCTAAAGTGCCTAAAGTGTCTAAAGTTATGGATAATAAAAAATTCGGCAAAGAACTTGAAAAAAGAACGCGAGAATTCGCTGTAAGCATAATCCGTTTATCAAGAACTTTACCTAACACACCTGAAGGGAAGGTTATAAGAACTCAAATCACAAAGTCCGGAACTTCCGTCGGTGCAAATTATCGAGAAGCCAATCGGGCAAGAAGCAAGGCCGATTTCAAAAATAAGATTACAATCTGTGAAAGTGAATCCAGCGAAACACAATACTGGCTTGAAGTAATTGTAAAGCTAAAATGGCTGTCCTGGAAAAAAGTGAAATGTGAATATGAAGAATGTGGAGAATTACTTGCTCTTTTTACATCTATTGGTAAGAAATAACGTAGAGAAACGTCTGGATTGGTATAATTTTAGTTCAATTTAGGCACTTTAGTCATTTTAGACAATTGCAATAAGTGGAAAAGGCGGCTCGGGCAAAACAACGCTGGCGGCTATGATTATCCGGCTTCTGCGCGGTCAATCGCACGGCGCGATACTTGCCGTAGATGCCGACCCGAATGCCTGCCTTGCGGCGATGCTGGGAGTTGAACCAGAGGCCTTTATCGCAACTCTCAGAGAAGATGTTATTGAAAACCCGCCCTCCAATGCGGGTATGGACCGAGTGCGGTCATTCGAATACGGCATCCAGCAGGCGATTACGGAAGCTAACGGCTTTGATTTGCTGACCATGGGCCGGCCGGAAGGACCCGGCTGCTACTGTGCCGCAAATAACATACTGCGAACATTCCTGAACAAACTAAGCTCGCAGTATCAATATGTAATTATAGATAATGAAGCGGGAATGGAGCACCTGTCCCGCCGGACAACCAACAATGTAGACCTGCTCTGCATTGTAGCTGAACCAACGGCTATCGGGGCCCTTACTACCCGGCGGATTTTTGAGCTTGCCCGACAACTGCCAATATCGGTAAAAGAAATCGGCGTTATATGGAACAGGGCCGAAAGCAGCAAGAAAGTGGACGGGATAGATACCTTCGGATACATTCCTAACGACAAAAGCATATTTGATGCATCAATGCAGGGACAAACAGTCTTCGACCTCGACGAAAATAGTATCAACCGGAGTTTTCAATTAAATAAAAAATAAAACTAAAAATTCACAGTTATTCTTGGAGGTTTTCAAATGCCAGTTCCTGAAATCAAGGAAAGTTATACCGGCTCGGTAAACCGAGTCACACTTGGTGCGACCAAAGACAGCGGCGGCAGCCGAACTTCAACTATCACCGTTGGGGGCGCACGTAACGTCGTCTACGGCGGCTCCGTAGAAGAAGCCGGCGAGAAACCGGTCATCGCCATGGACGTTCTCGACAGCAGGCCGGATGATTGGCCCGACCTGCTCGCCGAAAATTATCAAGACGTTATGGACAGCCCCGCCGACTGGGCAAAGAAGTGCATAGAACAATTCGGAGCAGACCTTATCTGCATAAAATTTGAAGGCATACACCCAGACAAGGCCGATAACGATGCCGCTCACGCAGTCAAGGTCACCGAGGATGTCTTGAAGGCGGTCGGCGTTCCTCTTGTTCTGTGGGGCTGCGGAAACGACGAAAAAGATAATCAGGTCATGCCGAAAGTAAGTGAAGCCGCCAAGGGAGAAAACGTTCTTATAGGCTCTGTTACAGAGGACAATTACAAGGCCCTGACGGCCATTGCCCTGGCTGACGGACATCATCTTATCACTCACGCACCTCTGGATATCAACATCGCCAAACAGGTCAATATTTTAGTCTCCGACATGGGCTTTCCGCTGGAAAAGGTCGTAACATTTCAAGCCACAGGTGCATTAGGTTACGGTATTGAATATGCCTATTCCATTCAGGAACGACAGCGTCTGGCTGCACTTGGCGGTGATAAAATAATGGCTATGCCCGCTATCTGTGACGTGGGTTATGAGTCCTGGCGGGCAAAAGAGAGCAAACTTGAAGATGCACCGGGCTGGGGAGACGTTAAAGACCGCGGGCCGATGTGGGAAGCCACGACTGCAATCTGCCTGCTGCAGGCCGGTGTCGATATAATACGGATGCGGCATCCACGGGCCGTCGCGACAGTTAAGAACTTTATCAATCAAATCTGGCAATAGGAACAAATAGATTCATACGCAAGGAGATTGTTATGATACTAATCGGAGAACGAATTAACGGGATGTTTACAGATGTCAAGGAAGCAATCGCATCCAAGAATAAGCAGCCCATTCAGGAACTGGCCAAAAAGCAAACCGAATCAGGCGCCACGTATCTGGACAAAAAGCAAACCGAATCAGGCGCCACGTATCTGGACGTCAATGTCGGCACCGCCGCGGCGGACCAGGAAGGGACTATGCAGTGGCTTGTTGAAACCATCCAGGAGACCTGCACAACAGCCCTGTGCCTCGATTCTCAAAAACCCGGCGTTATCGCAGCGGGAGTAAAGGTCGCTAATGCAGAGAACGGCCTTCTCCTGAATTCCACACCGCTAAATAAGAAATCCGATGAAGAGGTCTTCGATAAATATATGGAAATGGCAGACCAGGCCGGGCCAAAGACAAATATCATTACGCTCACTATGGACAAAAACGGTGTGCCACAGGATACCGATACGCGAGTGGCCCTGGCTGCGGAAATCGTTCAAAAGGCAATGGAAAAAGGCTTTGACACACAGAGGCTGTTCATCGACCCCATCGCACTGCCCGTAAATGTGCCAAACGCCCAGATACAGATGCTAAACATCCTCAACGCAATGGACCAGATAAAATATCTGGCGGATCCTGCTCCGCACATGACTTTGGGCCTGTCAAACGTCTCTCAGGGCACGAGCGAAAGGAGCCTGATAAATCGAATATTTTTGGCTATGGCCATGTCACACGGTCTGGACTCGGCAATCGTCGATGTGCTTGATAAAGACCTGATGAATGTCGTAGCTACATCCGATATGCTTATGAACAAACAGATATATTCTGATAGTTTCTTGAAGGTCTACACAGCCGCCAATTAAGGGTGAGAGATGTTAGAAATGCAAAATCCGTTAGAAACTCTTCACAGAGTAATCTGATAATAATTTTTAACGGGGCAAAGGGTGCTCACCTCGTCTCATACGTGTGGACATATAAATACGAAACAGGGACTAATTTATCGGGAGCGAAGGGCCTTGATTAGAAGAATCCTGCTTATTTTTATGCTGTTTTACACTGTTGTTCCTACGGCAGTCGCGGAAGATCCGAGAGAGCGACAATATTTCACTCCTGCGCTCAACCCAAAACACAAGGACAAGCCCAAAGTAAGAGGCTGGGCCAAAAATCGGATTGATGAAAAAATTAATCGTGGAATGTTGGTTATACCGGATAAGGAGGGTAAGGTCTATCTGGGCTGGCGGCTCCTTAAGAGCGATACAAAGGGAACAGCTTTCAACATCTATCGTTCGGTCGAGGGCGGTGCAACAATGAAGTTGAACAATGAACCGGTGGTTGCCACTACCGATTTCATCGACAAGCAGCCGAAGCCTGGAGGCAACAGCATCTACTGGATCAGGCCTGTCGTTGAAGGCAAGGAGCTTGGTCCCTCGGAGAAAGTATTATTGAAGGCAAACGCCAAAGATAAGCCATACTATACTTCTATTAAGTTCCAAGGTGTTTACAGACCCCAGAGAATCGGCGTTGCTGACCTCAACGGAGACGGGGCGTATGACTTCGTCATCAAGCAACCATCCCGAGGCATCGACCCGGCCGGCAGACCTAATACTGACGGCCTTACCTACAAGCTGGAGGCCTATCTAAACGATGGCACGTTCCTGTGGCGCAAGGACCTTGGGCCGGGCATCGAGCCGGGCATCTGGTATTCACCGTTCGTTGTTTACGATTTTGACGGCGACGGCAAAGCCGAAATAGCAGTCAAAACCGGCCCGGAGGACGCCAGAGAATCCGACGGGCGCGTTCGCAGGGGACCGGAGTGGTGCTCAATCCTGGATGGTATGACCGGGGCCGAACTCGCCCGTGCCGACTGGCCGCCACGCGACCCGCGACTGGGCGATTATAACCGCATTAACCGCAACCAGATGGGCATGGCCTACCTGGATGGTAAAACCCCTTGCCTGCTGGTGGCCCGCGGAACGTACAAGCTGATGGTTGTCGACGCCTATCAGTATCACAATAGAAAGATGAGGTCGTCCTTGGCTCGGTCGTGCTGGACGATAACGGCACATGCCTTTGGTCGACCGGCCTCGGCCATCCCGATAAATGCTTTGTGACCGATGTGGATCCGACCCGCCCCGGTATGGAAATCTTCTACGCCATTGAGCCCTGGCATGATGACGGCAAAGGCGTCTGCTTAGTCGAGGCCAAAACAGGAAAAATCATCTGGAGCATCGGTCAGCGTACTTATCACGTCGGTGACGGAATGGTTGCCGATATCGATCCATCAATCCCAGGCCTGGAATGCTTTGCGACCGAAGATCCCAAAGGCGGTTCGAGAGACCGGTATATGTTTTCCGCCGATGGCAAGCGGCTCGGCCAGAGAGAAGATGTCCCCGGATGTCGCAACTGGATCTTCTGGGATGCCGACCTGCTGCGGGAAACCTTTGGATACGGCGGCTCGGGACGCGGTCTAATGGGGCGAGGCAGATTCGGTCGAGGCAGATTCGGTCGAGGCAGATCACTGTCTATCGTCAAGTACAAAGGCGAAACGCTGACTTCCAATATCGAAGGCAGCATTATAATGATGGCCGACATCCTCGGCGACTGGCGTGAGGAACTCATCACAGCTCTGCCGGGAGAGCTGCGAATCTACACAACGACCATCCCGGCAAAAGACCGGCGCTATGGGCTACGAGCAATCACCGGTGACAGGTTATTATCTCGGCGTAAGGGCCACCAACCAAACCAAAGCAAATCCCAATAATTCTAAATGATACATACACCCCAAATAGGGGTAGTTTGCCCTGCTTGACAATATAACAAGATATGATAGAGTAAGTAGGAATTTCTATGCAGTTCTAGTCAATCTTTTGTTAGATATGGTTCAGTGACATGGCCAAACTAAAATATGCAACTTTATATACGGAATTACAGAACATGAAGAAAGCAACTATTCTACTCGTACCAACGATACTTATCACCATTTTCAGCAGCACTGTTATCGCCCAACCTGCGAAAAACCGTCCGGCCAATGGCAAGTTAAAGATATTTATCCTGTCAGGGCAGTCAAATATGGTTGGCTTCGGTCAGTTGGCAGGAAGTCCAGGGACGATGGAGACATACCTCAAAAGCAATCCAAAAGATTACGGCCACCTGGTGGATGAAGACGGCAAACGTGTTGTTCGTGATGATGTATGGATCGTGAATCTGTCCTATAAGGACAAGGAACAAATGGGCTGGCTTACCACTGGTTATGGAGCAAGCCCTGAACATATCGGTCCCGAATATGCTTTTGGTTTTGTTGTGGGTGACTATTTTGAAGATCCAGTGCTGCTCATTAAATCCGCCTGGGGGGGCAGGTCGTTGTCTAAGAACTTTTTATCTCCAAGCTCGGCAGACTATCCAGCACCAAATGCGGATGGTGATACCGGGTTTCAATACGCAGAAGTCCTCAGACATGTGAAAGAAATTACCGGTAATTTGAAAAAATACTTTCCCGGTTATTCAGGTAAGGGATATGAAATAGTCGGCTTCGGATGGCACCAAGGCTGGAATGATCGCATCAATCAAGCTGCCGTGGATGCTTATGAAAGGAACATGGAGCACTTCATAAAGGACATCAGAAAGGATCTTGGCATCGAAAAGCTGCCGTTTGTAATCGCAAATACAGGCATGGGTGGATGGACTATTCCCACCACAGCCAGATACAAGAAAAGGGTGGAGAAACTTATGGCTGCCCAGCTTGCTCTTGCTGACCCTGAAAAATATCCTGAATTCAAAGGCAATGTAGGCGGCGTTGAAACACGCGATTTCCAGAGGACGCGGGAAGAATCCCCTTCGGGCCAGGGTTATCATTGGTATCGCAACTGGGAAACCTTCTATCTGATAGGTAAAACAATGGGAGATGCCATGGTTGAAATTTTGTCCCGCAAACCGAAAGCCCAATCCTCCCAGTAGAGGCTCATGAGCCTTTCATGACTATTCCTCAGCTCTGCCGTTCAGATTTCCAAACTGCCCGTATACGACATCTCTGAACATCCTTCTGCGTGAGGAAATGAAATCGTCATGCAACCTGTCGAGTTGTTCCTTCGAATACGGCCTGCCCTTGGAACTATCGGGGGTGTAGTGAATGAGAGTCTTATCCACATAGCCGAGTGTCCCAAGCGGATTCTCCTTCGGATGCAACTTGCCTACACTGGTCCACCATACCAACCCCACCCAAGGTCCGGATTTGCAGTTGTCGTAATACCTGTCCATGGTCTCAATAGGTGTCGTGTATTGTCCCGGAAGGGAGCTTGACAAACCTATGTATATCATCATCGCCTTATCTGCTTTGGCAAACTTTATTGCATTCATCAGAGCATGAGTGTCACTCCAACACTCAGGTGTCCATGTTGAGGGGTCGTCAGCGTTTTTACACACACAGGTGTTAACCCCGTTCGGATAGTATTGCGTTCGAATGCTATGCCATTCGTTCACACGAGCAAGCACCTTGTCTCGATTGGCAGGATCAGCAGGATCAAATCCAATATTCAGCCACCAGTAATCGTATGTATCTACACCGATGCACTCAGTATTTGCAGGGAGTTTCTGGCGGCCGTCTTCTACATCCCTTGGACTGCTTGCCCAACTGCTCCCGTAATTCCATGCAGCCCAGCCCACCATGTTATACCATGCCTTTATGTGGGTAAAGGGCTTTTCCCCATCTATAGATCGATTCTTAACCCGCTCGCGGAATGTGCTGTAGATCGTTTCCAATCCTTTGGTGCCGAGTCTCCCGAAGTTCTCATCTCCTGCCTTTACCATAAGGATGTTATTGATTAACTGCCTTCCGGTTGCTCGATCTCCTTCCGGGTTGCTGAGATATTTATCCCTCCCGGCCCACAGGGTTTCGAGGATATCGACGGTTTTGTCAAACGGCTGATGGTCATCCCCGGGTTGCCAGTAGTCTCTAAGAATGAAGAGTTGTCGGTGTCGATAGGCCCGAAGCATAAGACGAATGATCTCATCCCTGAAATCCATCCTACGGGCATAGAACATCGTTGCGGTTGACCATTGGCTTGCAATCCCCTTTGCCTCATTTATAGTCCAGTGCCTATTAGGAACATATGAATAGCTGACCACATCACCTTTCACAAAGCCGTCACCAAGTGCCGGCATTGCCGCGGATCCATTGGGATCAGCTTGCCCGGTGTCTGCAGCAGATTTTGCAGCCGATTTCAGCATATCCCCGATATCACTGAGGATCGGTATCCTAACCCCACCTCTATCTTCGGTAATCTCGTGAAACTTCCTGATCTTCTTCTTCCATTCCCCGAATTGTGCCCACTCTGCCAATCCACGGAAAGCCAGAGCTTTCCCTTCACGCCGGAAGGGACATAGGCCACCAGATAATACCGTCCTGACCCGGGTAACTTCACGGTATCACTACGGAGAATCCACGAGTCAGTCCCGGTGAAGTGCTCGTGAAAGAATCTCGGCTCTTCAATACTGTCGGTAGGAAATGCCTTTACACCAGCCCCTTCAGGCAGTGGGAATGGGACATTGTCCTCAGGTAAGCCAGGACCAACGACCAGCATGGAAGGCCTGAATTCCTTCAGGCGGTCTAAAACGGGAACACCGATCTGTATGAATAATCCAAAGGCTGGTTGGCTAATCATGACTGCCGTGTTTGGGTCTGTGGCGGCTTTATCACTGAAGATCGGGCGATGGGCCTGTGCTACTGAGCACAGGACAATAACAAGCACACCTGAGATAACAGCACACTTTCCCATTTTCAGACCTCATCATGAACAACCGTTTGCTCTATCATAAGTATACCACAGACTATTAGCATTAGCCAATATTACCTATCTTGGTCTCAACAGAGTAGGTCTTAAAAGACCTGACAAAGCAATTCATCAGCTCATCAAGAAGGGAGCACTCCACCCTACAAAGATATCAGGTCGATTGTGTTTCGACAGGGCTGAACTCGATAGGGTTCTTGCCAATGGAGACCATAAGAGGGGGAGAGGGAGACCGAGGAAAGTGTATTTTGCCCTGCTTGATAACTTCACAATATTTGATATAGTGATTGAGCAGTGAATATTAAGGTGAACAAAAAGAGAGTAAGTAATGATTTGCAATATGAGGAAGTTTGCTAGAATAGTCTTGGTTATTTCATTTCACTGTGCGACACTGGCCAGTGGTGATTCAGCAAGTCCCTACTTCTCCTGGGACACGGTTCCTGTCTATATCCACTTCGGTAAGAGCAGTGGCTCATTGTCAGATAGTGAACTCAGGTTTGTTGCCAAGGCTTCTGATTTTGTCTGTCTTGAAAAAGGCCATGGACGGGGCCGTTCTGGCTCAACCGAAAAGGGCATTGCTTTCGATGCCAAACGGCTCAAGGCACTAAATCCAAGAATGAAAGTGCTTTTCTATTGGAACACTTTCCTTAACTACCCTTTGTATGATGCATGTCAGACAGTTGCCAGCCATCCTAAATGGATTTTCCGAGACAAAAGTGGAAATCCAATATACAAGACAGGAACGTTGGAACAATATAACCTACTCAATCCTGAGTTTCGTCAATGGTGGGCTTCTATTACAGGAAAGGCAGTAAATGAATACGGATGTGATGGTATCTTTATGGATGCCGTTAATCAGGCCAAACGTCCAATCTGGATGAGGAGAGGATGGGGAGTGGGAAATGAACACATCCTCACACAGGCCGTCGCCGATATGATGCGACTTGCCGGCAAACAGATGGGAGAAGACGCTCTTTTGATCTATAATGGAATACGATCTTCAGATCCTGCTGCCAAAACTACAGGAAAGGAGTATCTTCCATACGCCAATGGTGTGATGGTAGAACATTTCACTGCATTTCACAGCCAGAGCAAGGAATCAATTGCTGCTGACATCGAGGCAATCAACACTGCTGCCAGTATGGGCAAAACTGTAGTGGTTAAGGGTTGGCCTGACCCGACATTCAATTGGACCAACAAAGAGAAGATGCGTATTCCATCAAATGAGCTGGCTGATGAAGCTCGGAAGAAAATTATCTTTTCGTTGGCATGCTTCCTGATAGCAGCACAGGAAAATTGCTATTTCTCTTACTCATGGGGATGGCGGGAGCAACACGGCAGTCTGGTTGATTATCCAGAGTTTCACAAACCGCTTGGCAAACCGAAGGGTAAGGCAAAGAAAGAGAACTGGGTATATACGAGAACTTATGAGCATGCTTCTATCTGGGTAGATCTTGCCCAAAGAAGAGCCAAAATTGACTGGAAGTAAAAGGCAACAACTGCTCCATTTCAATGCTCCAATTTCTACGCAGAATGCTCAAACTCACTCATTTTCTATGTCAAAATTCGACAAGAACTACACACCAATCACTTCATCCTGCGTAGAAATAAATACCATTAATTCAGGAATTAATTTGGGAGGAGTTGTAAGGCGTTGGTTCACAACGCCTTACGTAACTCCCCGAGTAGGGCTCGAACCTACAACCTAGCGGTTAACAGAAAAATACACAGCCAATTTTGAAGTTTTCATAAGTATCTGGAATTCCAGAACTTATGACATAACAACTTTTCCAGTAAGTAGTTATAAATCTTAGTAAAATCTCTTCTAATCCCCCCTACTCCCCTTTAATACTGTCTAATTCCTATTTAATTTGCTCATTCTGCATAGATTCTGCATAGAAATTTTTATAAAACCAGAGATTTAGCGGATTTACATGTTGAAAGTGATTATGAATCTGGGATAATAATACTCAGTAGTTAGACTTTGATTATGGAGTATTATCACTATGGCAGGTATGAGAAAACGACCTACTTTGAGGTTCGATGGTAAGTACTGGGTTACCACAATCTACAAACCAAATGGATCTCGGGGAACGGTATCATTTGGTTCACCAGAGGAACGGTCAGAATCAGATATCAAGATTGCCTTTGAGACTTGGATCGAACTCTACCTTAATCCACACAAAACTCCATGATCATTGCATAGACCCAGGTCAGGAAAACATAACGGCCAAATGAAAAGGAACTCTGATCCATCATTTGCCCTTTAACCAGATCATTCCCTATCTTGTACCTCTTCCACTTTTTCTGGTATATGGCATAAAGGATCATTTCTCCTACACCCAACAACAGAAAATTCCACAATCCAGAGAATATCGTGACAAATCCCAACCCCAGAATAAGAATGATTACGCCAAGGGTATATGGAGGCTAGTGATAGTTGGCGGATAGTGTTAATTATAAAACTCAGCGGCTTATTGGGCTGGTCAAGAATGGGGATGACTCGGCTTCAGAGCGGTTGTTCAGGATATATG
>SMTZ1_10016962_pt1 | contig 13072 bp, 12 predicted proteins | sample DeeMarSWOR136_30_FD_25667 | JGI IMG/M metagenome (IMG submission 25667) | reverse complement strand
GAGTTCATTGGTGAAAGCCAGGAAGTGAAATTGGAGAAACAAGCGGTCAAAGCTTCCTACCATTGAACCCACTCCGAGAGCCACTATCATACCCAGGGTAATACTGCTGCCGGTGACCGTTGCCCGGGCGAGGTTCCGCCAGTATCTTTTTCTTCGCCAAAAAAGACAGATTCCGGCGTAAACCCCGATGTAAATTGCCGTTCCCATTAAGAGGTGTGAGTTTAGCTGAACCAGCGCCTTAACGTCTTTCAGGTGGGCTACCTCACGCTCGTTAAAGAGTTCAAACGGCTCACCATCCTTTGGCACGATCAAATTGATATATTCCTCATCGGAGTGAAAGTAGTAATTGATTACTCCGCGGGCCGCTTTTTCAAGTTCGGTCTCCGATAGCCCGGTGGTCTGGCTGACGTTATACTTCTCAAAGCCGTCTTGGTAGAGCCAGAGGCTGCCGAACTCAATACGGATAGTGGCCGTTATTATCAGAGCGGGTAGAGTTAATATGAATAGCCATTTAGTGATAGTTGCCAGTATTTTCACAGCCATCCTAGCTCAATATTGCCTGAGATTTTATTCCCTTTATCTCATAAAAAGGATATTTTGGCAACAAACCCGGTGCTATCCTGTGCTATAATATTGGCGAATTTCCGGGCGAGAGGGCAATATGTTTACTCATCTCCATGTCCATACCGAGTATAGCCTGCTTGACGGTATGTGCCGCATTCCCCAGCTGGTTAAACAGGCTAAAGAGCTGGGCATGGACAGCTTGGCAATAACTGACCACGGGGCTCTTTATGGGGCCATTGAATTTTACGTTGCCGCTAGGGAGGCGGGGATAAAGCCTATCATTGGCTGTGAGGTTTATCTAGCCCCCGGTAACCGATTTGACCGTAATGCCGCTGATAAGGATAACTATCACCTGATTCTGCTGGTTAAGGATCAGACGGGTTATCAGAATCTAATTCAGCTAATCACTAAAGCTAACCTTGAGGGCTTCTACTACCGGCCGCGGATAGATAAGGAGCTGCTTACCGAATTCAGTCAGGGTCTCATTGGGCTCTCCGCTTGTATTGGTGGTGAGGTACCTCGTCTGATTCTGGAGGGGCGTCTTGAGACGGCCAAAGAAGCTGCCCTTTTTTATAAGCGGGTGTTGGGGGATTTCTATCTGGAAATACAGAGACACCCCATTACCGAACTGGAGCAGGTAAATCAGGTTTTGATTACCATGAGCCGTGAGCTGGACATCCCGCTGGTGGCGACCAATGATGTCCACTATCTAAGGCGTGAGGATGCTGAAGCCCATGATATCCTGCTATGTATCGGGCGGAATACCTCTATCCATGATGAAAAGAGGTTCAGGATGCCCGGCGACTTCTTCTATCTCAGGAGTCCCGAAGAGATGGCCGAGCTATACCGTGATATACCCGAGGCGCTGGAAAATACTGAGCATATTGCCGCCATGTGCCAGCTGGAACTTGATTTCGGGCGACTGCATCTCCCGGAGATAGACCTGCCTCCGGGAAAAACCGCCGACCAGTTCCTGGCTGACCTCTGCCGTCAGGGCTTACCCCAGCGTTATCCTCGACCAACTGAAGAGGTAACCAAACGCCTTGACTATGAACTGGAAGTAATAAAAGAGACCCAGTTTGCCAACTACTTTCTGGTTGTCTGGGACATTATCTCGTTTACCAAGAAGCAAAACATTCTATTTGGGGTTAGAGGTAGTGCCGCAGCCAGCATTGTCCTTTATTGCCTGGGTATCACCGGGATTGACCCCATCGAGCATAAGCTGGTCTTTGAGCGCTTTCTTAATGTGGAGCGCAAGGAGATGCCCGATATTGACCTGGATTTTGAGGACGAGCATCGTGACGAGGTGATTAACTACGTGGCTCAGAAGTACGAGCAGGACCACGTGGCTCAGATTATCACCTTTGGTACCTTGGGGGCCAGGGCTGCCCTTAGAGATGTGGGGCGGGCTTTAGGTATGGCCTACAGTGATGTTGACCGTGTCGCCCGATTGGTTCCTTTTGCTCCGGGCATGACCCTATCCAGGGCTTTAGAGGAGAATAGTGAACTGGGGAGTATCTACCGTGAGGATGCCATAATTCGCAATCTGGTTGATTCGGCGCGAAGAGTTGAAGGAGTTGCTCGCCATGCCAGTACCCATGCCGCTGGTGTGGTGATATCTAAAGAGTCCCTTACCAAATATGTTCCCCTGCAGAGGGTAAGCAAGGGTAGCTCTCAGGAAGCGGTTATGACTCAGTTCAGTATGGGCGACATTGCCCGCATCGGGCTACTCAAGATGGATTTCTTGGGTTTGGCTAATCTCACTATTCTGGGCAAGGCAAGGGGGATTATCTCCCGTCAGCGTGGTCTTGATATTGACCTGGCTAGTCTCCCCATGGACGATGCCAAAACCTTTGCCCTTCTTGCCTCCGGGGAAACGGCGGGTGTGTTTCAGTTAGAGGGAGCCGGCATGCGTCGTTACGTCAAGGAGCTTAAGCCAACTACTTTCAGTGATATTGCCGCTATGGTAGCCCTCTATCGCCCGGGGCCCATGGAGCACATCCCAACCTTTATCAAAGCCAAGCACGGGATTGAACCTATCCGTTACCCCCACCCAGAGCTAGCCAGTATTCTAGAGGAAACCTACGGGGTAATTGTCTACCAGGATCAGGTATTGTTTATCGTGCAGACCTTCGCCGGTTACAGTCTGGGTGAGGCTGACATCTTCCGCAAGGCAATGGGTAAAAAGATCCCCCAGGTTATGAAAAAGGAACGCCGTAACTTCATTAGTCGAGCTGGGAAAAACGGGTTCCCGGCTGAGGTGGCTGAAGAAATCTTTAACCTTATTGAGCCGTTCGCTGGTTACGCCTTCAATAAGGCTCACAGCGTTAGTTATGCCCTTATTGCTTATCAGACTGCCTACCTCAAGGCAAACTACCCAGCGGAGTATATGACCGCTTTTCTTATTGCTAATGCCGGGCAGTCGGATAAAGTGGCCGGTGCCGTCAGCGAGTGCCGACGCCTGGGGATTCCCATTTTACCGCCGGATATAAATCGCAGCCAGGCAAATTTTGCCATCGAGAGGGATGATAACCAGGCACCGGCCATCCGTTTCGGCCTAACCGCTATCAAGAACGTGGGACTGGGGGCGGTAGAGCCAGTTATCACTGAGCGTAACCAGGGCGGTGACTATAAGTCAATTGAGGATTTGTGCCATCGTGCCGATCTTAGTGGAGTGAACCGGAGAACCGTGGAGAGCTTGATTAAGGCTGGGGCCCTTGATTCTCTGGGCAATCGGGGAAGTCTGCTGCAGAACATAGGTAGCATTCTGTCTCTGGCTCAGCGGGAACAGCGCGTCAGGGAGACGGGACAGTCTACCATGTTTGACCTCTGGGGTGAGGAGGTGCCGGTGCCTATGCCTAGTCTTGACCTTGAGCCGGCGGACATCTCGGTTAGGGAGAAACTAGCCTGGGAGAAGGAACTCATGGGGGTGTACCTCTCCGAGCACCCTTTCAGCTCAATGGCGGCTAAGGGGACTTCACTTAATATTACACTATGCGGCCAAATTGATGCTGAGCTGGCGGGACATGCCGTAGTGGTGGCGGGAATTGTAGCTTCGGTTCGTTCTTTGTTTACTAGGGATGGGAAACCGTTTGCCAGTGCTGTCCTGGAAGACCTCGATGGTAGAATCGAGGTCATGGTCTGGCCCAAGGTTTACGCTGAAACTAGGGACCTGTGGCAGGAGGGAAATATACTGTTAGTTGAAGGCAGGGTTAGGCTAAATGATGACCGAGTGCAGCTAAACTGTGATTCAGTTAGTGACTATCAGTCTGTAGTAGACCGGGCTGAGCCTTCGGTTACTCCTGAAATCGTTACAGCCTCAGCAGTAACTGAAGAACCGGTGGCTAAAGCGGTGAGTCATCGCCTGATAATAAGCCTTACTCAGAGCAGCGATGAGGCTGGTGATATCACCCTTCTCAGAAAGGTAGTCGGTCTCCTGCAGGGCTTCCCCGGGGGTGACGAAGTTAACCTTAAGGTGACCAATGGGGCAAAGGCTACTTACCTTAAGTTAACTAACCTGACTATTAGCTACGGTGCCGAGCTTCACAAGAGGATCGCTAAGCTGGTGGGCGAGGAAGGGGTAAGGGTGGACGAGGTGGTTGAGTTTTAGGTTATTTATGGGGAGGGTGAGAAATGGCTTCAAGGGATTCGTCGTTAGGTCATAGAAAGAGGCTGCGGGAGCGCTTTCTTAAGGGAGATTGGCTGGCTTTCATGACTATGAGATTGTTGAACTTTTGTTGAGTCTGGGGACGCCACGCCGGGACTGTAAGCAGCCGGCCAAAGAGGCCATCAGGAGATTCAAGACTCTGCGGGGTGTTCTGGAAGCCTCACTTGAAGAACTGCAGGAGATAGACAATATCGGCCCCCACAACGCCTTTGGCATTAAGCTAACGCAGGAAGTAGCCAGGAAGTTCCTCAGGGAAAAGATTGTTGATAAGCCGGTATATACTTCCTCGCAGGAGATCTTTGATTTTCTCTACCATTCGATGAGAGACCTCAAGAAGGAGACATTTAAGGTCATCTATCTCAATAGTCAGAACCAGATTATTGATATTGCTGACCTTTTTGAAGGTACGGCAAATATCAGCGTTGTTCACCCTCGTGAGGGTATTGAGGGTGCCCTGCGTCACAATGCGGTTTCCCTGATTTTTGTCCATAACCACCCCTCCGGTAACCCGACAACGAGTCAGAATGACCGAGCGGTTACCAGAGAGCTGGTCTATGCCGGCAGTATTATGCAGATTAAGGTGCTGGACCATATCATCATTGGTGACAATACCTACTTCAGCTTCGTTGGCGAGGGGCTCATTGGGGAATACGAGCTTGACTTCTTGAGCCTAAAGGCTAGAGGAGCTTCCAAGACTAGGCGGCGGAGATTGAGTAGAGGCGGTGCGTCCGATACCGAGCCTTACTTTGCTTGAGCCTCCAGTTGAAGGAGTTGCCTTTTCATCGTTAGCCCGCCGCCGAAGCCGCCCAGCCTGCCGTCAGTATTTATAACCCGGTGACACGGGACGATAATCGGCAGCGGGTTTTTGGCTAGAGCCTGTCCCACGGCTCGGCTGGCTCTCGATTTCCCAATTTGTTCCGCTACCCACTTATAGCTCCTGGTATCACCATAAGGAATAAGCCTGGTTACCGCCCACACCTGGCGCTGAAAGGGGGTGGTGCCGGATAAGTCAAACTTGTACGAGAAGTCTATCTTATCCCCGTTAAAATAGGCTTGGAAGCGCTCTATTAAATCCTGAAACAGGATAGGTGCCGGCTCGGCGTAGTCTAAGGGCTTACCAAGTAAGCGGCGGGCGTCTTGGGCTGAAGGCTGGGGCAGGGTAGTTCGCTGGATTCCCTTGATTGAGCCCAGTATCCCTACCCAGCCCATGATGGTATTAAAGGTTGTGTATGCTAGCTGTCCGATCATCTAACTTCAGGTTAAAGTGCACTTAGCCTAGCTCGGGTTCAATAAGACCGTAGTTATTATCCCGGCGGCGGTATAACAGGTTAAGTTTTTCGGTATCGGCGTTGAAAAAGAGGAAAAAATCGTGACCTAAGATCTCCATCTGGTCGATGGCTTCATCCACTGCCATTGGCTTCAGGGTAAACCTTTTGACCTTGACTACCTTGGGTAGGGTTGGCGCTGGCTCTGGTTCTTGGTTTAGTCCACTTTGGAGGGGTGGGGTGGTCTTTTTGCCCTTTCTCTTGTGAAACCGTTTACCCTTGTAGTGCTCAATGCGTCGGTTCATAACGGCGCTAGCCTTGTCAATAGCCGTGAACAGGTCGGCTCCTCGCTCTTCACTGCGCAGTGGCGTACCGGTATTATCTATGGTGACCTGCACGACATAGTGCTGCTGGGGGGAGCGGGTCTTTTCTTGAGATACCTCTACCTTAGCTTCATTAATATTAGGCAGGTAGTGGCTGAGCTTGCCTAGCTTTCGCTCGATGTAGTGGCATACCTCGGGTGATAGCTCTATATTCTTGCCGCTTATCTGTAACTGCATCTGTTTTACTCCTAGCGTGCTTCTAAATTTCCCTAGCTAGAGTCAGTCCCCAAACTGGGCTAGCCCCGGCGGCTTTTAGGGCCGCGGCACAGGCATCAAGGGTAGCCCCAGATGTGGCGACATCGTCGATAAGTAATACCTGCCTACCCTTCAGCTGTTGGTCGCAGCAGGTAAAGGCACCGGTGACATTATTCCTTCGTTCGGCTACGGTTTTGTTTTGGGTCTGGGGGAGGGCATGCCGCTGGCGGGTAAGGGAGTTATCTACCACGGGTAGGTTGGTGAGCTTACTTAGCTTCTGGGCAAGCAGGCTGGATTGATTATAGCCGCGCTCCCTCACTCGTTTCCGATGTATTGGTACTGGTACCAGCGTCTCCCCTGGCATAGGGTTAGTGGTGAGAAAGGCGCTGAGTAACTCGGTCAGAGTCTCACTCAGGGCTCTCAGGTTTATATATTTTAGCTGGAGGATAGCCTCACGGATTATCCCCTCAAATCGGAATGGGGAGCGGGTGCCGTCGATGGCAGCTTGCCAGCTCAGGCAGCCAGGACAGAGCGCACTTGAGGGCTGGGGTTTGCCACACTGGGGACAAAGGGGTGGACTAACCCGCACTAGGCGTTCTTGGCAGGAGCAACAGATGAATTCCCCTTCCTTACCGCAGCCGACACACCATTTGGGGAATAGCAAATCGAGTGCTACCCTCTTGAGTTTGGCTACTTGAGGAAGCACAGTCACTACTATGGCTTCACCTACCATCGAAAGTTTGGGGGGTTAGTGATATCTGGGGCTAGTGGGAACGGCTGCTGTGGAGATTACCGCTCAAGATGGGCTCGTTAATATAGATATCCCCATTCCTGATCTTCAGGTTAAAGCCACAATCAGGCTTAGTGCAGACCCAGGCTTTGTAGTGAATAGCTGCCCCCTGACTACCAAAGTCAGACAGGGGTACTAGGTCTCCGGTATTGCATTTGAGACACTTGGGGAAATATTAAGTCCACCTCCCAACCAATGATGAATTTCCTACAGTATACACTAGGTATTTAGTCCCTGACAAGAATCCCTTAAGATTCTATCTCCTCTCCTGCTCAAGGCTGACCAGGCTAATTCGGGTGTAGATAGCTCCGGCTCTGGTTAGCTGGCTTTTCATCAGGCTAATGGCGTCTACCTTAATATCGCCGTTTTCAAATCTGGTGCTGGCGATGAGCTGGCCGAAGGCCTGCCGCTCGTCCGGTGAGGCTCGCTCATTGAGGCGGGCCAGAGTCAGATGGGGGGTGAAGGATCGTGACTCAGCGGCAAAGCCCAGCGGGCTTAAGTTAGACTCAAGGTGCTTTTGCAGCCGGGTGAGCTTATCGGTGTCCCCGCTTATGCCCACCCAGGCTACCTGAACCCGTTTCAGATTGGGGAAGACTCCCAGCTCTTTAACCTTCAGGTGGAATGGCTTTATCCCGCGCACCGACGCCTCTATGGCCCTGGTTATGGCGGCGGTGGTATCGACAGCAATATTACCCAGGAACTTGAGTGTCAGGTGAATACTATCAGGCTTAACCCACTTCACCCAGGGCTGCCTGTCGACCTTCAGTTGTGTCTCAAGCTGGGCAAGCCTTTGCTTTAACTCTTTAGGTAGTTCAATGGCGATGAAAGAGCGAATCTGCTCCATGACTCGAGCCTTTTTATTCAGCTTTAATACCCAATAGCTTCTGGGCGTTACCGGCTAAAATCAGGTCCTTGGTTTCTATAGGTAAGTTCAGGGAGTTAATCTCATTTAGTAATCGTCCCGGCGAGAGTAGGGGCCAGTCGCTGCCAAAGAGAACCTTGTCGTCGCCCACTAGCTGGGTAACCTGACGATATATTTGAGGACTATAAAGTAAGGGTGAGGCAGCCGTGTCGAAGTAGACGTTTTTCATGGCTCTTTTCACCTCCGGCATTAAGGCGTAGAAGGGTAGGCCACCACCCCAATGGGCGCAGACTATGCTCACCTCAGGGAAAGTGGTAATCAGGGGGTAGAGTAGGTGTGGGGTGATACTCCCCTTACCGGGATACTTATGACCGATGGGCTCGGAGGTGTGGGTGAGAAGAACCAGTCGGTGCTTTCTTATGGTCTCCATAAATGGCGTTATCACCTGGCTGTCGCTCAGATCCACTAACTGCACATCCGGTCTGAGTTCACCGATTCCGTGGATGCCGCCGCTTACGCAGCGCTCGATTTCAGCTATGGCGGCTTCATATGAGAGTGGCTGAACGGCACCGAAGCCTATTAAGCGATTTGGGTAACGGGCTATTGATTCCAGGATGTAGTCGTTGGTCTCAACACAGAGCTCATGAGTGGTCCAGCCAATGTTGGTGATGACTGAGATATCAACCCCTTCTTTATCCATGCTGGCAATGAGTTCATCAGCCGTGGCTAGTCTAGTGTCCTTTTGGGAATACAGGAGAGCAAAGCAGGGGTCGGCCTCGATATATTTACGGCGGTTTTTCTTTATCTGTGGTGGGAATACGTGGGTATGGAAATCAATAATCATATCGTAGTATCCTCGCCGCAGCCTAAACGTTGGCGCCGTTTACTCGGTTGGTGTCTCTTCTGAGGGAGCTTCGGCTTCTGCTGGTACTGCCTCTTCCTCCTCTTCTTCGACCTCAACTATCTCCTCTTCTACTTCTGCGACCACTTTCTCGCTGACCTTAGCTATTAACTGGTCGGGGTCATTGGCTACCGTGATATCCTTATCCAGCACCAGGTCTCTGACATGGATTGCCTGCTCCACTTCCTCAAGTGGACTCAGGTCAATCCGTATTTCGGGTGGCAGCTTGTCGGGAAGGCACTCAATGCTTAGGCTATCCAGGGTATGCATCAGAAAACGCCCCTTTAGCTTTAGTGCTGGGGCTTCCCCAGTCAAAACAATGGGCACATCGGCCTTTATCTTCTCGGTCAACTTCACCTGATAGAAATCTACGTGAAGGAGTTGCCGGCCAAACACGTCTTTTTGAATTTCGCGAATGAGCACCTTTCTGGGACGCTTTTCGTTGTCAATCGTGAGGTCAAGGAGTGTGGTCGTGCCGGCTTGAGCCAGAATGTGCTTTAGTTCGGCAGTATGGCACTGCAGGGACAGGGATTTGAGATTGTGCCCGAAGAGATGGGCTGGGGTCATACCCTGACGGCGCAGAAATCTGGTCTTCTTACCGAATGTGTCTCGGCTAGTAGCTTTTAGCGTAAGGCCCTCCATTTATTACCTCCTTCTATCCTTCCCTATTTAAGCAGAGGTTAGATGTTAAAATCAATTTTTCTGCTTATTTTAGCATGCCTAGTATTTTGAGATAGCTTTCCGGTAACTTGGGTTCTCGCCTCATTTGGGGATTCCTCGGTAATCTTGAGCCATATTTTTCCACGTGTCTCAATCCTACTAGCAAATCTTCGATTTTGTGTACTGGAACAGAAAAGATAACCTCGTCATCTCCAGCTAGGGCAGAATAGCGGTCACCACGGCACGGTATGGCAACTTGACACTTACCGCTCTTTATTGCTGGCACCACGGAATAAACACAGGCAGCATGACTGGATAGGTTGCACTGAAGGTCATGGCCATCTTTGTATTCTCTTCCTAAGAGCAGTAAACTGAGTTGGGCTGAATTACAGTAAAGGATAACCAAATCAGGCTCGAAACTGACTTTGGTTAGTGGCGCTGATACGATACCTGTGTACTGACCGATTGCGAAACGGGGGAAGTCGTCTACATAGTTTCTACCGGCTTGTAAGTCCTTGACGTCTTGCGGGAAACGGTTATGTCCCTCCAGAAAGTATTGTGGGGGTTCTGCCCAGCCATAGCCAATAATTGGCTCGAAACACCACATATCCTCCATAAACATGGCAATCGTCTTACCTTCCTTACGTGACATAGCAAAGCCTTGGCAAAGTAGTAACTGGTAGCTAAAATCCCTTAGTGGCCTTTCCGCCCCTCCGGGAATATCCGCCTCTTTTTTCAATAATTTCACGGCTAGAGGGAAGGTCTGCAATCGTATTCGCTGCTCAAGTTCCTCTCCATATTTACGGAAAATGTTAAGTTTTGCCATAGCACATGCCTCCTAAACTCAGTTTAGTAAATCGTGGAACCTTAGCGCTTGAGTACGGTGCGGCGCTTGAATGCGTCCATGAAATCTTGCTTTAACTGGGGGTATTGGATGGCACCCTTGAAATTTCGGGGGATTGGGGCTAGGCGTAGGTAGTCAGGCAGGCTGCCCTTAGAAACTATCTTAGCTGCCTTTTCAAAGAAGTTGGCCTCAAGTTGTGGGGCGACATGTCTTACTTCTTGGTCGAGTTCGATAGTGACGCAGCAGCTGTCTTCGTGTTCGCTCTCCAGCCTGAGCCCGAGCACGGCTAGCTGGAATTGAGTCGGCTCAAGGTGAAAGTCGCTCGCTAGAAACTTACTCAACTCGTCGGCTATCTGTTCATAGGCGTAGTTAGCACCGCCGCGGATAAGAAGCTCAGAGTCTCGGCTCACCCAATAGTAGTCCAGCTTGCCGTCCGTTTCATTCCTCAGGGTAAAGGCAATGTCTCTAAGGCCGGTGTACCATCCTTCCTGGAAGACGGCCTCCGTGGCTTTAGGGTCCCCAACGTAGCCGCTCATGACATTTGGCCCCTGGGTTAGTAGATACCCCGGCTCACCGATGTCGCAGTCGCGCATACAGTCATTACTCCCCGGCTCAACGGACTTTACTACTCTGAGTCGGGTAAAGGGAGAGTGTTCTCGACCTATGTAGTAACCGATTGTTTCAGCGCTCTGATAATGGTGTGCCCATCCTGCCTCAAACGCTTTCATGAGTTCGTCAGGCGGCATTGTGCTTGGGGTTGCCATTACCTCGAGGCAGGTCTCGGTGGAACCGAAGCGGACGTGTGGCAGGTATTGGCCGAACCTGAGGATATTTTTGATTGTTTTCGGGCCGACCGGTGCCGAACCAATCAGGATATTGGTTTGACTGAGCGCCTGCTTAATCTCGGCTTCGGCCACTGGCAGGCGTGATTCGGCAGCCAAGGATTCTAGAAAGTCAATATGGCGGGAAACCAGGGCGGTAACTAGCCAGTCTCGCTTCGCCGCCGCCACCTCAGCTAGTATCTTCCAGTAGGCTGTTGTATACCTTTCCACGAGGTGTATTATGGCGCATCTCCGCCTCAGCCCCCAGTCTGATAGAACGGTCGAGTTAACATGATGCAGGGGATTGACCAGCAGTAAATCCACCCCGGTGGTATCAGACATGCCGAAGTAGTCTTCGAAGATAAGTCGGCTGGTTAGCAGGTTCCGGTGAGACAGCCTAACCCCTTTTGGTTTAGCGGTAGTGCCGGAGGTAAAAACGACGATTCGTTCATCATTCCAGTAAGACGTTGAGAGAGCCCAGTCGCTAGGTGGCTTATCTTGCTCAATTTTTTCGGCTTCAAGAAATGACAAGCTGGCTAGGCTAGGCTTTAATGTCGCTACCCGGCTTGTCAGACTGTGGTCATAGATAAGGAGTTTAGCCTCGGTTACCTTTGCTTTATAGCCAATAAGCCCGTCATCGTCCGCCTGCCAGTTGATGGTAACCGGCACGCAGCCTACCAAAACCGCCGCTAGCCGAAAGACTAGGTCATACAGGCTATTAGCACTGAAGAAATGAACTACTCGGCTGCCCTTTGATACCCCAATTTGGCTGAGGTGGGCGGCTGCTTTCTGGGCAAGGTCCCAGAACTCCCCCCTGGTTAAACTCCGTCGTTCAACACATCCCTGCCTGAAGGTATAGTTGTGTAGGAAGGGGAGCCATCGTTCCTCAAAGGCGACTTGATATTCCTCTAGTGGCGAAGAGAAAGGGCTCAGGGAGGTGACCGGCTTTCCCGTAGTTAAGCTCGATGATTCCCTTTCATTTATAGATCTAGCCGTATTCTTAAGCACTTTTTTGACTTTCTCCAGCGCAGTACGGGCTGACCCAGCGCCATACTGATAATATGGCGGCTGAAGCTAACTGTCAATGTCCAAGATAGCGGGTGGAAAGCCTATTCTTGGCTGCCGAAAGAGCGCATGGCGATGAGGATCATGACTGCCCCAAATGCCGCCAGTATGCCAACGTTATTCCAGAGTGACATGGGGTGCCCGAACAGGCTGAGTTCAAAGGTAGCTCCGGACATATCACCTAGGGCTATCTGGCGGATAATGGTAACTCCATAGGTGGCCGGGTTTATCTTGCTCAGGATGTTCATCCAGAGAGGGACATCTTCGACGGAAAAGAATACCCCGGAGAGGAAGATCATAGGGAAGGTAAGCATCGGCATTATCGCTTGGAAGGCCTCGATGGTTCTGATGCGCGTTGCCAACAGGACGCCGAATGAGCCCATGGCAATCGCCAGCAGGAACATGGAGGGGAGGAGCATAGCCACCATCCCCGGAGACAGGGAAACTCCAATTAAGGGGGCAAACAGCAGGATGATCATGCCTTGTATTATCGCTACCGTGGCTGCTCCCAGTGTCTTGCCGACGGCTACTGAAGCGCGATTAATTGGGGCCACTAGGACTTCCTTCAGGAAGCCAAATTCCCGGTCCCAGACTACAGATACGCCGGACATAAAAGAATTCATGAGTACCGTCATGCCAATTATGCCCGGGAAGAGAAACTGTGAAAAATTAATTCCGGGACGCAGCATACCCATCTGAGCGCCGAGCCCGCTCCCGAAAACGAACAAAAAGAGGAGAGGCATAAAGACGGCTCCGATGAGGCGTACCCTATCCCTACCGAACCGAAGCATATCACGATACCAGATTGTGTAAACGCCGCGTAGATTATTCATCATTGCCTCCTAGTGTCGCATACGGCGGCCGTGCTGACGAATCATAGCCTTAAATACGTCACTAACTCCCTCCTCCCTTATTTCCCGGCCGGTGAGCTTGAGAAAGACATCGTCCAGGCTCGGGTGGCGCAAGCTGACACTGAGTATCGTGGTCTTAAATTCCTTAATGAAGGTGGGCAGGAACTCCTCGCCCTTGGCTACTTCAAAGGTGAGCTCGTTATG
>SMTZ1_10014869_pt1 | contig 13072 bp, 4 predicted proteins | sample DeeMarSWOR136_30_FD_25667 | JGI IMG/M metagenome (IMG submission 25667) | reverse complement strand
CTCAGTCCAATTTATTGGATCGCCGTGCCCCCACTCAATATAGTAAGACACATTGTCACCATCGGGATCTGTCGAATTAAATTTATAATGAATACTCTTACCCCATGTAACCCAAGCGTTCCCATCAATAATTGGTGCATTTGGCCGTTCGTTTGGAAGGATGTTTACAAACCATACATCAGACCAACCACTCATATTACCTTGTAAATCTTTAGCTTTTACCTTTAAAAATTTTTGACCACTTGTATTTTTCCATGTGTAATTAACTTTAACTATATCCCCTGAGTCATAATAATTATCACTGTTATTATCCCATTTATCAACCTCGTCGTCTCCATCCCCATCCAAACCATACGCTACTTTATCACCATCATTTATATCTGTTGTTGTAACATTAAAATCGTAACTTACCCATGCGTATCCTTCATCAGGTCCACCGCCAGGTCTTTTTGGAGTATGTGGAGGCATATTACTACTGTTTAAACCATAGGAAACAAATTCAACATCTATACCACTTTTTTCTATCCAACCAGTAGAATTCTCATAATACCAGCAACTGTATTCAGAACCCGATGGAGTAGGGTAGCAGTCATATGCACAAAAAACATTATAAGACCCTTGGTCTGATTCGGTTGTATTGCATACAATAAAATAGGTTTCTCCTAAGGTGACGTTGATATCTTGAAAGTCAAATGTAACATATGACTCATAAGGGTTATCAGGAATTTCAGATCGATTAACATCAACATGACCTAATTCGTTGCCATCTGGTTCACCATTCTGTCCAACACCTTGGATCGAGACACGTATCGGTGAACTTGGATCATTATTAGATGGTACTAAAAAGATGCGTACTTTTGTCAGGCTATCCATCTCTGGTTTAAATTCCTGAGCTATTCGCTTGTCTTCTGTTTCATCCTTATAGATTTTTTTCTTTAATGAACTATTGAAAGCATTTTTTAAAGTCTTGTCGGAAATTTGGTCAATTCTACCTTCTGAAAAGTTTTGAAATGTAATATGCAATGGATAACATTGATCCTGAGTAATAATTGGATAACCTGACCAGAACATGGAATCGTGTTCATCCACTGTATTATAATAAACGTAATCATATGCTTCTTTCATAGAAACAGCGCCATTACCATCCCCAATTGGATCATCTGAGTTATTTCCTATACAATAATCTGCAAATCCGTCAAAACCCTTTGCTATACGAAATAAATAATACGGTGAATCTTTGATTTCTGAATCTCCAACTCCACCTGTTATGATGACACGCCCATCTACTTTTAATTTCGATATATTAAAAAGAGCGGATCCACTATGACACGTATTTATTACAAGACCTATAGCAGAATCCATTTCCCACAGACTTTCATTCAAATCCGTCCAATCCATATGTTCACTGTAATTATATGTATAAAAACCACTTTGACTTCCATGGCTTCCGATAACGATTAGAGATGTATCATATTCCGTATCATTTTCAGCCAATGCTTCAATAGATTTTTTTATATGATCCTCCACCGTTATATCTTCACCATATAATTTTACAATGTTATCTTCACCCCAACCGTTAGAAATTAATGCGTTTTCGAGTAGGGAAAACCCCTCCTGAAAATCTTGTTTTTCCGAATGACAAGGAGAGATAAAGATAGCTCTATAAACCGGAATGTTTTCTTCTGGTGGGTTTTGGCCTTCAGCGTGTGGTATGAAACTTGTTCTAATAACCGAGATAACAATGATAAACACCATCAATATTTTCCAAATTTTTTTTTTCATATCCTTTCTTCCTCCTCAAAATATTAAAATTTGTTATTTGGATTTTGATATTTAAAAATATTGAAGAAGCTGATTAAAAACCTCAATATTATTTTATTAGAGTAACTATGTTAAAGAGAGTATAGTAGGTTATTTAAATGGAAAGAACACAAATTTGAAAATTTTGTTACAAACGTTTATATACCAAATCATCCTATTTTTATGAATGACTAAGGGAGGAATACAATATGAAAAAGAAAATAATTAGGATCATTCTTATTTGTATTCTGTTGATAGTCGTTCCTGTTTTATCAGCAGCAGAGACCATGAATTATGAGATGCGGATGAATATCAATAGAGGTTATATTAAGATAGGTTGGATTGAGAATGATAAGCTTACTGCCTCAGATGGAGCATCTTTTGACTTCTTTGGCGAGTGTGTTTCGATTGATGGGGATTACGCTATCATTGGAGCATGGTTAGATGATGACAATGGAGAGGATTGTGGTTCAGCATATATTTTCAAACGCACTGGTATAAATTGGACGCAACAGGCCAAACTGATCGCCTCAGATGGTGAACCTGGTGACCATTTTGGCTGTTCCGTTTCGATTGATGGGGACTACGCTATAGTAGGAGCATGGTTGGATGATGACAATGGAGGGGATTGTGGTTCAGCATATATTTTCAAACGCAATGGTATAAATTGGACGCAACAGGCCAAACTGACTGCTTCAGATGGTTCAGTCAACTTTGGTCGGTCTGTTTCGATTGATGGGGACTATGCTATTATAGGAGCACATGGTGATAATGGTTTTACTGGTGCGGCTTATATTTTTAAACGAATTGGTACAGCTTGGACGGAGGAAGCTAAGCTTATTGCTTCAGACGGTGAAAAAATAGATTGCTTTGGCAGATCTGTTTCGATTGATGGAGAATACGCAGTTATAGGAGCTTATGTAGCTGGTTCAGCATATATTTTCAAACGCAACGGCACAATTTGGACGCAACAGGCTAAGATGACTGGCATAGAGAATTCCTTTGCTTTTTCTGTTTCGATTTATGGGGACTACGCCATCATAGGGGACTACGTGATCAATGATCACAAGGGTATGGCGTATATTTTCAAACGTAATGGCACAACCTGGAGCGAGGAGGCTAAATTGACCGCCTCAGACGGTGAAAAATTAGAGTTCTTTGGCAAATCCGTCTCGATTGATGGAGAATACGCAATCATAGGAGCAAGTTCAGATGATGAAAATGGAGAAGATTCTGGTTCGGCGTACGTGTTCAAGAGGAATCAACCTCCAAATGCACCAACTATTACAGGGCCATCCAGTGGAAAAGTCGGTGTGGAATACCAATATATCTTTTCACTATCTGATTCTGATGATGATCCGATGTATCTCCGGGTTGATTGGGGAAATGGAATACCAGGTCCATGGCAGGGGCCATATGACTCTGATACCATAGTTAAGCTTAATCATACTTGGAATCAACAAGGAAATTTTACTATTAGAGCACAAGCTAAAGATGTTTATGATGTGGAAAGCGAATGGGGAACACTAGATGTAACTATTCCGAAAAACAAACAATCAGTCAATACTTTTTTTAAAAACAGGTTGTCCGTTATGTTTTTGGAATTCCGTCCACATGCGTTTCCAATAATCAGACAAATGCTAGGAATTTAGTAAACCATTAAAAATTATTCTTTAAATCCTGTTCAAGATGCATTTCTTTCATTTTTTTAACAATTTCACGCTGAACATAGGCAACAACGACATAACCCCAAACAGGACCGGCTGGATAGAAAAAATCAGGAAGCTGGGCATCAGGGTGGACGAGGCAGAGACAGATGAGAGCCTGCAAGCTATAGCCAGAGACTGCACTTGCGGCATCAGGTTTTTCGAAGACGGCTATGAATTGTAGTTGGTTTCATTGAAAAACTGAAGTGTAACAAATAAAAATTATGCCTCAGTTTTTAGTGTTAAGAAACAACTTCATAAAAATCGTAAAATATATTGAGAATCAGGCGGTTTTGCCTGATTCGTTTTTTTATGGTTATCCGATTTTTAGCTTATTGAAAGGTTACTTCAAACTCGTAGGTCGCCATCAACTCGGTCTCGTCGTCACATTTCAAGATGTTACCATCAGGGTCTCTGAAAGCTGCATAGATACGATAGGTGCCACTACCGTACTCTGATAAGTTCTGTGTGTTAACCAAACCATTGAAAATCGTATCTAAAGCAAGTAAATTTGGTTCTCCCATACTATATGGATCATCCCAATTAATAGATCTCGGACTGGACTCATTAACTGTATCATCAGCAACAACCCACTCCTCTATTTCATCATCGTAGTATTGAACCTGTATCAACAAATAACCGCTGAAGTTCGTGGAACCAGTATTTTTTATCTTCGATTGATACCCTGTATAAAATTTGAATACACTACTTTCATTATAATACAAGCCATCGGTAACATTAACCTTCCAGTACCACCACTGACCATTCACAGAAGCATTACTCATAATCTGATGATACGTACCATTACCCACACTATTATTTGTTCCAAAGGCAACCCAGCTTCCGTTACTGTTGCTAAGCCATGTGATGTTCATACTGTCACCATCAGGATCAGAAACAGTGATATTCAAAGTAGGAGTAAGAGACACACCAATACTACCATTTGACGGATAAGGATTAGAGATCTCAGAGGGAGAATACGGTGTGTAGGTAACCCAAATCTCTACCTTTGAACAATAAAGCGTGAATTGAAACATACCAGTTCCTGCTTCCACATCACAATCCAGATTCTCCACATCACTCCAGCTCCAGGATTGAGGGGCAAAAGGATCATTGGTAATATCAATCCAAGGTGACCACCCTGCTTGATCAATAACTGGAAGTATACGATAACTCTCTCCATCTGTTGTTCCATTAAACACAGGTCTTAAAAATAAATCACGATAACCACCAGTATAATAAGCATTAGCTCTAAGTTCAACCTTGGATATAGTACCCATATCAGCTCCTGAGCAATTATTCCCATTGCAGAGCTCAATATCACCATCAATGGTTGTAGAAGCAAAGTTAGAAGTACTACCATCAACCATAAAACCAGGATTAGATTCCCAAACTTCACCTGTGCTATAGTTGTTGAAATAATAAATTGCTTGATCTGCATCATACCAATACATACGGGTATATTTCTCCTGACCTTCATTTAATGTTCCTATTCTAACAAACAACGTAACTGGAGCATTGTACTGTCCTTCCCGGGATTTAACCTGCAGCTTATATGTCAAAGACTGGTTCCATTTTAAGTATAAAGACTTAGTACTCGTACTGGTGACATTTTCCTTAAGATAAAACACTGTTTCCAAAAGATCAGTATAAACATTGTCCAAGGTTTGATCAAGATAATAACTAGAACGGTTGACATTTATATAATCTCCACTGGTTGTCATCCCGATCTGAATGTCTTTCATCTCCCAACCAAAACCAAGAACATACGGAATATCCCTATTATCAATATTCTTAATATAAGGAATAACCGTAAGTTCGTTGTCATCCACGCCAAGATAATAACGAATAGCAAGACGGAAATCATAACCATTATATGAAAGGTCTTTCCAGATAGTAACATTCACATAAGACTCATTATCAGAATCTATGTTTTTGCTGAAACCACTGAGCTCATCAGTGCGGTAAATAAGGTTCCACACGTCATTGTGGTAGTAACCAAGCATCAAAACGTTATGACTCCAGTATTCATTATAGTGGTTGGTGAGCTGTATGCCACTGTTTGTGTCGAAATAATAACTATCCAAGTGATTCCAGATGTGTAGGACATCACCACCATCTAACAATTCATAACCTATTCCTGGGGAACCTGGTGGGGGGTCAGTAAGATTAACCGTCTCGTTATTTCCATAATCATCTTTTATAGTACAAACTGAAATTGTTGCCTGTGCTGAAACATTGAAGCTGTGACCTGAGCTGCTATTGCTGTTACCTACATGGTCGAAAACCCAGATGGTATAATTATATTGACCTACTTTCCAAGTATCCGAAAACACATACTGGTAGGTATCATTACCAGTGTTATTAATAGTAAAATTCCCTGTAGTACTGTCAGGATACGTGATATTGACTTTAGCTATATCAATGCCACTAATGTTGTCTGTTAGCTCTGCTGTAATGGTAATATTATAACCGAATCCAACTGTATCAGGATCGTTGGAAACATTGTTTATCTCAGGTGGAATAGAATCAATATACACCAATTGGTACGATGTCACCTCATTAGACTGATTATCAGTAACAGTTAAAGTAACATTATAAACACCTTCTGTAGGATAGGTATGACTTGTATTCCGTTCATAAGAAATATTCCCATCTCCGAGATCCCACGACCAGTTCACAATCTCAAAATAACCAGAAGAGTTATCATAGAAATAAACAGTTTGCGACGGCAGTGAATAGATAGAAGGACAAACATAAAAATCTGAACCTAAAATTATTACCACCCTTTTTAGCTGAGACCATTCCCCCTCTGAACCATTAGTATCTCTTGCTTTCACCCTGACATAATATTTTTGCGGAGAGGAAGAAAGCCATTTATGACTTGCATTAACTGTTTCATTTGAATCATATGGACCAAGCCAACATGTATGAGTTCCGTCATCCCAATCCCATTTATAAAATAACTGATCTCCATCCTCATCTATTGCGGAGGTTGAAAAGGTATACTTAGTGCTAGGCAGCCCATCTCCAAGACCAAGAGGTTGAGTAGGAGTACTAGCAGGATGATTACCAGAGAATAGACTCGGTTTCTTAAGTGCCAGCTGCGGGTCACCAAACAAGGTAATCTCATAGAATAAATGCCTATAAATATCTGAATCAGAAACTTCCGTGTTAAGAAGCCCTATCGTCTCACTTAGACGCCATTTATTCATTTCTTTTGAATATGCGTTTGCTCGTCCTAACTCTCTTTTTATCAACTCGTCTTGTATTTCCTCATTTTTACTATGGATTCCATGCCAAAAATACCTGCAAAAAAGCTCACTAAAAAGCTGCCCACTTTCAGGATCATATTGATATCCAAATCTAGTATTAAATATGCCAGCGAACGCACCATTCATGTTTTTTACCATTAAACGTTCAGCGATATTATAAGCAAAAATACCAGTAAAAATACCCGTAGGAGAACTCCCAACACCAGTAATATGTTTGTTATCAGATTCAAAAACACCTTCCTCATTATAAAGAACATATACACAATCTTGAGAAGGGATAGGGGTGTTAACGGTAACAGCTAAATCTATATCTTCATCCAGATCAAAATCACCAGCGACAATACCAAATGGCTCATATGTCCCCGACCCTATTCCGATGTCATCACGGTCTGTAAATCCACCATTTTGATCATTATAAAGAACACTCACATAATGTTCACCGTTATTTGCTACAGCGAGATCAAGATAAGTATCATCATTAAAATCACCAGCGACAATACCATAAGGAGAATCCTTTACATCATATTTTTCTAGGTCTTCGAAACCACCTGTTCCAGTGTTATAAAGAACACCTATCTCATCATCACCACTGAGAGTAAAAGCAAGATCCAAATCTCCATCATCATCCTCACGAAAATCACCAGCGACAATACCATAAGGAGAACTCCCTACAGTTTCATCCGAAGAATCATAAAAACTACCGCTACCATCACCCAAAAGAACACTCACAGAATTCTCACCACTATTCGCAACAGCGACATCAAGAGTGTCATCCTCATCAAAATTACCAGTGGCAATACCCATAGGAGAACTCCCTACATCAAATATTATCATCTTTGTTTACTGTTGCAAGGTCAAGTGTATTATCTAAGTCAAATCCCCCAGCTGTACAATCAAGGGCATAAACAAAAAAATATTTATCATTATTAAGTCCATCAACATCCTTAGCATTCATTTTCATACACTCATAATAACAGCCATGTGCATAATGATTTAAAATATGAACATCACCATTGTTTATATTATAAATAATATTTTCTTTCGTCCATTCGTCAACATATAACTTTGTAAAGTCATAAAGTATTTTTGAGAAACCCTTAATAAACTTACTGTCGAGTATAGAAAAACCTATAAGTTTTTCTAATTGATCATCCATACCAGTTTCCTCAGCTGCCATTGTAACATGTTTAAGATAATTATTATCAGTAGTATCCATATATTCTATTGTTTTTTCAACAAAATTCGAAACCTCACTATCTGTACTAACCAAAGCCCTACCAATATAGACTTCCGGGATAAGATCAACATCATCTTCTCCGGGTTCGCCATCCTCTTTCTCCCCCCAATATTCATCTTTATTGGAGTTATATGAACCATCTAGACAGGAATAATAGACATCACTGGGGACCTTTTTTGGAACCTCAGTTGCTTCAGATTTGAGTCTTCTAATAGGAACAACATCCATATCACCGCCAAGGAGAATATAATCAGTTCCCCACTCTGATTTTGCATATTTTATAAAATTTCTAATATGACACTGAGTGTCATCAAAAAAATTATCCTTATCACCCCAATCTCCATCCCACCTAAATTCCTCACAATCTTCTATATCCTCAACAGTAACTATTGTCGCAGAAATCCCCCTATCGATTTTATCTTCAACAAAGTCCTCAAACTTACTATTTTTAAGATCTTCATTGGTTATGATAACATACTTATAGGTATCATCTGGATCAAAACTATCACATGACATACTAGGAGAATCTAAAACCGAGGTATAGGTACTAATCTTGTTATAATCATCAAGTATATTCTCATCCTTTTGAATTATCTGCTTATCATCTGAGATGTTTCTGAAAAAAGGACTCACCGAACCATTCGTTACAACTGTAATATTCACAGACATATCCTCATAGTAATAAATTTCTCCAGTATCATTAACATAATGAACAGGATAAAGGATCATATTCAGAATAGTATAACCACGGGAATACCCTAAACCATTATAAGAATATAACTCCCCGGGATAAGGTTTTGAAGTATTGTAATTAACAGTCTCATTTGACGTGTTTTGCTCCCCGAGTTTTTCCCCGAGTGATACATTATATCCATATCCCATCGATACATTACCGTAAAAAACAACATCAATTGAATCTAAATTGGATTTCTGCGGAAGTAACACACTCACTGGTTTAACCGGTAGCAATGGCACACCTGTATCACCATGTACAGGCAGATCTCCCATTGTAACCGAATGATTAACAGTACCGTTAATAATTTCGATTGTTGGCTCCGGAAATGAAAAAATATACAGCATTGAAATAGAATTTTCCTCTCCTGATGCTCCTATGTTCAAGGAAAATATACTAGCTATAACGATTAATGCTATTATAAGAAAAAAACCAGCTGTTTTCATAAATTTTTTTCTTTTCTTTATTTTTAACATTTTATCTCTCCTCTCCTAAAATAAAATAAAGTAGGAATACCTATTATCTATTTATTTAAAAAATTTTTGTATATACAACCTTTGTAATATATATCTCCACTATAGCTCTATAAAAAACATTAAATACACTTTGAAATATATCATTTTGAACCATAAAATCTTTTTATAAAAAATAAAGAGATATTAATCTCAACACCCTAACATATAATGCTTAAAAAACATGAAAAAAAATAAGGAATTTGGCTTAAAAATTTTATAGTTTTATTTTAGTAAGGTAAATATATCATTTTAAAATTTATGATTTTTAAATTAAAATGGATTAATGAAACAATAGTCGTTCCAACAATGGAAACCTTCCTAACTTACTAAAGTAAATTGTATTAGCTCTAACTTTATCTCTTGGAATAGTAACCTTTAACTCGCCCCAAGGACTTTCATCCCCATAAGGATCCTTAGCCTTACAACGGATAATATATGTTCCTCTATCTGTCCAACTATGATTTTTTATAATCTGTTCACCAGAGCTATATGGTCCAAGCCAATCAATGCTGCTATTATCATCCCAGTCAACATAATACCATATTGGATTTCCTTCAGGATCTGAAGTAAAAAACAGATAATCATAAACTGTCTCAGTTATTCCATTAACTGGTCCATTAATAGTCGGCTTATCAGGAGGAGAATTGCCATCTTGTATCCACACCCAAGTCGTATCACTACTGGTATTGCCCGTGTTATCAGTTACAGTAACCTTAACACTAAAATTCCCAACATCAGTATAAATATATGCAGGATTCTGTTCATCTGATATACTTCCATCTCCGAAATCCCAATGCCAACTGTATGGTGGATAACCTCCAATAGCAGAACTGGAAAACGAAACAGGATTATTAACCAGCCCATAATAAGGGCTAAAAGCGTAAGTCTTCAATTCTCCAGGTCCAAAGCCATATATCCCCGTATGCCTCGGGTCATGCTGGAACATAGGCCAATGCATAGTTGAAAAATTATACGAACCATCTAGATTCAGGATATCAATTTTAAAAAAAGACCCAGGTGAACCAGGCCAAACCAAATAGGCATAAGTAAAAACTACTTCAACATCATCATCCCCATCCAGGTCAACAAGCAAAGGAGAAGAATAAATATTATTACCATCAGAAATTAGATATGGCCAACCATCTATCAAACTCCCATTTGCATTAAAAGCAAAAATACAATATCTGGGAGTACTAGGCATAAGAAGAACATCTGGTTGATTATCATTATCAACATCTCCAAGGATTATTGATAATCTTACGAGCTGCAACTTACCAGCTTCAACAGGCCAACCATTGATACGCGTCCCATTGTGATGCCATCCATAGATATAATATCCAATATTAGCATAAACCTCCAGATCACCATCACCATCAATGTCACCTAAAGCAGGAGTTTTACCTATTCCATCCTTATCTGGAAACGGTTCAAATGTTTGAATAATATTACCCTGGCCATCAAGTATAAAGATACTCCCATTATTATTCCCAATCTGCACAACCTCTAAATCACCATCACCATCGAGATCCCCTACCTGCGAAGCCGCCATCGCGATATCTCCAATATCCACAGGCCAGTTACCAGAAACCAGGCTTCCGTCACCATTCCAGGCATATACATAATGATCCCTGGAACCAGCTATCACATCCTGTCTACCATCATTATCAATATCACCCAAAGCAGGAATATAATGATTACCAAATTTGTTGTTGTTTATCACTGGCCATCCAGATACCATTGAGCCATTATGATGCCAAGCATAAATCACATTCTCCCACCATTCACCATAATATTTTCTACTATTTTCTAACATTATCTCTAAATCACCATCACCGTCAATATCTCCCAACACAGGGGTAAATAAGGATACAGCGCTCTGTGTATTCTCCATAAAATGCCATGACTCAATAAACTTCTCTCCATTAAACTCAAAGACATACAACGAAGCATTACCAATGCCATTATCAAAAATTAGGGCACTTACAACGATTTCCACATCACCATCATAGTCCAAATCACCTATCGATACCCCGCTCATTATATAACCAGGCAGAAAAATGGGAAAACCTAAATCTGTCTTCCGGGTGCCATCAAGCTCATAAGCATCAACATAAGACTCTGTTTCAGAAAAGGAATATGTCACCACAACATCAAGATTATCATCCCCTTCCAGATCATAAACCACGGTATCATAAATCATTGAATAATGAGTAGAATTGATTTCAAATTTTAACGGCCAGCCCTCCTGATGCACCCAATCATCAGTTTGAATTCCCTCTATATTCACTGGATTATCATTATAATAGTACATCGGCAATAGGGAATCTTTCACTCCGCTATCACTATCAATAGTGGTCTGTTCTAAATTTCCAGATTCTAAAGTAAGGTTTTGGGAAGAATTTGTGACTCCAAATAAAGTAGAAGATAGGAATAACAAAATAACCAGTAATAAAATGATATGTTTATTCACTTTTTTTCCTCCCAATACCATTAATCATACATTACATAATATATAAACGTTAGCACATCCTTAACCATACGCGTTTTTCATCTAACTATTAAATCTTGATTAGTAGATTTGATTAGTTACATAATAAGAAGTAGTAGTTAATCAAACTTATTCAAACCAATGAACATATATTATTAAAATTTGTGCTAAGGTTATTGATAATTTGAGTGATTTAAGGGAATAACTCGAGGTTACTATACTACAGAAACAAGGCAACAATTAATTTATCGTTCCTGTATAATATATATTCATCCTTAATACTGAAGTTAATAAAACACCTATTTACATAATGATTTAAACTTACACCAATAGCATAACTTGGAAGACTTCACAGGAAATTCTTCAATGTTTTCAATATTATCTAACAACTGAATTAAATTCTTCTTTAAATCCTATTCCAGATGCATTTATTTCCCTGAAGACCTGAAAACGCTACAAATAAAATTATGTCTCATTTTTTTAGTGTTCTAAAACAATTTGATTAAGATTGTTAAATATTTTGAGAATCAGGCGGTTTTGCCTGATTCGTTTTTTTATAGTTATCCGATTTTTAGCTTATTGAAAGGTTACCTCAAACTCGTATGTTGCCACCAGCTCGGTCTCATCATCGCATTCTAAGATGTTACCATCAGGGTCTCTGAAAGCTGTATATATACGATAGGTGCCATTTCCAAATTCTGACAGATTCGAAGTGTTTACCAAACCATTGAAAATCGTATCCAACGCAAGAAGATTTGGTTCTTCCATACTATATGGGTCATCCCAATTAATAGATCTCGGACTGGACTCATTAACTGTATCATCTGCGACAACCCAACTCTCAGATGTCTCATTATAATACTGGACCTGTATCAAAAGATAACCCTTGATATTGGTAGAACCGGTATTCACTATCTTAGACTGACAACCAGTATAGAACTTGTACACACAACTTTCAGTATAATCCATACCATCAGATACGTTTACCTTCCAATACCACCACATACCATTCACAGAAGCATTACTAAAGGTTTTATGATAAGTACCATTACCAACACTGTTATTCGTCCCGAAGGCAACCCAACTGCCGCTGCTGTTGCTAAACCATGTAATGTTCATATTGTCACCATTGGGATCTGACACAGTGATATTCAACACGGGACATATAGAAACACCAGTGCTCCCATTAGATGGATACGGATCTGAGATTTCCGGCGGATACGCCGGTGCATAGGTGACACGAACCTCCAAACCTGAACAATAAAGGGTAAAACCAGGCATACCCGGGCTTGATTCCACGTCACAATCCAGATTCTTC
>SMTZ1_10005796_pt1 | contig 13072 bp, 12 predicted proteins | sample DeeMarSWOR136_30_FD_25667 | JGI IMG/M metagenome (IMG submission 25667) | reverse complement strand
AGTTAAAGTACCCCAGACGATGCCAAACATGGTCATTGCTGTTCTTGCTTTGTACTGACGTAAATAATGAAAAATTTCCCTTAAATTATCAATCAAGTTTAACATATTTCCACCATTGAAAATGGTTTATAGTCTTGCGTTGTGGATAAAAAAGGTATTTTCCAACACAAGATATTCACCTTTTTTCATTATTATTAGGTGATCTCTTTGATTTTCTTTTCCAGTACTTCTTCACCCTCTTCCAGGCCTTCCAGAACCTCAATATTTATGGCATCACTCAATCCCGTTCTAATATATCGTTCCTCACTACCTTCCTCTCCAAGTGGGATCTCAACAAATGCTGAATCATTCCGGAAAGTCACCACTCTTTCCGGCACGGCCAGGACACTGTCTCGTTTGGCAATGATAATGTGAGCATTTGCCGAAAAACCGGCTCGTAAGACGACATCACCTATTTCATCAATCTTGATTTCTACCGGAAAAACAGTAGTATTATCCTCTTTTTTGGCTTTTAGAGAAATTAATATCACATGTCCTTTAATCTCCTGGCCAGGCAGGGCACCAACCTGCAGTTCACACTGCAACCCTTCCTTTATTTTTCCTACATCGATCTCATCAACTGTACCTTTAAAAATGAGATCCTTCATATCCGCCATTCGCATTATAGGAGTTCCAGGTTGATAAGAGGTAAGGGGAACAACTGGATCACCCAGATTGACATTTTTTTCCAGAATAAAACCATTTAAGGGAGATTTGACAACGGTCTCGATATTGGTATCAGCAATTTTTACTTTCCCGCTTTCTATTAAATCGAGTTGCTCTATCGCGATTTGATGACGTAATTTTGCCTCATCATATTCTTTCAATAAGATTTCATACTCTTGATCCGAAATAAGTCCTTTCGACTTGAGTTGTTTGCTTCGCTCCAGTCCTTTTGTTATTGTTTCCAACTCGATTGTTACCATTTCTACATCCCTCTTTCCTTGGGCCAATTCCATAGGTGTTGGATCCGGTTTCACTTCTACTAAAGGATCCCCAGCCTTTACAAAATCACCCACCTCGGCGAATAATCTCCCGACAACCCCGGAAACTTTTGCTTTCACTTCAATTTCATTCACCGGTTCAATGGATCCGACCGCAAGTGCTCTTTCCACGATATTCATTTTTGAAACCTTCACCTTATCCCGACCATTTTTTTCCTGTTCAGAACGAGATGATAGGGAAACAACTCCAAAAATCACCACCAAAATGACTACCACCAAGATGATCCACTTCTTCGATTTTTTCTTCATTTACTACTTACCTCCATGAATTTACTTCTTATAATAAATTGCTTACAGACAAGCAATTTGGTTAGTGACTATCCTTTTTTACGCCAAGAGTTTCAATTTGTTACGTAAAACTAAGGTAAAATATATTAGGTGAAAATATTCTTGCAGACAAATATAAAAAATATTGTTACACCCATATTTTTACTATTAAGTATACATTTTAATTTAATAAATTATTTTTTTATTTTTTTAAAAAATTTCTCTTAACATAGAATTTTTATTGAATTGAGTTTATAATTATCTATTATTAAATTGAAAGTATACGAACAACGGTTATGCTAATAGATTTATAGAACGTCTATTCATACTTTTTGTTATAAGGCCTTTTGGTATATACCTTGATAGGGTAACCCTATTTCTACCGGCTAAGTTGCGGGATACCCACCCTGATCAAAGCAATGGATTACACTATATAGTCTCTTTGAATATAAAGGGAGCATTCCGGATAATCGATCTAGAAACTTCCACCATTCCATCGTAACGTTTGAAAAATAGTGTTATATTTTTAATCATATACAAGGTCCTGATTCATGTGAAAACCGGGTAGGTGTATTATATCTTCTTTACAATACAGCTGGTACAATAAATCCCATACAGATGAGTAATGATGTCATTGATGTGAGGAGACAGGAATTATCTCATTTCGCTAATGTGTAATAAATCTTGCTTGGTATCTATCCCGATGCCTATAGTTTTTCTTTGCCATATCTGGAAATCCCTGTAAAAAAAGGTTTTGGCATGTCTGGTCAAAGAACGATTGACCAGGCTGTTTGTCTGATAAGATAGCTTATATGAAAGTGGTATTTCCCTGGGGATAAAGAGTGTCCAGAAGGCCATTCTCGCGTCCTTTGTGCTGGTTCTTAACAACTGAGTTATGATTGTTTCATAATTCTCCATGGACATATACTCAAAAACATCCGATAAATTATATTTAGAAATAGTGTAAGAGGGTAAATTTTGCAGGTATTCCAGTAAATCTGCCTGGCATAATTCAAGGCGATGCAGGTTCTGCTTGAGTTTTAGAAAATTAGTTTTCTGCAAATAAGGATGGCTTTTTTGCGGATCATCATAGTTTCCTTTTAAAATATATTGCAGAAAGTAGTTCTTTGAGGTAGAAATTTGTGACAATCCTTTTTTACTTCGTTGCAAGAGTATCTCGCCGATATTATTCGATTCAACATAACGAAAATAGCTGGGACGCCTGCCAAGATTTCCCAATAGAAATTTTCCAAAGAAAACACGGAATAACCATTTCCATCGTCTGTTTGCCCAAATTTGCTGATAAAATTGTCGTTGTTGAGGGAGGGTTTTTTCCTGTAGAAGTTGGGAAATATTCTTATGAGAATGAATAAGTGGTATGATAAAGCGACGAAAGATTGCGAAATACTTTTCAAATTTTCCACAATGAATAATACCTTTCTCAATCGCTTTCTTTTGCTGATCCCAATATATCCTGCTTTCTTCTTTTAAAAAGGGACGAAGACGCTGATATAAATGCCATCGTGTATTACAGCAGGAAACACCTAGAAAATTGAGGAACTCGGTATATTGAAAATGGCTTATTGCCATCATTTTAAGTTCTACCAGATGAAGTTGTAGAGGATTCTTATCTATGGCAATGATCTTTGCTGGATTTTGGAGAAGCAGTGCAAAGGTATTATCACCTCCCGAGGCGATGGATAAAATATTATCATTGGGTTCAATGGAAAGGGCCTTGATCAATATATCCGCATCTTCCCAGCACTGGGCGTAGTAAATTGTATCCATTCTTTTAACTGTTATCGTTATTTGATAATTTTAACTCATATAATGTGTATTGCCGCTGGGCTTGATGGATATAGTGCTTCACCATACCCCTTGAATGATTCCCCTGGGCCATTAAAGCAATGATTACATTTTCAAAGCCAGCATCCAGAATTTGACGCATAATATAGTAAAAACCCGCTTTTCCCAAACCATTTTTCTTAGCAGCTTCTTTATGGCTCATACCTCCTATAAAAAATAGAATTCGTTGCACAAGATTGTGGTGGTAAAAAAATTTTATTTTTGATAGAATACCATTGCTTCCACCCATGGCGCGGAGGGCATTTGAAATTTCAAGGAATGCCCCAGCAAATCCTACCAGCTCACCTTTTTCATCATAGATAAATACGAAAAATTTATTGTGAAAAGCGTATTTGAAAGGCTTAAAAAGCGATGCGAAGCTTTCGGGATTTATTGTTGTATACCCAAGAAAATCTGAGAAGGAATCACACAAGAGCGGATACAATTTATATATTTCATTTTGAAAGTCACCCTGTTGAAAGGGAATGAACTTATAGCCCATATCAATAAATTTTTGGTAGCGCTCAAAGCAGGGTAGAGTGATCCTTTCCAGATTTTCTTTTCCATTTATTTCCACAGAGTGCCAATTTTGTATAGGTGAGAATCCATATTTTTCGAAAAAAATTGGATAATAATTTTTATTATATGGCTCCGTAACGAATACATTTTGACCGAAACCAGCCGTCATCAAGCGGTAACCATGCCATATATCGAAATTGACAGGTCCCCAAATGGTTGAGATGCATTTTTGTGTTTTCAACCAACTTATGGCGCTCTGAAAGAGATCGCAGGCAACTGCATAATCTTTCACACTTTCAAAAAGACCAATATTACCTATTTGGTTACCTCTTTCATCTTTCAATTCGTGGTTGATGAAAGCGGAAATCCTACCTACCACTCGGTTTTCCAAAAAGACAAGGAAATGTTGATGTTGATTTTCTGGGTGACGGTAGAGTTCTGACTCTGGTCTAAAAAAAGTTGCCATTGCCCTCCTAGATTCCGGAATCCAGTTTGGATCATATTTATATAGATCATAGCTGAACTGTGTATATAATTTGCCTAACTTCTCATCGTAGTTGAACTGTATTATTCCCATTGTATTTCTCCTGTATCGCCATTCATTAATATTTCCTGATTATCTTTAATATATTTAGTAGCATTTTTTGCATTAACAATGGTGGGAATCCCCAGTTCACGGCCGATGATGGCAGTGTGGGACAGTAGACTGCCTTTCTCAACAATTATTCCTTTGGCTTTCGTCATTAGAAAAACCCAGGCAGGATCCGTTGAAACTGTAACCAGGATGAAACCATCTGTTGGAATCCGGTAATCAGGTTTATTGATAATCTTTGCTATTCCCCGAACTTTCCCTGAAGAACAACCAATTCCTTTTAGAGAATTGATATTCAGATTCCATGAATTATCTATCTTAGGCTTGTATAGATAGGGGATTCCTGAAGTCTGAAATCTTTCGGGTAATTGGATTTTGTTAAAATTCCGGTATTCTTCTCGTCGCAGATTCACCAGGGCTTTTAAATTTTGAGTGACGGCTGTTCCCTGAATAAAACCAAATATTTCATCTACAGTAAGATAAAAAATATCTTCTTTTTCATTAATAAAATCTTGCTCATGAAAAAAGAAAGCCAATTGCTGAAATAATTGACGAACCCAGCCATACAATCTACTGCGAGCAAAACGCATATTTTCACGATTTGCAATTGCCTGACGGGTTTTGTGGAGAATAAATTGAAATAAAAGATATTTAAATGGATTTCCTAAATATTGCCTTACGGTGGTTTCAGCTTCTCCCCTTACCTTTTGTTCCTGAGTCATTTTTTCCTGCAAGCAGATCTGTGTTCCAATATAATTTTTAATAAGTCTTATCAATAAATGTGGTTCTTCTCTTAGACTGGGTTTCTCCAGTTTCAATTCTTCCAGACTACGGTCGCCAAATTTGGTTAGATAGTCCTGCAAAATTGACTTCAGATTATGAAATGAAGGTTGATACTGAATACTACACCAGATTAGATGATCATCTGGTATAGCAAATAGTTTTTGATAATACTGGTTTTTTCTAATGCTTTCAGCGATATGAATGATGGTGTGGATGGGTTTGACACTCTCCATCCCATGTACACCGCATAATAAGTTGTTATGCAGATTGGGAAATTTGGAAAGATCCCGATCATCACAAAGTGTTTTAAGCCATTCATAGTATTTCATTGCAAAAAAATCATTATAAAGGGTAAAATGCCAGATCGAAGCCATCTTCTGGGTAAGTTGATTGTAATAGCTAATCAGACGATAAGGATTTTCCTTTGAGAGATCTATCTTACTAAAAGGTGAAAACGCCTCATTAAAATACTTGAAGAATTTTTTTGCATTTCGTTTAACGGTTATTAGTTTTAATATCATCCTGAAGTAGATTGTAAAGACTTGGAAAATAGCTAATCTGGAGCTTCGAAAATCTGTTCCTTCAGTAATTCCAATCATCTGATCCCAGGCTTCTTTCTGTTTAGAAAAATTTGGCAGAAAAGATAACATTTTGTACCAATTCAGAAGATTATAATAAATCCGACCATGCAATATACCAATCATGTTTTTAAAGATATAAAGGTGCTCACTCACCGCTCTGCCAGATTTTGAAAAGCCCAGAGTGGCGTTGCGAAAACTACATTCATATCCTTGTTGGATAAAACTGAAAGTGAGGGGTAGGGTAAATCTAGGATAACTCTCTAAAATATTGGAATTGTCCCAAACCCGATCAAAATCAGATAAAATTGATTTCAAGAATGCTGTTATTGGTCTGGTCTGCATTATAAACAGTCTGTCTTCTGCGTCGTATGCCCATTCTACATCCTGAGGTGATTTGAAGTATTTCTCTAATTTCATACCTGTCCGATGTAATTTATAAATTTGCCGGTCGGTAAGAACTGCAGTAGATTTTAACTGAGGAGGTAAAATAGTTTTGCAATTTCCGTTATTTTTAATTCTATCAAGCGTAATAGCAAATTGTTTTTCTTCAATTTGCTTGTGGATCCGCTTTGATCGCCATTCCAGCTGATAAGTATCGCACTCAACCTTATTTGCTACGACCCCCTCTCCCAGACCAAAAGCAGCGGAAATGACTGTTTTAGGTGAGGTATGTGCCGGATCACGGGTGAAAAGTACGCCGGAAGTGAGAGATTGAACCATTTCCTGAATAATTACCCCGCATAAAATATTCTTTAGAGGTAGTTTCCTCTTAATTCTATATTGAACTACTCTTGCCGAATAAACCGATGCCCATATCTTTTTTACGACTTGGATGATATCTTCTCTGGTTACATTCAAATAAGAATCCATCAGACCGGCGAAGGAATGTCCAGCTGAATCTTCACCCACTACTGAGGATCGTACTGACAACAGACAGGTATTAACAAAACATTTTCTTATTGCATCAAATATTTCATCAATGGCAAATTGGGATAAGGAGCTTTGAATTATTAATTGCTGAATTTGTTTACTTATCGTTAATATTTTTTTATAGTTCTTCAAATCTGTTTGTTGGAGAAGCTGTTCAATTTTCGAGAAGAATGGCTGCAGCGTATCAGTGAAAAGTGAGGTTTTAATGGCAATCCATGGCGCGGTGCGCACTGATGCCTTCCTTAATTGATATAAATTCCAGGCTTTTCCTCCGATTTCCTTAACAACACTTTCAGACAAATTGTTGTCAGCAAAAATGATGTAATGATATGTTCTTTTCATCGATGTAATTCCCTCCTTTACCTCAAGACACTATCCAATATCATAGCTGCCATAAATGATAAAATGTATATTTCAGTGAATGATCTTAAGTTGGAATGTCTGGGATTTGGCCATTTAAGAAAACAGATGTAGCCAAAAAGCATGAGGGCAAAACCCCATGAAAGCACAGATAAAAAAATCCAGCTAAGAGAAAGAGTGAAAGCAAAATATATGGCTATCAATAAGGCAGCAGTTTGAGCACTACTTGCTACAAGCATAGCTCCTACTCGACCAAATATTTGAGAATAGGTGACATAGGCGGTTTCCTCTTCTGCTGAACGAATTTTTCGGGATATTTCCCAGGAAAACAACATTAACCAGAAAAGCAATATCAATAAAATTACATCAAACCAGCTTATCTGTGAATAGTTCATATATTGTTGTACAGTAAAAATATTGAATAAATGGAATAAAATAAGTACAATCACCGGATTATGGGTGGCTAAGTTCAGTAGAAGATTCTTGCGTAATATGTTGGGAATAAAAAAGAATTTGAACATCAGGATGCTGTACATAAGTACTAAAATTGCTGAGAAAAGTACTCGGATGTAAAAAGCATTCATACTGATAAAAGTTATTATAACTGCAATTAGGCTAATTTTCAGATCTTTTTCATACACCTTGCCAGCTGGAAATGCTCTTTTGGCAAATAGCAAAGAGTCAATCTCACGATCCTTGAGTTCATCCATAATTCTCAACATCAGCATGACTGTGAATACATTCAAAATACCAATTATGGATGTAATTGAAAAAAATTGAAAGGTTTGGTGGTGAATATGACATAAGAGAGTAGTAAAAGTTGAATATAACAGGATAGCATGTAGGAACCTGATATGCGGTGGATACATCTCTTTTAAGTATATCCACATTCTCTTTTTGAAACCTGCTGGTGTGCCCATGGTAAATTTCCCACTTCAGGTGTTTTATGAGATATTTTTTGGTATTATTAAATTTAGTGCTTTTGGGTGAATACATATCTTAAAGTTTTTTGATTTGGCAGACAATTCTCCGTCTCCCATAAAATACTGGGCTTCGGTAGTTTTTATTTCTAGTATATTAGTAACCCATGTTTGAACCCAAGGGGAGTATATATGATTACCTCGCAGTGCACCCAACAAAATTCTTAGCTGCTGTAATCGGAAGTCTGGATTCTCAGAAAGACAGATATTTATTAATCCATCTTGATTATCTGCCCCGGGTGTTGCCAGAAAATGTTTTCCTAAAAATGGCTGATTATTCGCCAAAAAGAAAAAAAGGTTACTATCGATCAGTCTGCCATTCGTTTTAATTTCTGCTCGATAGTAATTTAAACGATTGGTTAAAAACAAATAGGCAAGGAATAGCAGGTACACTTTACTGCCAATGATTCGAAAGGAAAGTCTACCCAGCAGGGCTTTTCTTTTAAATTCATTGGCAAAATGAGCGATATCAGCTGGAAGCCCAATTCCTCCGGCAGTAGCGTAATACCATCCATTTACCTCGATAAGATCGATCCTTTCACTGTATCCCTCCTGAATAATTTTACATGCTGTTTCAATTTCTGCTGGAATCTCATAATAAGATGCCAAATCGTTGGCTGTTCCAATTGGTATGATCCCCAGGGTACAATTGGACTGAAAAATTAAATTTATAACTGAATTGAGGGTACCATCTCCTCCTGCCACTACAATCTTACTTTCTTTGCGGGATATTGACCGATTAACAATATATCTGGCATGTTCGGTCGACCTGGTCAATTCGATTCTCACCCTGCTGGTACTAAAAGCTTTTTTAATTCTTGGAATGAGTTGGCGATGCCGCTCTTGTAATGCAGAATTAATTATAATTATCATTTTTTTACTCCTTGATAATTCCTTATGCTGCGTCTTGTTGTAACTTGCCCCAGTTGGTCTTGATTCCGTACTTTAATATTTTTTCAAAGTAGTCTCTATATGGCGGCACAAAAATATTGGTACCCTCAAGTACCCTCTCTGTATTTGCCGTGTCAAACAGTCTATTAAGACTTATATATGGTTGATATAATGCCATAATTTGATTGATTGTATCCTGATGCGAAATATTTTGAGTACATCGATTGGGAGCTAAAAAGCGAAAGCTGCTAAAATCACGATTGCAGAAATTTTTAAAATATTGTAGAGCTAATGCGATAACTTCACCAGCTGTGATGATATTTTCCGAACCAGCACAGAGATGAAAGGTGTTGCTGGGTAAATTATTACGGAATAACAGAATGTAGCTAATCGCATTTACTACAAAATTTACAGGAACAATATCAAGAAGCGTATTCTGATAACCTGCCAGATATGATAATTTTCCTTTAAAAATCATACTTAAGGGGTAGTAAAGCGTGTTATAGGAAGTTGTAAATCCGGCATCAGAGTCACCCACAATGATGCTTGGTCGCAATATGATGATGGGTAATTCCGCTTTATATTGCTCAAACAGTTTTTCAGCTTCGTACTTTGACTGTTCATAACTGTTCGCAAAGCCATGAGAATTATCAAGTTCATGTTCATAAATAATTCCTTGTCGCTTTCCGCATACAAAGGCAGTACTGATGTGTAAAAGCTGCTGTAAATTATTGGGTTTTGCCAGTTTCGCAAGTCTGAGAATATTAAGTGCACCGTTTAAATTAACGGCGCGTGCTTCACTCAGAGTGGCATGAAATCTAACATCAGCAGCTGTGTGAACGATATGAGTAATTTGATGTGCTATCTCCTCAAATTTGTCTCTGGATATACCAAAATAAGGCAATGAGACATCCCCTAACATAACCTGAAGGCGGCGAGAAAAACAATTTACAAAGGCCTGTTTTTCATAGCTTTCCAATGCTTTTCTCAATTTAGATTGCGCTTCTGCCAGTGAAGCTGCTCTGATGAGAACGATGATCTGGTCAATCGATTTACTTTTATATATTTTTTTAAGAAGATTGCTACCCAGGAATCCGGTTATGCCTGTTAAAAATAATTTCATAATTTGTCTCCAGCCTTTTGTTGAAAGGGAATCATTGCATTAATAACATTTGTTGTATCCTCTCCGTTTCGAACGAATTCTTCCAGTTCAAGTGAAATCGAACCCAGAAAAATTTTGATTTTAACCTTCAGAGGAACTGCAATCTGATCATAACTAACCCATCCGCTGAATGGTCCGGATACTCCAGCCCAGGCCTTTCCCACAAAGTTTGCCTGTCCTTCGAAGCGTACGGCCTGTAATGGCGTATCAAAAGCATCGGTTTTGATTTGTTCTATATCGCTGGTAAATTTCAATCCGGTGGAATGAATGTTGAAATCAACGATGTTTTTCAGGTTTACTTGGAATCCTGAGGCAGAAAGACAGCGAATCATCATAAAAATTCCCAAGGCATCGTAAATTGAGTCATTGCAACGTAAGGTATCCTTTCGAATAACTTCATTCTTCTCGACGGTTTTTAGATAAATATTTTTTTCTGAGGCATTAAAAAGATAAGTGGTGATATTTGGATTTTCTTTCCCGGTCTGTAGCTGAAAGTTTCTTATGGTTGGGTTGTATGAGTTAAGAATTCCTTTGTTGATGAAAAAAACCTTGATAAAGGGAAGATTTTTTGACCTCGCCCTCATCTCAATTTGATACAGTGGAAGAGTATCATTTATTTTTTGCTGAAAAATCTCTATAGTTCCTAAATGAATGAATCCCCATTTTACTTTGAACTTAAGATACTCACCATCATGAAAAGCAGTAGATTTAAACCAAACCTGTTGGGAAAAACCATACTGAATGGGAAAGAACAATATAATGAAAATCAAGAGTAGAAATTTCTGGACAAATACTGTTGTAGTAAATTTTAAGTTGATCATTGAGTACTTATTGATTTTTCTTCTCATCTTCTGCAAACACTTTACCTTGTCCATCACATTCTCCTTTAACAACTTTCTATCTGAACTAAATCAAATGGAATGCCAGGAATTAGTATTTCGCTAAATCTAATTATATCAGTTGTTTATGATTTTTATGTTAATGGATTTCTGAAGAGGAAAGTTATATTTTTATAGACAGGCGTCTGATAATTTTCTAGTTAATTTGGCCATCATTTATATGAAGTATTCGATCTGCATACTTCCTGATTCGCAAGTCATGGCTGGCCACAATAACACATTTGGATCTTTTTTTTGCCAGTTCGTGAAGTATCTGTATTATTTCGAAACCCTGTTCTGACTCCAGGCTTGCAGTCGGTTCATCAGCAATAATGAGAGGAGCATCATTGGCGATAGCCCTGGCGATAGCAACTCTCTGTTTCTGTCCTTGACTCAATTTGGAAGGAAATTGTTGGGCTAATTGAATTAAATCAAATTTCCTGAGTAAATTAAGAGAGTGTTGTGTGGCAAAATGATTGGATTTCCCTGCAAAACGCTGAACAATAATAAGGTTTTGAAGTACTGTTAGCGCTTCGATTAAAAGAAAATTTTGAAATATAAAACCAATCGCATCTGCTCGGAGGTGCTGTAATTCCGGTTGAGAGAATTTTAAAATATCTTGACCAAATAAATGAACTGATCCTGTTGAAGGTCTAATGAGACCGGCAATAAGTGTTAACAATGTTGTCTTCCCGCTTCCGCTGGGTCCCATTAGCATTACAAGCTCTCCCCGACTGAATTGCATTGAAACATTCTGGACTGCTACAGTGTGATGTGAATTTGATCTGAAAATTTTGCTGACATTGTCCAATTTTACTATTATTGGTGAAGGTTGATCCTGGTTCATGCGAAAGCCTCCATCGGGTAAATTTTACGTATTTTACGTATGGATATAATAGCACTCAATATTCCCATTAAACCGGTTATAAGAGTGACTATAATTATTTGAATCAAACTGGTTTTAGTACTGATTTCTGGATATATATGTTCAATGAGAAGAGTAAGGGGAAAGAAGAGTAAAAAAGCTAAGATCAGGGATGTTCCGATGATAATCATTGATTGATCCAGAATCAATCGCCATAACAATTTTTTAGAGGAACCCAAAATTTTCAAAACTGCATAATCTTTTCGTTGTTCTAAAATGTTAATGCTGAGTAGTAGACTGAGAATGGTTGTTAACACGATCATACCAATAATGGCCACAGTATATAAAAATGGGAGAAATCCGGTTTCCATCTCCCGGATGTTATTCTGCAGGAAAGTCTTTTGATCGTATACTTCTAAGTCTGGTAACTCATCCTTTATGGTACGAGTAACTGAATCTGGATGGAATCCTTCTTTGATTTTAATCAAAAAACAGGTGACGATATTGGGAAAACCAATTAATGATTGAACTTGTTTAAGTGTTGCAAAAGCATACTGAATAACCAAGGCATTTGTGCCATCACTCAAGCCAACAATGGTTAACGTGTCATCCTGAATTTGTATTACACAGTTTTTTTTCGGGATCAAATCCTGTTAAAAAGACGGTGGTAATTTTACCATTGTGTTTGATACCGGAGAGAATAAGGAGCACTGGTGCCACTGTTTCAACTCCTGGCAATTCTTCAATAAATTTTCCATGTCCCATAGAAAGAATTGAGGATCCTCTCAAAATGTTCCAGGCATTTCGTTGTAATATCCAGAGATCGGCTTCATTTTTCTGGATGTATTCGACAGAGCCTTCTTTGACACCTTGATAAATAGACAACAGAAAAAGCATCAGCACAATGCACAAGGCGGTACCAAAGACCGTTAGTGCTAGCCGCAAAGGTTGCCCTATTAATATCCTGAATGCATATTGATTCATTTTCTTCTCACCAAATTATCAGATTGTATATTAGCTAAACATGGGTACCTGAAGGATTAATTGCCCCTGAATTCGTTGAAAAATATCCTTAAGGTTTAAACCGGTAATTGTTAATCCATGGTTCTTCAGTCCTATTACGGTTTGATAAGGAGTCGCCATTTGACCAAGTAAATTCACCACTTCTTCTGCCAATTCAATGGTTCCACAAGGGTAGTTTTGCCTGGTACAGACGACACTATCCATCCAGGCGTGAACATGTACAATTGCCTCTACCTCAGGGTATTCCTGGTAAATAAGAGCATGTTCAATAGCATCCACAGATACTTTACTATCAGGAACTTGATGTGGTGGAGTGCTGACTAAGATTTTCCCTGTTTTTTTATCAATTCCTT
>SMTZ1_10005207_pt1 | contig 13074 bp, 8 predicted proteins | sample DeeMarSWOR136_30_FD_25667 | JGI IMG/M metagenome (IMG submission 25667) | reverse complement strand
TCGATAAGGTCGATTTCAGTTGCCTCCATGGGGAGGTCCATGCACTTGTTGGAGAGAACGGGGCCGGAAAGTCAACACTCATGAAGATTCTTGCCGGAACTTACATTCAGGATGAAGGAAGGATTATGCTGGAGGGTAAGGAGGTCACGTTCTCATTCCCCAAGGACGCTCAGAGATACGGTATCAGTACAATCTACCAAGAATTTAATTTGATTCCGAATCTCAATGTGGCCGAAAACATCTTTCTAGGCCATGAGCCGAGGAAATGGAAAAACCTTTTTATAGACAAAGCACTCATGTCTCGAGTATCGCGAGAGCTTCTGTCCGATTTAGCTACGGATATCGATATTCACGTGAAAGCGAAGAATCTGAGCGTTGCTAAGCAACAGATGGTTGAGATCGCCAAGGCCCTGTGTCTCAACGCCTCCATCATTATCATGGACGAACCTTCGGCTGTGGTATCTGGCAAAGAACTAGACCGCCTATTTAGCATTATCAGATCCTTAAGGGACAATGGAAGAACCATCATCTATATTTCCCATCGGATTGGTGAGATTTTTGAAATCGCTGATCGAGCAACAGTACTTAAAGATGGAAAGCTCGTTGGAACTGTTCGACCGTCTGAGGTGAGCAGAGAGGAAATCATCAAACTGATGGTCGGGAGGTCATTCACGGAGATCTTTCCTCCAAAGGAAAAAGGTGAAAGAAGAGCAATTCTAACCCTGAAGAACGTCTGCCGAAGTGGTGTAATCAATAACGTATCTCTCACCGTTTACACTGGTGAGATTCTTGGATTTGCGGGATTGGTGGGAGCCGGCCGCACCGAACTTGTGAGGGCTATTTTTGGAGCAGATCCTTTAGACAAGGGAGAGATTTTTTTTGATGGTAATAAGCTCACAAAGACCACACCTAATCTTTCTATTTCTGGTGGGATCGGATTCGTTACCGAGGACCGAAAGAATGAAGGGCTTATTAATTGCCTGTCAATGAGGAAAAACCTGACATCCGTTATTCTCGATAAAATCAAGAAGTGGTGCTTTGTAAATGAGCGCTGGGAGAAGCGAGTTGCTGCGGAGTCCGTCGTACAATTCAAGATCATGCCTCCGGAGATCGAACAGGAGGTTGAACATCTCAGCGGAGGCAATCAGCAAAAAGTCATCCTTGCAAAATGGATCAACACCGATCCGAAATTGATCATCATGGACGAGCCTACAAGTGGCATAGATGTTGGAGCAAAAGCGGAGTTCTACGACCTCATGAGACTTCTTGCAAAGCGGGGTAAGGCAATCCTTATGATCTCCTCTGAACTTTCGGAAGTAATTGGTATGAGCGATCGAATTATTGTTATGCGCGATGGGCAGATCACGGGGGAACTCTCCCCTCATGAAATGACGGAAGAGCGCATTCTCATGATGGCTACTGGCCAGATTGGAGTCGAGGACAATTAGGAAATACACTTCGAAGCTGGAGCACCTAAAGGCAAATTGGGCGACAATAATCGTGTATGTAGTGCTCGGGGTATTGATACTGGTGTCAAGCCTGTTGTCTGGTGTTTTCCTTACCTACCGAAATATCAACAATCTGATGCTTCAAGCAGTAGCCCTTGGAATCGTGAGCATGGGGCAGACCCTCGTGCTTCTCACGGCCGGAATAGATTTGTCCGTCGGGTCTGTGATCAGCTTAACAACCTGTTTAACAACAGGTCTTATCCTTGGACGCGAATCCATGGTTCTGCCTGTGCTGGTATTGGTCATTCTTCTAGCCCTTCTTATAGGGTTTTGTAATGGGATCATTATTGTTAAAAGTGGCATTTCTCCACTCATCGTCACATTGGCCATGATGTCCATTGTGCAGGGCTGTGTTTTTCTTTACGCGAAAGGCCCTATCGGAGAACTCCCTTCTTCTTTTTACTTTATTGCTTGGGGGAAATTGGGCATCGTCCCATTTCCTGCGATGATATTGGCAGCAGTTTATACGATCGGAATCATCATCCAGAAACAGACTTCCTTTGGACAATACCTATTCGCCATCGGGGGGAATGAAGAGATCGCAAGACGAGCAGGAATCAACGTGGATAGGATCAAGATCGAGATATATATGACCTGCAGCTTTGCCGCAGCCCTCACAGGGATTTTTCTTTCAAGCCGAATGGGCCAGGGAGACCCACTGGCTGGGGGGCGATACATGATTGATTCCATCATCCCTCCGGTGCTGGGTGGCACTAGTCTCGTGGGAGGAAAGGGCGGCGTTGTTGGCACTCTTGCAGGTGTTTTCATTCTTACTATTGTCAGCAATGTGCTCAACCTATTAAATATCGAAACTTACTGGCAGTGGGTTATGACAGGATTCATCGTTATCATTGCCGTTGCTTGTTGCGGTAAGGCTGGAGAATAGTACTGTCGAGACAGAGGGCTACGGAATATTGCAGGCGATCCGTTGCACGACGGCAAACAGATTAGGGAATGTAAGCGTTTATAAGAAAGTTCGTTGAGCAGAATGATAAAGATAGACGAGGAAGATCAGCGAAATGGAGTCTGGATGACAGAGTGAATTGATTATCCAGTCGTTGATCTTCGCAATAATCAGGAGGGTAAGATGACTCGCAATAACAATACCGCTGGGGAAAGAGTTGTTAGAACCGTATGTTCCACCTGCTATTGCGGGTGCGGGGTCTTTGCTCATGTGAAAAACGGAAAAGTGACTAAAATAGAAGGCGATCCTGATCACCCCAACAGCAAGGGGGAACTCTGTCCGAAAGGTCTCTCCGGTATCGAACTCCTATACCATCCGGATCGCTTGAATTATCCCCTTAAAAGAGTCGGAGAAAGAGGGATGGGTACGTGGCAGAGGATATCTTGGAATGAGGCATTGGGGACAATTGCTGACAAGTTGAGAGAGATCAAAGGCCAACACGGTGCTGAATCGATATGCATCGCGACCGGTGCCGGGCTGTATGCAAATATGGGAATTATCGGCTACTTTGCCCATTTGCTGGGAACCCCCAATGTTTCGGGAAGCGGAAACATCTGTTTTCTACCGGCGGCGATAGCCGCCCAGGGAACCATCGGTCATACGATTGCCCTTTTTGCCAACGAGATGATCAGTGACGACGCCTTGGAGGCAAATTGCATCCTCTTATGGGGGGCAAATCCCAAGTATAGCTACCCGTACCCTATTGGAGAAGGGATCTTCAAGGCTAAAGAAAAAGGCACAAAACTGATTGTGGTGGATCCACGCCCAACAGATTATTCGAAAATAGCCGATATTTGGTTGCAACTCAGGCCAGCAACGGATGACGCGCTCGCCCTGGGCATGATCAATGTCCTCATCAATGAGGAATTGTATGATAAGGGGTTCATAGGCGAGTGGTCTTATGGCTTCGATGAACTGAAAGAACACGCGCAACAATATCCCCCGCAGAAAGTATCTAAAATTACATGGGTGCCTGAAAAAGATATCGTAGCGGCAGCCAGGATGTTTGCCCAAACGAGGCCATCCTGCATTTGCCAGCGTGTTGCTATCGACCAAAATCTAAATGCGGTCCAGACCTCCCGTGCGATCCTGATCCTCAGAGCCTTGTGTGGTGATGACTTCGATATTAAAGGGGGGAATCTCCTGCCGGGGGAAAAGAACATTGTGGGTGAATTTCCACACTGGAAAATGGCGAGCCAGTTACCACGGGAAGTAACAACAAAGCGAATCGGAGCTGAAGAAATCCCACTTTCCAGTGGGGCTGATGCGGAGTTTACGATGGTCCATCCCAGCTTGCTGGCTAAGGCAATTGCCACAGGAAAACCCTACAAGATTCGCGCCCTGATCACGAGTGCCCACAACCAGTTAGTTTCTGATACGGATACCAAGATGATTGAAGAAGGACTGAGAAGTCTGGGTTTCTCTGTCATTATGGATCTCTTTATGACCCCAACTGCAGAACTGTACGATATCGTGCTGCCGGCAACATGTTGGCTCGAGAACGATGGACTGCGGGGGCACCCAGGATATCCCTATGTGACCCCCATATCTCATAAGGTTATTGAACCCCTTTATGAGAGATGGTCTGACCTCAAGTTCTTTATCGAACTGGCCAAGCAGATGAAATTAGGCGTTCCGTGGAAAAGCCAGGAAGAGTATGTCGATTCTAGATTAAGAGATGCCGGCATAACCTTTGAAGATCTGGAAGGGACAAGTTTCCTGGTGAAACCTAAGGAGTATCAGCGTCACATTAAGGGGACTTTCGAATTCAAAACGCCATCCAAGAAGGTGGAACTCTATTCCAATCTTCTGGAACAATATGGTTACGACCCCTTGCCGAACTCCAAAGAACCTCCAAAGACAACCCTTGAGTTTCCGCTCATTCTCATAGGGGGGAGTAAAAAACTTGGGTATGTTCACTCAGCGGGGAGACAAATAGCCAGTTTGCGAGACATAGCTCCTGAACCAATCATTGAGTTGAGCCCAAAGACAGCCGAGGAACTGGGAATTTCGGAAAGAGATTGGGTCTGGGTGGAGACGATCTACTTTCCGGGCAAGGGCAGGGCAAGATTCAGGGCGAAAGTTGTGGAGGGATTTTTACCTCAGGTCGTATCTGTTGATGCCGCATGGTGGTTCCCTGAAAGAAAAGAGCCAGATCATGGGTGCTTTCAATCCAATATCAATGTTGTTATTCCCGGTGATGTATATGACCCGATATTTGGGTCGACAAACCTCAAAAGCATCCCGTGCAGGATATACAAGGTAGAAAAAGCTGATCTTTAGCAATCGGGTGGCATCAAGTTCAAACTGAAACATTAAGGAGAAAGAAGATGAGATATGGAATAATGGGTTCGGATTTCGAGGAGAGAGTGAATTTCGAAAAGTTGCGGAATGAACGTCTCGCTAGGGCTAAAGCCGCTCTGGAGGAAAGCAGACTGGGATCCTTGGTTTGCTACGACTTCGACAACATTCGCTATATCACTGGAACGACCATTGGGGAGTGGGCGCGAAACAAGATGAATCGTTATTGCATTCTCCCTAGGGGTGCCGAACCTTTGTTGTTCGACCCGGGGGCACCTGCCAAGAAAATCGCTTGTCCGTGGATAGCGGACCGGACGTTCCCCGCTGTGGGGTCTATGAGAGGTGCCATACCACCAGAGGTTGGCAGTGTGGAAAAGGTCGCCCAAGATATTCACAAATGGTTAAAGGAATATGGCGTCGAGAGTAAACCTGTGGGTATGGACATTGCCGACATTCCCCTCGTTCGGGCACTCGAGAAGTTCGGATTGGAGATCGTAGATGGTCAGCAGTGCATTCTGGAAGCAAGGATGGTAAAGACGAAAGACGAAATTGAACTTCTGAAAACCTCGGCTGCCATGGTAGATGCGGCATTTGAAGAGGTGGTTCGTAACATTCGCCCTGGCATGAGAGAGAACGACCTCGTGGCAGCCGCGAATGAAATCCTTTATACATTGGGATCTGATCATGTTGAATGTGTGAATAGTGTTTCCGGCAAAAGAGGAATACCCCATCCCCATACCTTTTCCGATAGAATGATTCGACCCAGGGAGATGGTTTATTTAGATATCATGCATTCTTATATGGGGTACCGCACTTGTTACTATCGTACTTTTGTGTGCGGGAAGCCGTCTAAAGCCCAAATAGACGCGTACGAGGCGGCATGGAAATGGCTTAAGGACTCGATTAAGGTCGTCAAACCCGGCGCAACTACCGCTGATGTGGCCAAAGCGTGGCCTGAGCCTCAGGAATTCAATTTGAAGACGGAAGAAGAAGCTTTTCTCCTCCAGTTTGGCCATGGCGTGGGATTAAGCATTTGGGAAAAACCCGTGATCTCAAGGCTCTTTTCGATAGAGCATCCTTACCCCATCCAAGAAGGGATGGTCTTTGCCATGGAAACTTACTGCCCCTCGGCAGACGGCAGGGGTTCTGCCAGAATAGAAGAAGAAGTCGTGGTTACCAAAGACGGCTGTGAGCGTATCTTCGGGTATCCCATAGAAGAGCTTATCTCTTGTGGCTTACCAGGAACAATGGCCTATGTAGGCTAAGATAAGTGTAGTAAAAGACCTGGTGATTAAACGGACCTTGTCATAAAAAGGGGGATTATATGATTAGGGGAGTACACCATTTCAGTTTTTCAGTTAAGAATTTGGATCGAACAATCGAATTCTATTCAAAAGTCTTAGGGATAAAACTCCAATCGAGAAATCGTAACGAATATGAAACGTTAGGTAACGCACTGTTCGGAACCAAATGGGGATTGAATCAAGAAAATGCAGATCTTGAGCTTGCTGTCATGAATATTGGGGGGGTCAGAGTCGAATTCATAGAATACAAAAATCCTGAGGCGCAACCCTACCATATGAACCCTTCCATCGCCGGGTCGGCTCATCTTGCCTTTGACGTCGACAATATAGAAGCGGCAAGGAAAAAACTGGAAGAGGCTGGAGTTGAGTTTCACAGCCCGATTCAGAGCTTTATGGAGAATGGAAAAATCGAGTGGAGATGGTGCTACTTCCGTGATCCTGATGGCATAATCCTAGAACTCGTCGAGCAAAAGCAGCCATGGGAATGAAAAATGATCCCCCTGCAAGCCACTCGTTGACAGCTTTTTGTACTAATAATGAACTGGTTCCAAGCATTCTATCGGGGAATGACAGTTGAATTTCGCCAGGTTCGTCCAGGGCTCAGACGGGACAAAGCCCAACCATTGACCGCCCTGAGGCAACCCCTATTAACTTCTTATCACTATTTAGGCTTGCACAGAACACGGAGTCCAAGGCGAAAACTGCTGACAAACTCACGCTAAACCGCACCCCTCTATTCACACAAACCATTCCCGAGACTCTCATGTATGACGGCTTCGTAAAAAGTCCATCTGCTGCGTTCCGCTTCATCCTTCGTCTTTGCAGCGTACTTCTATGTACGCCTCATTCCTCAGCATTTGCGCGCCTTGCATCTGGATCTTTTTTCTTTGCCGTCTGATTTCGACTTTTTACAATGAAGTCACGTATAACTCTTGAAGAGCTCGCTTGAGATGATCATCTTCTGAATACTGGAGGTTCCCTCCAGATACTCCATCCCCCTGGCATCAGCGTTGAGCATGCTGATGATATTGCCCTTCAGATAGCCCCTCCCACCCATAAGCATTTGCCCCGTTTGGGCCACGTTCATCACCATCTGGGTAGCAAAAAGCTTTGCCTGGGATGATGCACTTCGATAATATGGGGTGTGGACCTGTCTCAGCGCATGGAAACACAGGCCCCGTGCTGCATTGATCTGGGTATACATATCGGATATCTTGAAGCTGACGTCCTGACTACTGGTGAGCGGATGATCGAACTGGACCCTCTTGCGGGTGTAGTTGAATACCTCGTCCAGGATCCGGCAAGCGAGTCCGCAGCTGATACCCGCCAGAAAGATCCTGCCCTTGTCAATGGCTGCCAGGGCCAGCAATAAACCCCTTCCTTCACCTCCGATCAGATTCTCCTTGGGTACAACGGAATTCTCATAAGTGAGTTTGCCCGTGGGCAGGATTTTCAACCCGTCCTTTTCCGGTAAACCATATATCCGAAAGCCCTCTACCCCATCCTCCACGATGAAGGTGCTAAGGGATCGGGCTCCTTTCTTCCCCTTCGTGTTGGCCAAAATGGTGTAAATTCCGGCGAGCCCCGTATTCGATACAAAGATCTTTTGGCCGTTAAAGATGTAATGATCTCCCTGAGGCTTGGCCGAAAACTCGATGGCGCTGACATCCGAGCCGGCACGTTCTTCGGTCATGGCGATGGCGCCGAATTCTCCCTCTCCCAATCTGGGAAGGAATTTCGTCTTCTGGCCTTCATCATTCCCGGCGAGGATGAGGTCTATCGCACGGCTGTGGGCCACAAAGATGACCCCGAGGCTGGGGCAGGTGTATCCGAGAAGTTCCATGATGAAATAGATGTTTTCCTCGGATGTTCTGCTTCCCCCATATTCAACGGGCACAAATACCTTAAAGAAGCCGATTTGCCTCAACCCCTCATAAATGGATTCCCAAGGTGGCGGGAGGATAACCTTATTCTTCTTGAATTTCACGCCAGCCTCGTACATCGTTACAAGGCCGGGCATCACCTTCTCCTTGAGAAGCCCGACAAAATTCTCGGTAAAGGTCTTATCCTCTCCACCCTCGTGGAAGGAACGGAGGATTTTAATGAACTGATCCAAGGATCTTGTACCTCCCAGATAATTTCCCGTCATTGTAAATCATGTACTATCCCAAAATCAAGGATGACACACTGTGAGGCACCCATTCAACAACAAGCCAATGGCCGTCATCGAACGGTATCCGCGCCTTACCCAACCCCCATCCGATCCAAGGTTTCCAGGTAGGCCTCGAGTCGCGTCCGGATCTGAACTTCGGAATAGAAACGGGGATCCCCCATGTCGGATTCGAATATTAGGACGGGAATCCCCGTCTCCTTGCTGATCATTTCCTTGAGCTCTAAAACGCCGAAGGTAACCGCCTTACAACTTCTGTTCATAAACATAATGTTTCCGTTCAAGGAGTACCGCCTAAAGAGCTCAATAGCCCTCTCTGCCCGCTCCTCCAATTCGACATTGGAGAAGACAGAGGTATAATTTTCCGCCAAGGTGGCCAGGGGATTCGACACGTCGAAGTCATAACTCCAGGCATGGGCGTAAAGGGAGGTGAGGATAATCGCGTCATGGGCGGCCAGAAAATCGGAATGATCCCTGAACTTGAACCAGATGGGGAGATTCTCCCAGTAGAGACGGAATCGTTCATTGGGGATGACCCCAATGCCCTTTGAGACCTTCTCCTCTTTAATCTCCTCGATCAGCAGTCGATAGTAGTCCACTGCCTCCTTTGTTCCCCTCAGGTAGACGATAATAGCCATGTGGATAAGGGCATCGAAGATACTGATGGGGGAGGGTCTTATGGAGGCGAGATCGAGAAACTCCCTGTAGAGCTTGCTGGCTTCAGCCGAGTATCCCAGTACCTCCCTCAGGCGATCGTAGTCGAACTTTCTCCCCGTAAGCTCTTCGAGGGCTTCGACCATCTCGACCAATTGGTGTTCCACATACTTCATGATATTCTTGCGAGCCTCATCCTTTCGGATGTACTGAGGGGTATCGAAGACGAAGACCGGAACTCCATACCTCCTCGAGAGAACCTGGAACCACTTGGTCAGGGTAAAACACTGGGCATTACAGGCCAGCAAGAAATCGGGATCCGGAATTCCCCCTATCGGGCTCTCCCCCACTTCCCGATAGCCCAAATCGCTCCTGGCGTAGGCACACAGGTGGCTCGTGTATCCCCTTTTTTCGATCTCCAAGGAGAGCCTCGGCATCATCCGCCCGGTGAGACACATCACCGAATGGTTTTCCGGATATATGGGGATGATATCATGGGCGTAAAATAATTCCACGGGGGAAACGGCCGTGGTATACGCGACATATTTGTTCTCTTCGTGGGCCCTGAGCGCACCCCCGTAGTAGTCCTTGGTCAGCTGCTTCATCACTTCCTTAGCCTTTGGCTTTTTCTCCGCCTGCTCCCCCATGGCTCAATTCCCCTTTGATCATCTATTTCTGCGCCAATGATTCCCCAAAGGCTTGAATTCGCGTCCTTATCCCCGCAAGATGGGTGGTCTGATATTCCGTCTCCACCACAAATAGTGGAATTCCCTCCTTCTCCATATTCTCTATTAAGTCGGGAAGGTCATAGTCCTGGGACTCGTTAAACTTGATGTGGAGGTAAATCACCCCCTCAGCCGTATTTCGGGTAACAAGGTTGAGGAGGTTTTCGAAGATTTTGTTCCCCTTGGCGTAGATGGGGGTGAAGGGTCCCTTCTTGAAATGACGATCCACAATGGCCTTCACGGGATCGCCGTTCGCCTCGACGTCGGGATCTATGTACCTCCATCCCGCGCAGAGGTCATCCCCAACCACCCTCAACCCCGATTGGTCGAGGATATCCATGATCTCGGGGGGCTCCCATACAATCCCCGAGAGGACAACGCGCGTGTCTTCCTCCCCCTTGCGCATCAGATCTGTCTCCTCAATGCCCGAGAAAAACCTCTCCAATAGGCCATTATGCTCCTCCTTGGGCCACCACATGGATGACTTGATGAGGTCGAAAAACTGACGGTTGTTGATGAAATCGGGATGCCTCCTCTTCATCTCATATAATCGCTTCAAATACCCCCGGTTTTGATTATATATGCCGATGCTCTCCCGGAGCCTCCCCTCGGAGATCTCCTTTCCGGTAAATGACTCCAGGCTCCTCTTCAACCTCAGGGTCTCATCCAGGAGCCATTGCCTTGCGCTTGGCCTATCGATTTGTCGGGGAAGGAGAAAGGTCTCGAAATAGTCCCACCGAACCTGCCTCCTCCAGATATCGGAGAGATGTTGGGTAGTATCATCAACCTGAGGGAGGACATATCCATCGAAAAAATCCCGCTGGTATGTAAGAACCAGTTCCAGGTCGCTTCTGGCCTGGGAACAGGCATTGTCGGGCAAATGGGCACTGGCCCTCAGGATAGATTTATTGGTCCCCAATATGGTAAAGGGCAACATGCCGGCAGCGTGGATCAACTCCTCGGGCACATCCGTAAGCGTGCTCCCGATAATCTTCCTTTTTTCCCCCTTTTTTTTCCAAGCCCTTAACATCGGGTAAGGATCGCGGGCTATGGATAGAAGCTCTTCCAAAACCTGACGATTCATTTCCCCTCCCGTGAGATAAGAACACCGCTCCGATTCCTCGGAGCGGGTCTTATGCCTGGCCTTGTCCCCTTATTGACGGCTTCGCAAAAAGTCCATCTGACATTCGACAGGCTCACGGCCTTGAGCAAAGCCGAAAGGCTACGTTGCGCTTCATCCTTCGTCGCTTCAGCGTACTTCTAAGGAGGTCTCATTCCTCAGGATTTGCGCGCCTTGCATCTGGATCTTTTTTCTTAGCCGTCTTATTTCGACTTTTTACAATGACATCATTATTGAAGCAGCACCGATGTTATTTCTTCCTCTCGTCGAAGACTCGCTTTGCTTTTCCCTCACTTCTGGTGATTGTCTTGGGGGGCACCAACCTGACCTTCGCTCCTATCCCAATAATCCCCCTGATTTTCCCCTCGATCTTTCCCTGGATCTCCTCGATCTTCCCCTTTCCCGCTTCGTAGACCTCTTTCTTTGCCTCAACATCTATGCTGAGGCTGTCCAGGTATCCCTTCTTCCTCACGACGATCACGTATTGAGGTTCGATACCCTCAGCGTCCAGCAACAGGCTCTCAATCTGGGAAGGAAATACGTTTACCCCGCTGATGATCAGCATATCATCGGACCTCCCGTAAACCTTATCCATCTTGACGAGGGTCCGGCCACATTCGCACTTCTCCCTCCGCAATGTCGTAATATCGCGCGTCCGATACCGGATGACGGGCATGGCCCGCCTCTGAATGGCGGTAAAGACGAGCTCCCCCTTGGTTTCCAAGGGAAGCACTTCTTCCGTTACGGGGTCGATAATCTCAGGTAGTGCATGATCTTCATTGATGTGAAGACCGTTCTGCTCGATGCAATCGAAGGAGACGCCTGGCCCCATTAATTCCGTCAACCCATAGGCCTCCATGCCTTTTATGCCCAACCTCTCCTCAATCTCCTTTCTCATTTCATCGGTCCAAGGCTCGGCTCCGAACACACCCACGCGTAACGGCAATCCCTTCACCTGCACACCCATCTCCTCTGCCCTTTCCGCAATGGTCAAGGCATAGGAAGGGGTAGAAAAGAGGGCCGTCGACCGAAAATCCTGCATCAGAATGATCTGCCGTTCGGTCTGCCCCGATGAAGCCGGGATGATGGCCGCCCCAATTTTACTTGCCCCCTGGTGAAAGCCCAACCCGCCGGTAAATAAACCCATTCCGTAAGCGTTTTGACAGATATCGTTCGACCGAACCCCTGCGGCAACCAGGTTCCGCGCCATGCACTCGGCCCACTGATCCAGGTCTTCCGCCGTATAGGGCCCCGTTATGGGCTTTCCCGTGGTACCTGAGGAGGCATGAATTCTCACCACCTCGCTCATGGGAACGGCGCAGAGTCCAAAGGGATAGTTGTCCCGAAGGTCGGCTTTCCCCGTGAAGGGAAGCTTTGCCAGGTCATCCAGGGATTTAATATCCCCCGGCTCAAGACCCACATCTTGGAACTTATTCTTGTAAAAGGGGATCTTTTCATAGACCCATTTGACCGTCTCCTGAAGACCCTTGAGTTGAAATTCTTGCATCTCCCCCAGCGGCATACATTCGTGCTTTTCATCCCAATACATAGTTATCCCCCTCCTTCTCCTGATTTGCGGAAGCTAACGGTCAATAATCTGTGCATATCTTCAGATCATATCAAAAAAGCTCGATTCACAAAAGGGTTTTGGCCATCACGCCTAAAGGTATTTCCAGCATTTTTGGATGTGCTTATCCGCGAGCTTTCCCGTGAACAAGCTCACCATGACGGCCAGGATAAATGAAATGGGCAGGGCGATAAACTGGGCGTCGATCACCGCCCAGGGAAAACCAGCCAAGGTTGACCTTCCGAAGAGGTGTTTGGCAATACCCAGGACATGAGCCTCTTTGGCATGGAAAAACCCCATCCAGGTCATGCTGATGATGAACCCCCCCAAGATGCTGGTAATCGCGCCAGCCCTGGTCATCCCCTTCCAATAGAGGCCAAAGACAAAGGAAGGGAGGAACGTGGCACCGCAGAGGCTGAAGAAGATAGCTGTCGCTACAGCAATCATGTTTGGGGAAAAGATCAAGGAGAAAATGATACATAACAGGATGCTCAGGGCGATGCCCAATCGGGTAACAAAGACCGTCCTCTCCCCGTGCTCGATCCTCTCGCCCCCGATTCCCTTCTCGAAGAAGTCCCGGCCCAGGGAGGTCCCCCCCACATGATATTGGGAGCTCAGGGTCGACATGGATGCGGCCAGCATGGCTAAAAGGAATAGGGTTCCGAACCAACTCGGCATGATCTTTCCTATATAGAAGGGAATCACCTTATCGATATCCCCCCCCGCCATGGCCAACGAAATCTTTCCGAATGCCTTGTAGA
>SMTZ1_10005390_pt1 | contig 13075 bp, 11 predicted proteins | sample DeeMarSWOR136_30_FD_25667 | JGI IMG/M metagenome (IMG submission 25667) | reverse complement strand
TTACCGGCAGGTCAGGTTCAGGAAAAACGACTCTACTCAACCTTCTGGCGGGTCTTGACCGACCGACCTCAGGCACAGTACATTTTGAGGACAAGGAACTATCCAGGCTTTCCGAAAGAGAACTGATCCAACTACGCCGTCACAATATCGGCTTCGTATTCCAGTCTTTTGGGCTGCTTCCTCTGCTCTCCGCATACGAGAATGTAGAATTGCCGTTAAGAATAGCGCAGTGGGGGCTGAGGGAGCGACAGAGACGAACTGAAGAGTGCCTCAGGCGGGTCGAACTGAGCGGTCGTGCCAACCACAGGCCGTACGAGCTTTCGGGAGGGGAACAGCAACGGGTAGCTATAGCCCGGGCAATGGCCCACCGCCCTTCCCTAATACTAGCCGATGAGCCAACAGGGGAACTGGACTCGACTACAGGCGCGGCAATCTTCGCCCTGCTCAAGGAGATCGTTGAGCATGAGAACGTGGCTATTATCGTGGCTACGCATGATGTAACCGTGACCAGGATAGCTACCATGAGCCGGGAGCTAAGCGACGGTACATTCGTTGATCAGGGCACACCTACCAGGCTTCACTGATGCTAAAACAAGTTATAAACAACTGGAATTATCACATTCCAGCTGATTTCGTGGAATATCTTTCTCAAGTACGAAAAAAGAGGCCGGTAATCAACCAGCCTCTTCTTTCTTTCGTCTTTCAGATGTCCAGCACCCGAAAAATGGTCTTCGGGCATTGTATATTGGAGATATTTACTGCTGAGTGAACGTGGTGGAGTCCACCGGGTAGAACCTAATCTGCAATAACTTGGTGCCATCGTTAACCAGACCCTGCTCTGTAATAACAAGATCGGCAATATTCAAGACCCACTCCTCCTCATAGTACCAAGCCATCGGAGAGTCGAGGTCAGCATTAAACGCCAACCATTCCTCAATAAGATCAATTAAGTCATTACTATTTCCCCAGGGGTCATCATCATAAACGTTGGGGTCTTTGCCTGCGGCCACAATCTGGTCCCATGCATCAACGGGTATATCATTAACATCAATTACTTCATCCGGTACTCCGTCCGGACCGCTGATGTCCAGGCGGGCATCAACAACCCACCCTGTATAGGTAAACAGCCTGGTTATGTCCGTTGCCTTCGATTTTCCCTTGGCTTTGGTTACTTCAGGGTCAAATCTTACATACTCCTCTGGGTCGGCTGTGTATAGATTCGTCCCAACTATCAAGCCTAATGCCAAGAGGGGATCATCAGGACATTCGGTATAACCTGGAAACTCGGGGTTTGCCGGGTCGGTATCGTTACATGCCTCTACGACTTCGTTCGGATATAAGATAATGCTGCTTACGGGCTCCAGATTTCCATTGTTCGGTTTTCCAAGAATCCTACCATAGACGTGGTATCCTTTTTCCTCGTAGGGCAGCTGGACTTTTGCCGGATCGTCATCAAAAGGCTCTGCCAGCGGATCGAGCACGGTCAGTGTTTCCAGAGATGCCTTCCTGTTGGTAACATATTGTATGGTTGACTTAGGGTATTCAGGGGTATTGTACTCAAGGATGAATACCGACTTTCCCCCCGGTGTTGGGTCTCCCATATAGTCAGCCTTCTTCCCATGAATGTTCAGGTTGTAATGCTCTCCGCTCGGGAACCCGTTGCTCCTCGCAACGACGTCTCTGGTCCCATTCGAACCATCGGGCTTGGCTGCCATCGCCAGTGAAGTCCCGAGAATCATAGCGGCAACTACTGTTAGCGATAGTAAAACTAGTCCCATTCGTTTCATTTTATAAATACTCCTTTTTATTGTGTATTTATCTTATTGCTCCCTATTCCGGAGCACGATAGAATATATCGATTCACTTTCTTAGAAATAATTACCTCTTCTTAAAACTATCACCTCCTTTGTTAGCCAGAACCATGAAACTGTGATTGATAGTCCTAACCGGATATGTGTGTTCCATGCATGATTCCCAATACCGATAACGTGATTATTCCATTGGATATGGCAGTACCAGGGATTATCGCCAGAAGGGATGCCGGCCACTTTAGGCCCATAAGCCAGCTCAGCATGGCGCCTGCGTATATCCCGGTGCCCGGAATGGGAATAGCTACAAAGAGCACCAGGCCAAGTAAGCCATATTTTGCTATTAATGGTGCTCCCCGTCTCCTGGTCTTTTCTACAGATTCTCTGAAGAAGGACCACTTTACCAGAGCCCGCCCGTAAAGCAGTCCCAAAAGAAGTCTCTCTGCGGAGAACACCAGCACCGAGACGGCTATTGCCGCCAAGAATAAAGCTATCGGGTGCATGCCAGAAATTATTAACACTGATACAAAATACCTTCTTTTATCCGTCTAGCTACCGAGGTTATGATTTGACTGCTTTATTGACAGTTTTAGCTCAATATCCGATAATAAAAGATGGAAGGCAAAAAAACTGATTGCACAATCATCAATTTACTGCACCTGGCCTTCCTTGAGGTGGCCTCCGTCAAGGCCACCTTTCTTTTATTCCGTTATATCATATGTTCTCGTCATCTCTTTGACAATTCCTCATTGGTAGGGGTTGTGGCTAGTACGAACGTTACCTCTACACGTGGCGTAACAGGGTCTGAGAAACTTCCCATGAGAGCATTACAATCACAAGTGCATCCAAGGCATCCTACTTAATCAAACACATCCATATCTGGTTCTATCTCTGATACCCAGTGCAGTCCTGTGTAATGCAATAAAAAAGCCACCCTTCGAAACGAACGAGTGGCACATTACGTCTTAACCTTGACGATACCGCGTTCCCAATTCCCTCAATATCCGGGCCAGTTCATGTTAAAGTTATTATGCCCCGCCTTATGGCTTTTACTACTGCTTCAGTGCGAGCATTGGAATTCAGCTTACGCAGGATTGAGCTGACATAGTGCTTAATAGTTTGCTCGCTGATGCCAAGCTTGTTAGCGATCTTCCTGTTAGTATTTCCTTCTACCATACAATTGAGAACTTCCAGCTCTCGCGCGGTGAGCGGTAGAAAGAAGTTTTCGCCTTCGCTATGTGATGATAACTCCCGAAATTCCTGTAGTACCTGATCAACCACCTCGGGGCGCTGACTAAACACCTCATTTATGGGATACTCACCCCTGGCCACCCGCTTGATTACAGCAACCAGCTGGCTAACTGTAACCGACTTATCCAGGTAAGCCGCCACCTGAGATTTAAGCGCAGTGAATAGCTCAACATCATGCGGATTGGACTTGAGAGCCACTATACCAATACTGGGCAGGTACTGCTTTATTCTTCGAACCAGCGCAAATCCCCTATCATCAGGAGCATCTATATCGACTACAGCTATAGCCGGTGGTAATTTGTCGATGGTCCACTCAGTGCCATTGCTGAACGAGGTGACACCAACGATCTCTATGTCCTGCATACACGAGAGCGAGTTTTCCAACGCAACTCTATACAGGAAATGCTCACTAGCTATCAAGACTTTTATCTTCTCTCTAACCATTGTACCTTCCGAAATACCTCTTATACATATAATAAGCGGCTTCGTTTCATTTTTAAATCGCCCAATAGTCATGTTATAAGTAGTTAATCAGTGCTAAGTACGTTTGTTCTGGTTATTGACAAAGGCTCTGGAGAGGACTACTATGCGGTTTCAAGATGGACATTGACAACCAAATACGCTGGCGATACTATTGGTGACAAGAGCGATGAGAACCAGGATGCCCCACTGGCAGTTGAAACGAGAAATTACAATTAGAAGAAGGAGGACGGTGTGATGGACTATAGCCGTTACAAGCTCATCAAAGTGGAGAAGGATGGGAAGGTAGCCATCTTTACTCTTAACCGACCTGAGGCTCTTAACGCGATAAATTCCCAGCTCCATAATGAACTGGAGGAAATCTTCGCCGATGTGTCCCGGGATGATGACGTTAATGTGGTCGTGCTCACAGGTGCTGGCAGGGCATTCTGTGCAGGCGGAGATGTCAAGGGAATGGATGCCAGGCAGACCGACGACCCGCTTAAGACCAGAACAACACTTCGAAATGCGAAAAGACTTATCCACAACCTGCTTGAGGTGGAGCAGCCCATTATATCTGCAGTTAACGGTCATGCCGTTGGTCTGGGGGCAACCATAGCCCTTTTTTGTGACGTTATAATCGCCTCGGAGGCTGCCAAGTTTGGCGACCCACATGTGAAGGTAGGCCTGGTGGCCGGTGACGGTGGTGCCGTCATCTGGCCACTGCTCTGCGGGCTGGCCAAAGCGAAGGAATATCTTATGACCGGTGACCTCATAAGTGCCGCTGAAGCGGAGCGTATTGGTCTGATAAATTACGCAGTGCCCCAGAACGAGGTCATGCCGAAGGCTATGGAACTAGCCCATCGACTGGCGAACGGCCCAACCAAGGCTATCCGCTGGACGAAGCTGTCCTGCAATAAGCGTCTCCGTGACGAGGTAAATCTGGTGCTGGATACTTCTCTTGCCGTGGAGACTATTTCTATGCTCACCGAGGACCACAAGGAGGCGACGCGGGCATTTACAGAGAAGAGGGAGCCTGAGTTCAAGGGGTATTGATTACGTTGCAGAGAAGTCCACGATGTTACAGATGAGCATGCCGACAACTTGTATATTTGCCTCCCAAGCTCATAGTCAACGTTAGTGTAATAACGCTACAATTATTAGCGGGTATATTGATTGCAGTAATCGAGATTGCTTGAAATTTTCCATGTTGTTGTGGTTGATTGTCCTGTGTGACAGTCGTACACGTGGATATACCTGAAATCTCGGCGGAATTATTATAAATATCAAAACTCGCCTTTTCGTCGCTCGGCGGATAAAGGCGAGTCATGATTTAAAGGAAGAGTCTTCGAAAGCAGAAGCACCATTGTAAGTTAGCAGGTTCCTACTAACCAATCACAGTAGGGAAGGTACTAGCTCGGAGTACTCATCTATCTCTTTCAGTTTACTATCTATTTCTTTCTTCCTGACCTTCATTGCAGAGACAACATGAGACGCTTCAACATAGTACTTCTTAATCTTTTCTACATTCTTAAGTTCCGAGAGTATTATTGAGACGTCCAGGTGGCCATCTCCCCTGGGATAGTCACCATTTCTCAGGATGACCTCCGGTGCCAGGCTTTTCAGATACTCCCCGAGTTCTTTGATTATGGTTAGATTCATTTCTTTTGACGGTGCACATACAAGGTATAGTGCCCTGGCTGCATCTTCAGTGTCGCATGGAAATGATAGATCACTTATGGCTGCGTCCATAGCCTCAAGTCCCTTGTGAATTTCGGTGCCTTTGTTTCGGAAATTGCTCGACGTTTTAAAGGGAAGCTTGATCGCTGACAACTGAGACCTGCCATAGCCTACCACTGTCCATCCTGCTATGGTCTGTATGATATCTCCAGCATCAAGTAACCTGGTACCCACGTACTTGGATTTCTTTTCTTCCCCGGCACAAAGTATATTATAGAATGGTTCAACTATCAGGTGGTTAATCTGAGCGATGTTGTTTTTAAGTGAGGCGTTCTTCATGATATATTGCTGGTTGTCAACTAAAAATACAGCATCAGCCACTGCGTTAGCTGATTTCAGACATGTTGCCGAGTTGTAGATAGTTCTTACTTCGGTACGCTCTTCATGCTCAAACGGAAGGATAATGAGATTGTACAGTGGTTTATCTATGAAGCGCTCTTTTATGGCCTGAGAAATTACTGATATTGACCCGGAACCGGTACCGCCGGCGGCACCGGCAATCAGCAGGAATGCATCTGATTCATAGAAACGCGGTGCTCCCCTTATAGCTTCAATAACCTTGTCGGCGTCTTCCCGGGCTATTTCAGCGCCAAGTTCGTTTATCTTGCCCACGCCGTGACCACCAGCCTTCCGACCGCCAATGAGGATTCTGTGGCGGTAGTCAGCCTTTATGTTTGTCAACCCGCCTAAATCAGCAAGGTCAGTGTTAACGGCGAAAGCACCGGTAACTATCTCAATGCTACGCTGGCCGCGTGCCCTTCTATTTATTCGGGCAAACTGATCGGCAAGATTAGAACCACATTGCCCGAAACCAATAACCAGTAATTTCATTTTTCATCTCCTTATGTTTGATATTAATTTCTTCAGTCCTTTTAAAAATTATAGATAGTGCATATCAAAAAAAATATCCGTCGATAGTACCAATTCCTATAGTCAATTGGTAGTCATGACAAGACAGCCAAGCCATGCCCTCAGTGGTAACGGACACATAAGCCCAAGGAACATTATAGTTTTAGAAATATTGTTCACTCATCATCGAGCAACCGAAAAAGCTCGATAAAAACGAGTCAACTGCTCAAAGTTTCCTGAAGCTGATTTATGCCAATGTTACTTTCAACGTACAGTCCTTTGACATGCTAGCAGTATTCTGAGAGAATAGTTTTTCAGTAGTAGAGGCGCAGCAGGTGGCCGTCAGAGCATGCCGTCCCTGCGCTAAAGGAGGAACAAATATGAGCAGGGCCAGCGAGAAGATATGCGATGTGCTTATTGAGGCAGGCATTGACCACGTTTTCGGTATACCAGGGGGTGGCACAATACCGATTTGGAATGCCCTCTTCGATAGACAGGACAAGATTAAAGTGGTGCTCACCCGTCACGAGCAGGCTGCTGGCTGCATGGCAGACATGTACGGTCGTATGACGGGAAAACCAGGGGTGCTGATGGGACAGGGGGCTTTCATCGCCTCCAGCGGTGGTTTCGGCATTCTGGAAGGATACCTGTTCGGCTCGCCGATGCTCATCCTTGCTGATACCTCAGACGATGGACTCAGCCAGCATGGCAACTACCAATCAGGCACTGGTGAACATGGCTCCTTCGATATTTCAGGCATACTACGTTCGATGTCCAAATACACCACCTATGCTGTAACTCCTGAGGAAGCAGTGCAGGGCGTCCAGTTTGCCATAAAGCATGCCCTGACGGGGAGACCAGGACCATCCTGTGTGGTGATGCGTAACAGAGCCATAACCGGGGAAATTGACCCCGAAGGGATTCCAAGAATATTTCCCACATCCGGTTACCTGAAGGAGTCCCTGAGCATTCCAACTACGGAGGACATTGAAAAGGCGAGCCGCCTTCTTCTGGAGGCGCAGAGACCGGTGGTGATCGCAGGTAGCGGTGTTCACAGTTCAAGAGCCTACGATGAACTCAAGGGGCTTGCCGAGTTCCTTGGTACACCTGTTGCCACGAGCTACAAGGGAAAGAGCGCTTTCCCCGAGGTTCATCCCCTGGCACTGGGAATGATGGGCACCTTTGGTCAAAAAGTAGCTAACAATGTCATTGCCGACGCCGACCTTCTTCTGGTTGCCGGTTGCCGTCTTTCTCCCAGCGATACCAAGAGGGAGAACCCAAACCTCATTGCCCCCTCACAACAGAGGATTATTCAGATCGACATTGACCCCAGGAATGCAGGCTGGAATTACCCTGTGGAGATGGCGCTGGTTGGCGACCTTAAGACCGTACTCGCTCAACTCTTAGATAGCCTGAAAAGACTGGCCGGAGGGAAAATGGCCAACGCCGGGGAAAGAACGGAATCCCTGGAGAAAAGAAAGAATGATGAAGGTTTCTTTGAGGCCGAAGAACTCTATTCGGACGCCTCCCCGCTACTTCCCCAGCGGATCGTCAGGGAGATAGAAGAGGCGGTGGACGCTTCAACCATCATCACTCTGGACGCAGGCAATAACCGGCTCTGGATGGCCCACTTCTTCAGGAGCAAGGAGGTGCGTACTGTATTCTGTCCCGGAGGTATCGCTGGAATGGGCTGGAGTCCACCAGCGGCGCTCGCTGCGAAGCTGCTTAATCCAGAGAGGCCAGTGCTTTCGGTATCAGGCGATGGGGGCTTTACCATGATGACTCACGTGCTCTCGACTGCTATTCAGTATCAACTGCCCGTAGTATTCTTGGTGATGAATAATTCGTGCCTGGGCATGGTTCGTGACGGGCAATCCCCGAGGGGAACTATCATCGCCAGTGAGTTCATTGAGACCGACTTTGCCCAGATAGCCCGGGCCTTCGGGTGTCAGGGGGTGAAAGTGAGTAAGCCCGGGGAGCTGGGACCAGCTATCAAGAAAGCCTTCAAGGCGCCGGTGCCCACCGTGATAGATGTAGCCACGAGTCGTTCTGAGTCATTCTTCAAAATAGCTACGTAGAAGGATGCCGATATGAAAGCAGTAGTTAAAACAAAGAGAGAGCCAGGCATCGAGGTACTTGATGTTAAGGTACCCGAGGTGGGAGAATCCGATATACTGGTAAAAGTGCTCGCCGGAAGTCTCTGCGGCAGCGATGTCCATGTCTACGAGTGGACACCAAACTATGAGTGGATGCCCCTGCCGGTTATCCTTGGCCACGAGTTCGCGGGGGAGGTATTTGAGGTGGGTTCAAAGGTCAAGACGGTGGCAGTGGGCGACCGCATTACTGCCATGCCTGCCATGGCATGCGGCAGTTGTCCCCTCTGTCAGGTAGGCAGGGGGGACGCCTGTAGCAACAGGCTGGGGCTTGGCCTCAGCACTAACGGCGCTTTCGCCGAGTACGTGCGCCTTACCGCTGCCGCTAACACCTTCAAACTCCCGGAAGGTCTGAGCTATGAGGCTGCTTCTCTGTGCGAACCACTTTGTGTAGCCTTACGTGCTGTTGATCTCTCTATTATAAAGGTAGGCCAGACGGCGGTGGTGCTGGGTCCAGGTCCCATTGGGTTGCTCACTCTTCAATTACTGAAAGCCGCAGGGGCAGGTCTGGTCATGGTAGCCGGGACTGCTGCCGACGCGAGGAGGCTTGAAATTGCCCGCAGGCTGGGGGCTGATATTATTATTAATGTAGATAGTGAGGACCTTTTAAGCAAGGTTACCGAGGTAATAGGAAGAGACTTCGGCAGCGGGCTCGATTTTGTCTTTGAAGCGACCGGGAATCCCGTAAGCGTCACTCAGGCGGTTAGTATGGTGAGACGAGGAGGGAAGGTGGTTCTCATCGGCATTCACCCCGCTCCTGCCGAGTTTAATACCACAGACCTGGTGCGCAGCAGCAAGTCTATCATCGGCGCCTATGGCTATGACGCAGAGATGTGGCGTAGAGCCCTGTTCCTCCTGTCATCAGGCAGGATCAAAGTTGAGCCCATGATTACGCATCGGATACCTTTCTCAAACGCCAAGGAGGGCTTTGAACTGGCTATAAGAAGGGAGGCAGCCAAGGTCCTGTTTATACCATGAAGGAGGAAAGATGAAGTTAAATGGAAAGGTAGCCCTGGTCACCGGAGCAGCAAGGGGTATCGGCAGGGCTCATGCTCTACGTCTGGCCAAGTTAGGTGCTGACGTCATAATCAATGATATTAATCTAGAGGCATTCAAGGAGTTTGGTGAAGAAATTTCTGCCGCCTCGGTGGTGGAAGAGGTGAAAGCTCTAGGGGCTAGTTCGATTGGAATCGAGGCAGATGTCGGCAAAAAGGACCAGGTCGAAACTATGGTTGAAAAGGTACTGGCTGAGTTTGGGCATATCGATATCCTGATTAACAATGCCGGTGGACTGGCTGGCGAGACATTGGAGAGCTTTGCCTCATCGGTGTCCGAAGAAGACCTCAATGCGACCATGGACCGGAATCTCATGGGTACTATCTTTTGCTGCCAGGCAGTCGCTGAGCCAATGAAGGCTCAGCGGTGGGGCAGGATTGTGAATACGTCTTCCCAGGCGGGTCTTCAGGCCCAGGGAGGTGGGGTATACGCCTCTTACGGAGTGGCTAAAGCTGGCGTGATAGCCTACACCAGATATCTTGCTCATGAACTCGGACCTTATGGCATAACAGTAAACTGCATTGCCCCCGCCTACGTAAGCACGGGGAGACTTGAAGCGAGAGCGTACAGTCGCCCCGGTGCACGAGAGAGAACCATAGCTCAGATACCCCTGGGTCGTCTGGCCCAGCCAGATGATGTCGCCAAGGTAATGGAATTTTTTGTCACCGACCTTGGAGACTATGTCACAGGTCAATGCTTGAGCGTGTGCGGTGGCGCAATCAGATTCTAAATAATCTTGCCCAAATTACTTTAAAACGAGTAATCCTATAACGCAGTAGACTTTCCTGAGTAACACAGGACATTATGACGAATGGTCGCCGTGCTGAAAGCACCTGATTAATATTCAGGTAAAGTCTTTTTTTACCTTTCTTTATAAAAAAGGAACTACCATCTTACCTCTTCCCTGTGAAAAGCCTCGCCCAGTTCATAGTCTTGCCCTTCGGCTGACATTGTAGCCCACCGTCTCATCCATTCTGCTGCCCAAGGTCCATCCCCCACCTGACTCTTGTGGCAACGCAAAGCGGCAATCTTAATGTCAATAGTATCAGTGATATCAATGTAGTAATTGGGGTCCTGCGTACCACATATCAGCACCTCTTTCACCCTATGAGGTTGCAGCCCTTCTTCTAGAAAATCAGGATATGAGTGAGGGTACCCCGCATAAGGATAGACGGCATCTAGCGTGACCCGCATAGCGATTCGGTGGTCTCTATGGTCACGGTATCTACCATAGGAGTCAACGGTCACCACAATATCAGGTCTGTACGTCCTTATTAAACGTACCAGTTCTTTCCTAAACTCAGGGGTATCCTCCAGACCCTGGTCTGGATATCGTAAGAATATAACTTCTCTCACCCCAAGTATTTCCGCAGCAGCCAGTTGCTCCTTCTCCCGGATTGCGGCTAGCTCTTCTGGCTTCATGTCAGGGTTATTTGTACCCTTATCACCGCTAGTACACACTACATAGATGACTTCCTTGCCTTCACGTGTCCAGCGGGCTACAGTACCAGCCATACGAGACTCAACATCATCCGGATGCGGCATCACTACCACCACGTTGGCTCGCTTTGTCATTACAGTTAGTAATTCTATAGTATTTCTAAAGCTAAAACAATGTGAATTGATGATGCATGGAGGCTCACGTCCTGGAATTGTCCAGCAGACAACTAAGGGCACTGCTACTCCTCACGCGCTCCGACAAATTTCTGCACACATAAGAAGAAGCGGGGTGCCAATGTACCCCGCTTCCTGGCAGCACGCAATTCAGACTGAGTTACCTAATTCTTGTGCACGCCGATATCTACCATTGCCTTCTTCCAATAGAGCACCTTACATTAAAGCCTGATAAACCAGCCTTTCAAGCTCCTCCTGATAAGTGTTCTCTGGTATCAACATGTGGCTAAGCACCTGAGTGAAGCATATCACAAGTAGTTTCTCCTTGGGATCAGCAAAATAAGTTGTTCCAGCCGCACCACCCCATCCATATGTACCTATAGAACGCATTATTGGTCGCCAACTGCCACCTGTGTGTACACCGACTCCCATCCCGAAACCAAATCCGTGACCAAGCATCGGAATGAAGATGTTGCCGGTATGACTACCGGTCATAAGCTCAACAGTCTTGCGGCTCAGGATACGGATACCGTCTAGTTCGCCGCCGTTGAGTAACATCTGTCCAAAGCGAGCATAGTCAGCGGCGGTTGACAGGATACCACCCATATCTCCGCCCGCACCGAAATAGATCTTTGGTCCTTTCACTTTTTCACTGGTATCCGGTTTTTCAGCAACGGCAAGTTTCCACTCCTGCCCTTCACGTTTAGGCCGGTAGCAGGTTGGAAAACGGTCGAGTTTTTCCTCAGGGAGGTAGAAGGACGTATCTTTCATCCCCAATGGCTTAAAGATGCGCTCCTGGTAAAACTCTTCAAGTGTTTTTTCAACAATCATCTCAATGACGACACCGATGACCGGATAGCCAACATGATACTCAAATTCCTTTCCTGGTTGAAAGCTGAGAGGTAGTTTTGCCTGTGCCTCGACCCTCTCACGGAAGGTTGTCTGATTCGGCATATTGCCGGGATACCAGCCCAATTTTATTATCGCGTCCTGAAATTCTGCCATAAAAGATATTGGCGAACGCTGCGGTGTTGCCAATCCAGTAGTATTTCGAAGGCAATCGCGAATAGTTATGCCACGTCGGGCCGGCACGATGGGAATCATAGAGGGAGGATTGATAATGGCTCCCTCGGTAGTGTTAGGCACACGTACCACCAGATTCTTGAATGCAGGGATGTATTTAGAGACGGGATCGTCCAGATTGAGCCGTCCTTCCTCACAGAGTATCATCGTAGCGACGCCGGTAATTGGCTTGCTGTTGGAATACAATCGGAAGATGGTATCCTTCGATGCAGGCCTTTTACTGTCAAAGTCCATATACCCTTGAGCATCGAAGTGCACAATCTTGCCGTCACGCGCTATTATTGTTACCAAGTTGGGAACCTTCTGCTGATCAATAAATTTCTGCAAGACTGGACCGATGCATGCCAATCGCTCCGAAGAAAAACCAACTTCTTCAGGCCTAGTAAAAGGTAGCGGCCATTCGCTATTTCTACTTGCGCTCATTATGCTCCTTTCTTGATTCTATCAGTGACGTAATACGCGAGAATAACAGCATTATAGGTCAACAGGAAAAAATACGTCAATGATATAATTTCGGATACTGTTCAGGTGGGATTAATATCGAGCCAGGACGAAGCAGGATGAAATTATAAGATTGTCTGGTACCCAAATTAAGGTCACAAACCGCCAGATTGTGCAATGCAACAGTACTACATTCGAACGTACAGTCGTCTTCTCCAGCCAAGATACAGGTGTAAGATCGGTAGTCGTTGACACTTACTTCAAGATTGAATAACATTGTGGTATTCAAAATGGTTACGGAGGACAAGGTGAAGAAGAGAAGCTTACTCTCGGCCAGTGGGAAGAGAAGTATATTTCAGGACCGGTGGCGAGGTTTGACCAGAAGTACATGATGTTTCACAGAACAGTCCGTTGGTTTACCGATAATACGAGATGGGCGGACTCATTCTATATTTGGGCTGACAATTTATTTGGTTACGATCGACCTGTCAAAGCGGAAGACTTCTAGCATGAGTGGCAATCCCTTAGGAATTAAACGCCTATCCGCTACCAGGTTGTCCCCAGCCACGATAATACTCTATCAGGATACCTGAGATCGGGTATAGATGATTGGACTATAGT
>SMTZ1_10006065_pt1 | contig 13077 bp, 12 predicted proteins | sample DeeMarSWOR136_30_FD_25667 | JGI IMG/M metagenome (IMG submission 25667) | reverse complement strand
AGCGTCATAGTAATTGTTGTCTGTCAGCTGGAAAGTGGGATAAATTGGAGCGGAAAAGGCGAAAGAGAAGATGAATGTTGATAAGATTAGAACAGTGGTTAAAGTGATCCAATTTCTGATTTTCATAAAACCCCCTTCTTTTAAGATATGTAGATCATCTTTCATTCAAACAGGAGAAACAAAGTGCTATGTTTATTTTGCAAGATAAGTGCCGGAGGTCCAGAATATCCGTAAGTAGCTGTAATTCATAATAATTTGGATCAGGAGAAATGGCCGGTCTTGAAAGATTTGGACAATTTTTGTCTCTGGAATGCTACTTGTTGCATATTTGCAGAAAGCGAAGATTTTTCGAGACCAACTGCTTAGCAATGTTAGGTTGTAAAATCTTTAAAGGTAGTGTTTAGTTGAGCAAAATGGAGAAAAAACATGCATAAGAAGGGGGATGAATGGCAAAAATGTAATACTGGAGACGTCTGCTTAAGGGGGTTTAAAAGAACCATAGGTCATGGTCATCATTTCTATGAGTGAACCCGATGGTCCGATAATATTTCTGGCGAGAAGTATTCCATTCATAAAAGCTTGTAGAAATACGTGATGAGAAGAAACAGGTTAAGTCTGAACCCAGTTACGCAATTAGGAAACCATTAATACTTTCAGCTTTCCAACATCTATTTGGTTTTCTTCTTTTTGTAGCTAATGGCTATGCCGGCCTGGCTCCGAGGATGGATGCTCGTTTCAAATTCGGGCAGGCTTTTCATGTATTCGTAGTATCTGCGGGTTCCCCTCATTCCAAATCGTCCCTCCTCAACATTGTGCGCCGTCATGCAGCCCCCATATTCAAGTTTTGGAACCAAGGCTTTTGCATAGTTGGTATACCAATCTTTGTCTGCATCAATAAAGGCTCATTAACTAACTGATGGGCATCGGCCAATCGGGCATCAATAATCTCACTGAGGCCGGCTTCCTTGAAATTTGCTAAAGCCTGTCTGTAACGACCTTCATCAATTTCGATCGTAATCAACTTGCCGCCTGTTTTGCTGAGTGCCCAGGCAATCCATGTGGCCGAATGCCCTGTGGATGTTCCTATTTCCAGCGCCATTTTGTACTTGTTCTTAATGACTATTTCATAAAGGATCTTCCCATCCTCCTCCGGAACATTTAAATCCCTCCATCTACTTTTCATCTTAGCAAGAAATGTTTTCACCTTCTGATCAATAAGTCTTTCCTTTTCAGCATCCTGCGAATAACAGGGCATCACGAATGCTAAAAGCCCCACCCACAGCCCCACCATCCCTGTGCACAAATATTTTCTCATCTCTTTCGTCAATTTTAACATATTAAATAAGAAATGAAGAATCTAAGTTCGCTTTCTCATCTTCTTTGTCAGAAGGTATATTCCGAATCCAAGGATCATCGTCATACCTATGATGATACCAAAGGCGATCCAGGTCACATAGGTGCCCCGCGACAGGAGTGAAAGGGGGTTCCAGCTCGGTTCTCTGATGATCCTTCCAAGCTTTCCTTTGTATTTTTCAGGCATCTCAGGAATTCCATCACCATTCTCATCGGAGAGGTTCTTCACATACTCAAGAACAGCAACCCATTCTTTCATTTCCTGAATCCCTGGCTTTTCCTTGTCGGCATCGACTCTCAATGGAAGAAGGAGATCAAAAGGATTACCCTTTGGGGTTTTGGAGACAATTGGCTTTCCCTGTCGATCCTTTGGGACGATATGGAGGATACCGTAAGTAAAGCGCCCCACAAAATTGAGGAAGGTCGCATTGTAGAGATTCGTTGCGACCCTATAAAGGTTTTTGTTCGATTTTGAATAATCAAGAGGTTGATATCCTTCCTCCTCACTTCCTATCCAGAGGTCTGTTACCCTGTCGAAGAGTACCCGGTTGGGGTTGTACTTAACTTTTAACCCTGAAACCTGAAGGAAGAACTTGTTTCCTTTCCTTGGATAGATGCTCGTCACCACCTCCATCATCTTCTTGATCTCGTGAGCATAGAGATAGCTTGTCATCAGGGGATATCCCATCGTATCATCCCCTCTGCTGAAACCGAGTGGGATGGTGCGGAAGAGATCGCATACCGCCAGATTTCCTGTCTTTCCCTTGAGGAGATCGTCCCGAATGACCCCATTCGATTCAATCGCAACCACCACCTTGGTCGCGGGATCCTTCTCATCATAATCGGTCCGGTTGATCGCCCATCGAACGGCATCCACAATGAGATTTCCGAGGTTTGACTCATCCTCCCGAAGTCTTAGGTCAAAATCCGTTTTTGCGAGCACTTTATAGAAGCTAAGATTTTTTTCCTTGAGGACCTTCTCATTGATCCCACGGATGGAGGATTCTATTTTTTTCTGAATCTTTTCATCGCCTTTGATGCTGTCATCAATACCTACCAACCTATAGCCACCCAATTTCACCTTGCCACTGTCATAAGCCAGGTCGAGGACCCCCAGGTATTTCCCGAAGGCCCCGGCATGAACGATAATCGTTTGATTCAGGATCAAGGGGTTCTCGAGCTCTTTGTGTGTATGGCCACTCACAATCACATCAATTCCCCGAATCTCCTTGGCCAGTCGTTCATCTTCTGAACGAGAGATATCTTCTCTAATGCCACTGTGGGACAAGCAGATGACGAGGTCAACCTTTTCCTTTTCTCTCAATATTTTCACCATCTCACGAGAGGTCTCGATGGGGTCCCTGAATTTGACGGGTCTGGCAAAGGGTGATACTTCCGCGGCATCTTTTCCTATGATTCCGTAGATTCCAATTCTGATTCCCTGGAATTCTCTCACGATGTACTGTTTTACCAGACCCCTTCTAAATATTTCTTCAAGCATGTCATCTTCACTGCTTTCCTGACTGAACATTGCATTTGAAAAAACGATCTCCGGTATTTTCCCCTTCTGACGGGCCGAAGTGAGAATTTTGGCTAACCCGACCGATGTAAGATCAAATTCATGATTGCCAAAAGTGGTTACATCGTACCCCATCTCTTTCATTAATCGGAGTTCTAGCCCTTCCTCGCGAGCCACCATGTGAAAGAGCGAGCCCATGAGAAAATCTCCAGCATCCAGGACAAGGGTGGGATTCGTTCTCTTGGATTTCTCCGATCTTATCGCCGTTGCGATCCTTGCCCAGCCGCCTACGGTCGAGTCGTCCCCGGTTCGTAAAGGAGTGTAATCAATGTTTGGTGAAAGGCCGAGAAAATGTGAATGCAGATCATTCGTATGTAGAAGGGTGAGGAGCTTTTCCTCTCCGAAAAGGAGGGTAGGGCATAAAAGGATGGCGATCACAAGTATTCTTGAGATTCTGCTCATCTCTTTAGCCTTGTTGATCCGGGGATATGATTTGAATCGATTGATTTCCGATGGTACATTCAGCAGGAAGCGTTCCCACATATTCCCCATCGGCAAATATCTCCCGAGTTTCATCGGATACGAGTTTTATCTTTTGTCCTGTTTCCATGATGACACTTGGATGGGACGTGTGGGTCCCTTTAAATACTCTTGGAAATTGGCGAAGTAATTCCCACTTTGGAATCTCTTTCACGATACAAATATTCAACACCCCATCATTCATGATTGCCTCGGGAGCAATTTTCATCCCTCCCCCATAAAATGGACCATTGGCTACGGTTACCATCATGACGCGCTCTTTCCGGGTGTCACCATCGATTGTAATCTCAACTTCAAAGGGTCTAAAATGCCTTAAGGCTTTCAAAACACAAATGATATAGCCTAAGGGTCCTCCGAAGTAACCCCTTCGATCATTAGCCAACTTGTTGACCTCCGCATCAAAACCGATGTAGGCCATGGATATAAATGGAGTATTGTTCATTATCGGTAGATCGACTTTGTGAAAGGATAGGTTGGATGGAAGGGAGCAACAATTTTTTAGATTTAATGAAAGGCCAGTATTCCTGGCAAAATCATTCCCTCGACCACAGGGTAAACAGCTAAAAGGCATTTGGGTTTTTGCTAAGACAGGGAGTGCCTTATGAATCGTTCCGTCCCCTCCAAGCAACAACAATGCATCTATTCCTCGATCAGAAGCCTTGATAATCTCCGAGCGCATCTCATCAGGAGATCCCGTGACACTGAATGAGATTTCGTGAGGGGAACCGGAGAACCAGCGCTTGATCTTAGGTAAGAGGTGGAGTGTTTTTCCACCTCCTGCCAAAGGGTTTGTGATCACTAATATCCTCATCCTATCTTCCACCGGTGCTTGTTCATCATTCTTCTCTCATTCCGAAAACAGCCTATGACTAACGGCTTCTCTTAGATCTTCTTTGGTTCCCTCGCCCGCGGAACGCCGTTTACCACGTGACGGGGCGCCTCGCCTGTGGCTACCCTAATGAGATTGGTCAAGGCTTCTCGCAGCGTCCTGTTGAAGGCCTCTCTGGTGATACCAGCGATGTGAGGAGTGATCAGGAGCCTGTCCCTGGCTTCGGGCGAGAGGTTCAGGAGGGGATGCTCAGAAGATGGGGGCTCCGGCGAGACCGTGTCAATCGCCGCTCCTCCGAGATGGCCGCTTTCCAACGCCTCTGCAAGGGCCGCCTGATCCACCACCTCCCCCCTGGAAGTGTTGATCAAAAGACTCCCGGGCCGCATGATCTGAAGTTCTTGGCGGCCGATCAAACCCTTCGTTTTATTGGTGAGAGGTACGTGGAGGCTGATAACGTCACTTGACCGGAGAAGGGCCTCAACGGGCATGTACCTGACTTGGAGCTCGGCCTCGATTTCGCTCTCTGGCCGGCGGACATCGAAGTAACTTACCTGGGCACCCAAGAGCCTCGCCAGCCTGGCCACCTGGCGACCAATCGCCCCCAGGCCTATCACCCCTAAACGAGTATTCCTGATTTCCCCGAGTCCAGATCCAAAGAATTGCTCCCTGATAGCCGTGTAATGACCCGCCTTGACCTCGCGGTCCGCGAGGAGGATACGCCGTTGAAGCGCTACCAGAAGGGCAATCGTAAACTCCGCCACCGTCATCGCGTTCTCGCCCGGTGAATTGGCCACCGGAATGCCGAACTCCGCAGCACTTTCAACATCAATCTTATCATATCCCGCCCCTGAACTCTGGATCATTCTGACGGAGGGGATGTTTTCAAGAACCCGTCTCGTTATCTCCGGGTATGCGGCAGGAACGAACAGAAAATCGGCGCCACGGCACACTTCAATGATCTCATTTTCAGTCAAGGCCTCTTCAAAGCGAAGATCCAATCCTTCAGGAAGCTCAACACCTGCATTCTGAAAGCGTTTCAAAGGTAGGATGCTGATGACCATGGGGATCAATGAATGGCTCCAGCTTCAATAGAGAGGTCGCATAGGATCCTCACCATGACGTGGCTTCTCCGTTACTTTATGTGAATTGCGCCCAGGGGCAGACGGAGAAGTTTGACCGCATTATGCCTGTAGATTGTCGTCTTTTCCTCCTCCTTCAGCCCCATGCGTTCCACCGACTCAATGGTGTCCCGGATCAGCCTTCGGCCCATCTGATTGTCAAAGGGGAAGTCCGTAGCAAAGATTAAGTGCTCCAACCCTGCAAAGGCGAGGCCGCATTGCAGAGCGGCTGTATTGCCGTTGACAGCGGTATCATAATAGAAGCGGCGAAAGTAGGTAAGGACATTCTCCCGGAGAAAGATATCCCGGTGACCCATCCTCATCTCGTTGAAATCGTCGCTCCAGTCCATACGGCCCGCCACAAAGGGAATGACTCCCCCACAGTGGTGGGTTACTATTTTCAGGTCTGGTACCCTCTCCATGACTCCTCCGCACACCAGACGAGTCATGGCCAGAGCCGTCGTATACGGCCAGCCCAGCTTCGTCCAAACCCGGTACTTGGAAATCTTTTCGCCCGGGTAGTCAGGTACCGTCATCTCGCGGAGGGGGTGAATGAAGATAGGCCGGTCCAACTCCACCATTTTTTCATACAGAGGGATGAACTCTGGTGAATCGAGAGGTTTGCCAGCGATGTCTGTATAGATCTCCACGGCCCTCATTCGGAGGTCTTTCACCGCCCGCTCCGCCTCTGCGATCGCCGCCTCCAGATCGGTCATCGGCAAACAGGCGATCCCCGCCGCGAAACGGTCCGGATATTTCAAGACCAGCTCAGCCAGTTCATCATTGGCGATGCGGGCCAACTCCACGGCTACCTCCCGTGGTGCAATGGAATAGATGGGAGGCGAGGCCACGGATATGACCTGGATGTAGTCTTCGAAGGCATCCATTACGCGAAAGCGGGCTTCAAGATCGAGAAGCGTGGGGACGTTCTTGGCGTACTGGGTGGAGTTGAGACTCATGTCCCGATTGGTTACCTTCTTCTCGAGACCCTCCTGGTATTTCTTTGGCAAGATATGGGTATAGGCATCAACGATCATTTCTTTTCTCTCCTTCCGGACTAATAAGGCGCCAGGCCAGCGCTCAGGAGCATCTGTAACGGAAATTGGATCTGAATCGCTCCCTCCGAGCAGTCCTGGCGGCAAGAGCCGCAATACCAACATTCTTCAGGATATTTGATGCAGGGTTTCTTCGCCTCTTCGTCCATATAGATTACGTCGAGGGGACATGGGTCCTCGCAAATTCCGCAGCCAACGCAGAGTCCCCTGTCTATTACCGGTGGCATGATGCAATCTCCTTTCATTTGTACTTGAGGAGATAGAAATCCGGCTGTGGTTCGCCCTCAGGGCCTTGAACGATCGTTACCTGCCCCAGCCATCTGCAATCGTCCGTTTGAGAGCAGGACCAGAAATGATATCAGATTTTCGCATGATCGCCCTATGGTCTAGGAGTCGGAGACCTCACGCATCATCAATATTCTATCGGAACCGTTCCCCAATTTGAATAATGGTCGATGAGATGCTCGAATCGGAGCTCCTTAGAAATTTCCTGGTATTTTTGGGTTGACATTGTACGGAGGGGAAATCGTTCTCGATCAAAGATTTAAACTTATTACACGAATGTAGGAAGAAAGTCAAGCCATTACGGATCAGCTGTCATCTAAACTTTTTCTTTTAACCAACCCACCAGGGGTGGAAGCCAGCAGAGGTTGGCCGCAATCGTCTCGAGAGCGGTGAAGGTTTGAGTGGTGGGGCTAAATCCCAAAAGGCGAGCAACGAGCAGGCCGAGCGGCACAATGAGAATAATCACCAGACTGGTCAGCATGACGGCATGGCGGAAATATCGTACAATAGCGTTTCGCGATGAACCCTCTGTTTTCCGAAGGAAAAACAGCCCGGAAACATTCGCCCCGATCTGATCACTCAGCGCATAAAAATAAGGAATGTAGTATCCTTCAACTCCGTAGACATCCAGACCTAGGAGGCGACTTCCCCAATCGATCCACCAGGGGACCGTCATTCCAAAAAATTTCCCCCACCCGTAGGCTTCAGCCATGGATTTCGCTGCTCGACGGAATCGCTGGCGAAGGGCGTAGATTCCTTCAAAGATACTTTCTCCCTCTCCAGACAGGGTGCGGACAATCCATTGTCCTACGGCACTTCGATGAAAACCCAAGGAATCGAGTAAGATGCCAGCTAGAAGGCCTCCCAGGAATCCTGCAGCTGTAAACTTGAGTAATTCTCCAAACTCCTCTTTTTCAGGTTCCGCTTCGCGATCTACTTCATTGTCAGACATTTGTTCTTCCTCTTCCGGTTAAAGGATATGCAGGGCATCTTATACTTTTTTATTGGAACCGTCAAAAAGAGAAGAGATTTTGAACTTGACGAAAAGATTTCAGTTCAGATAAGTTGGTAACAAGAATTTATTCCGTCAGGAGGCCCTATGGCAAAGGGGAAGGTGATCATCTACGGGAAGGCAGGTTGACCCTACACGCAAAAGGCTAGGTCAGCCTATGGGGATGAGGCAACCTATTACGATGTGGAATTGGACAGCAAGAGGTTGGAGGAGATGCTGAAGCACTCTGGTAACGTTCGGGAAGTGCCGGTCATCGTCGAAGGAGGGAAAGCGAAAATCGGGTACGGAGGCTCCTGAGGGGTCTAAAGGACCGGCAGGGTGCTGGACGATCCATAAGGTGACAAGACGGGTGAGTGGAAGAAAGTTTTGATTTCGGATTTCGAATTGCGGATTTCGGATTAAAAATCAGTTCTTTAAAAAATTCCGCGATCCGCATTCCACATTTCGCAATCGTATCACGAAGCCATTCCGATCTCTTCCAGCTTGGCTACGATATTCTCCTTGTCCATAATCCCCATGTGTCTGAAAACCTCTTTCCCCTTCGAATCGAAGAAAACAAGGGTGGGAAGGGCCATGATTTTATGCTGTCTGGCCAGTTCCTGATATTTATAAACATCAATAACGAGAATGGAGGCCTTCTCTCCGTATTCCTTGCTGACCTCTTTCAGAACGGGTCTTAACTGACGGCAAGGGAGGCAGTTATTTGCTCCGAAATTTACCAGAACGGGCCTTCCACTGGCCAGGGCTTTCTTGAAATCGTCCTCTGTATTCAATTCAGGGGGTTTGGCCGCAATCTTTTGCAAACGGATCTGATCAATTTCAATCTTTGCGTTACCGCGGAGTTGTTCAATATAGACGCTTAGCTGCTCCCGCTGCTTTCCTTCGCGGATCAGCTGTTCAATGGCAGGAGAGAGCTGTTCCAAAGATTTTCCTCCCACCTGACCTTTGAACATAGCATAGAAGTTCTTGATCTCCTCTTTCGTTACCGTTGGGGGGGTAGAGAATTGCTTTTTCATTAACTCGGCGATCAAAAAATCCTCAGGGGAAAGGGCATCCTTATCTTTGTCTTTATAGGTTCTGATGGGAGGCGAGATGCCCTGTCGCTTTGCCTCCTGCAAGAGGAGCTTCTTGACAATCATCTCCTCGAGAAAGGGTTGAGGTTCCTCCCTGTACATCTGTCTTAAAGGGTCCTCGACGTTAGCGATCTCCTTGTTAAACTCCTCAAGCGTGATTTTTTCACCATTGACCTGTGCAAGGACCTGTCGGCTGGGAGTTCCAAGATAGAAAAGGTAAAAAAGAAGAGCTCCAACCAGCAGGCCCACTGCGATTGCTCCAAAAATCATGAATTTCCGCTTCATTGCTCCTCCCAGTTATATAAGCTTTACTAATTCTTGACGGTTAGATTCATACTCTTTCTTAAATAATAGAGGACATTTTTCCAATTCCAGCTCTTTGTTCATCAATCTTAGAGCAAAGGCCATACAGGTAGGTTCCCCACATTCATTGCAATTCTTGCCCGGTAGAAGTTTGAAAATATCGAGAGGACGAGGGGTGGGTCGTGAATGATCAATGGGATCGATATGGTCTTTATTCTCATAGGTTTCATTCAGGATCTGCACCAATTCATCCACAACCCTTTTGGCTTCTTGCTCATCTTCGACTTTCGTCACCGCGATCTGTATGGGCCGAAAAGTGATCAGCCGCCCCTCTCTCTTTACTGTTAGGACCTTTTCCTCTTCAAAATAATGAAGGCCCTTGAGCACTGAATTTAGATAAGGGAGCAACTCGCTGATATCTACAGAAAGATCTGCAACCGCATTCACCTTCTGAGAGGAGGGGTTGCATTCTGAAATTACAAGCCTCAACTGATAGGAATTAAGAAACATTTATGACCTAAATAAAGCTAAAAATCAAGACGGCTGCCAGTGCAAAGAAGAAGAAGGAAGTGAGAAGTTTAATCGTCGATGCCCTCTTCTGGAGTAAAAAGGATAGTTGTTCCGAAGTGACCCCCCAGTAGACGATCCCGAAGATGACCAACAATGGGGCGATGTATACGAGGTTATACAGAATAAGGCAGAAGACAGCACTTCCCCTGAGTGACGGGATGTTGGTCACAAAAAGAATCGTAGGCAGATAGACCTGGCTGGTACAAGTAAATTGTAAGAGGGTGACCACGAAGCCGATGACGATCGCAGCAAGTAATAGACGGATGGGCTGTCCTTCCCCGTCGGCGTCCAGATTTCCACTTGTTTTACGGATTGTCTGATGAATTCTCTTCTTTAAAAAATTTGGAACTTGGAGTTTCATCTTGGAGGGTCGGCCCTTTTTCAACTGAATGTAATCATAGAGGCTCAAGATTCCGAGAAAGAGAGCAAACAAAAAGGTGATCAGGTAGACAATCCTTGAGAATAATGAGAGAAAAGATAGATGCTGTACAAAACTTAATATCCCAAGACCTAACAAGAGATGAGTCAAGAACGCAGTTCCGGTAAAACCCATCCCCACCCAGAAGATTTCTTTTCGTTTTCGGCCCATCATCACGAGATAAGAGATAAAAAAGACTAACGTGGCAAGAGAACAAGGATTCAATCCCTCGACGAGCCCTGCTACTAGGATGGCAAAAATTCCGAGAGATTTAAAACGTTCCACGATCGATTGCTCTGCTTTTTTGATTTCATCCTGTGATGGGCCCAATGAGGGGCTAACACTTGCTTCCTCATGTTTCTGAATCAGTGCCTCCACGTTTTCCTCGGTGATTTCCTCAGGTGAAAGGAAACTGTTTCCGATAAAGATACTCGGTGCGATCAGACGTTTTGTCACGGGGAGGTTGATCCGATTTGACAGGGATTCATTCAGACGTTTGCCATCAGTGGTATCGAGGTCAATCTCTTTAATCCTGAGATGGGCGTATTTTCTGGACAGATATTTCAGCAGATAACCAGCCCGATCACACTTCGGACAGCCCTTTTGATAAAAGTAGGCCAAGTCAACAGAGATGGCTTTTTCTGAGGGTTTCACTCCTGCCAGGGATTGGAGAGGGGGTAGAGCGGGGGCTCCCTTGATCTGATAATCGAGGATGAGGGGGTCCAACCTCTCCATGATCTCCTTCTCGCCGAAGAGGACCTGATCTCCTATGAAGAGGACTGGCAGTTCACTCGCCCTTCTGTTAAATTTTTTCTCTAATCTGGAAAGCGCTTCATAATAGGTAGGATCCCCTACATCAAAGGTTTGGACCTCCAAAAAGGGATACGTGGATTGAAGTCCAGGAAGATAACCATGAAGAATACCCCCGCAGGCCGGACAGTCTTCGGCATAGAAAAAATAGATCTGAATGGAAGAGGAGGGTTGACCAACGCCATCCATCGGGAGAGATAAGAGGATCGAGATGGAGACGAGCACCAAGAACTTTCTCATGATAGCCCTTTTGCGTTGAGTCGTACCCAAATTACCTGAACAAACCTCCGGTCTCCTTAAATTGTGCAATAATAACTTTAATAAGGATTTTTGTCGAGAGATTGAATATTGCAACGATTTAGTAAGAATGGTCGATATCTCCAAGAAAACCTTTTACCTTCTCTTCAATCATATCCCTTACCTTCCGAAAAACATCGATCGATTTCCCTTTGGGATCAGGAATTTCCCATTCGATGACCTTTTTTGCTAGGACGGCTGGGCAGGTCTCTTCACATCCCATCGTAATCAGGTAATCCATCTCGATCGAGGGAAGGTCATTTAACCCTTTTGGTTGCTTGCCAGAGAGATCAATTCCTTTCTCCTTCATGACCTCGATGACTAACGGATCGATCTGAAAAGAAGGACGGGACCCCGCACTACAAACGTCGATCTTTCCCTGTCCAACAGCTTCGGCAAACCCCTCCGCCATCTGACTCCTCCGAGCATTTTCTAAGCAGATAAAAACAATCCTCTTTTTGTTCATGATTTTCTGATTCCTAATCATTCCAGAATTTGAGTTCATGGTTCGCAGGTGACATGGCAGACACCTGTAGGGGTCTCAATAGCATAAGGGAAATATTTTCTTTTGAACCAGAGAGCGACATTGACCAGGCTGATCAAAACAGGAACCTCCATCAAGGGGCCTATCACGGCTGCAAAGGCCTGGCCGGAGTTAATCCCGAAGACGGCTACGGCCACGGCAATGGCAAGTTCGAAATTGTTCGATGCAGCCGTAAAACTTAGAGTTGTTGACTGTTCATAAGTAGCACCGACTTTCATAGACAAATAGAAAGAGACAAAGAACATGACCACAAAATAGATACACAGGGGAATGGCGACTCGGACTACATCCAGAGGGAGCTGAACAATATATTCACCCTTCAGGGAAAACATAACAAGAATAGTGAAAAGCAGTGCAATTAAAGTAATGGGACTGATCTTGGGTATGAATTTCTGCTCATACCACTGACGCCCCAAAGTCTTGAGGCCAATGAACCTTGAGAGAACACCGGCAATGAATGGGATTCCGAGGTAAATGAATACGCTTTCAGCGATCTGGCCAATCGTGATGTTCACTACCATTCCTTTCAACCCCAGCCATGGCGGAAGGACTGTAATAAAGACATAGGCATAGATGGAGAAGAAAAGGACTTGGAAGATGGAGTTAAAGGCGACAAGACCGGCGCAGTATTCCCTGTCTCCTGAAGCTAGGTCATTCCATACGATGACCATGGCGATACAGCGGGCCAACCCGATCAGAATCAACCCCACCATATAATCGAAATGGCCGGAGAGGAAGAGGATGGCCAGAATGAACATAAGGATAGGGCCTATGACCCAATTCTGGACCAAGGAAAGACCGAGAACCCTATAGTCTCGGAATACTTCTCCCATTTGCTCATACTTTACTTTGGCCAGAGGCGGATACATCATCAGAATAAGCCCAATGGCAATAGGAATATTTGTCGTATCAACCTGGAACTGGTTCCAGAAATTCACGACGCCAGGAAGAAGATAACCCCAGCCCACGCCGATGAACATTGCTAGAAAGATCCACAGTGTCAGAAACCGATCCAAAAAAGAGAGCCTTCTGCTCATCTGTTCTTCAATCATGGTTAGCCCCTTTAAAGAGAAATAGAAGGTTTATTTCATCCACTCCTGGATTTCTTCCACTTTTGGAAGCTTTCCAGCTACCTTCACAACCCCGTCCACAACTAAAGCCGGAGTAATAAGGACGCCGTAGTTAGTGATGGCCTTAATATCTTGCACCTTGACCACCTCGGCTTCAATCCCGAGTTGTTTCACTGCATCCTTGGCTCGCTCCGCGAGCTGATTGCACTTGGGTCAACCCATACCTAAGATCTCGATTTTTTTCATAACTCACCTCCGCTAGTTTTAAATGGCAAAGCGCA
>SMTZ1_10005203_pt1 | contig 13077 bp, 9 predicted proteins | sample DeeMarSWOR136_30_FD_25667 | JGI IMG/M metagenome (IMG submission 25667) | reverse complement strand
CACCCACAAAACATTTAGAATCATACAATCTTTATATGTATATTGATATTGTGGTAACTACGTATTTTTTCCCTGTGAGATAGGCAATAAACCACCATCTCACGGGATAAAAGCTAACGACCAGCGACTAAAAACCAGCGGACAGCGGGTAGCCGTCAGCGGTTAGACAAACCACGAGCCACGAATCCCGAAAAATGGACTTTTTCGGCGAAAATCGGGGATTTTGGTTGCGTTAAGGGCGTTTTTGGATACAATAAGTAAAAAACAGAATACAGAAGATAGAAAACGACAAATCTTAAGAAAACTGGGGGAATTAAAAAAACTGCGAATAAGTTCATCAGTGAAATAGTTCATTAGGGATTTTTGCATAGACGTTAAAGTCAGCTAATTAACTAATCCGCCAATTCGCTAATCCTCTTATCCTTATGAATTTTGCAAAACAAAGCCAATTTCTAACGTCAGAAGACAGTCCTTGGGACTCCTTACGGAGAATCCAGGAGACAGAAGCCAGAAGGAAAAAATTGAAAACAAAGCCAATTTGGGATAGGCCCAAATTGGCGCAAGCTCTTTAATGACAAGTAAATAGTTAAAAAATAATGGCATTTGGTACGCAAAAAAACAAACCCAAACAAAGCCAATCCGTAACGACAGAAGGCAGAAAAAAGAATTAAGAAGAAAGAATAAGAAAGGCCTATTTAGCCCCCAGACCTGTCCGGGGATTAGCCGGGGTAAACGAACGCGGCCGGAAAATTTTAGGGAATTTCTCAAAAAATGCAATAAAACCGGGCTGCTAAGTCGTCTTTTTTAACGAAAACCAGGCAAAAAAACCGACAAAATATCATAAAAGGATGGAATTCGAGGAACATGGCTAAGAAAGTCCATTCAGATGTGAAAGCGGCAGTATCATTGATAATCAGAGAGAATCTTTCCGCACTGAAAGATGTCTTCACAAATCACGGCCATTCCAAATCCTCATCACAGAATCAGGAAATAACACAGCAAAATAGCGGGAAAGAAAATAGCGGAGCCAAGTCGGAAAGAATGCCCCAAGAAAACATTAAAAACGGGTGATTTACGAATTTAAACACCCTCCTTTAAGGGATTGGAAGTGTATTTTGACAATACACTTCCAGTTTTTAAATTTTCGGATAACTATGTTCAAAAAGCAGATATGGTATGTATTTTTAACGCCAGTCGCCGGGATAATAGACATCCTGCGGCCCGATGTGGAACGTCCTGCAAAGCTCTTCGGCCAGCACCTGTATCCGTTTTATCTGGCAATCTGTCGGGCCGGCAGTTTTACTATCGGCAATGACACAAATACGAATGGTTTGGGTGTTTCCGTACCAAGAATCCTCGGGCGTGGCCGACAACTGTCTCTGCCACTTTTCCGTCGGCTGTATGTCTCCGTCAGTACCCCCGCAGCCGTTACATATGCAGAAATGGAAATTTACATAGACGGACTCATTCAGGCCTTGAAATAAAGCGAGTTGTTCGATATTGCCTGAATTTGTGCCGCTATAATAAATCTCGATGCGATTCCAGCGGTCGGGAGACTGAGTAGCCTGAGAACGGATAGCATCTTGAACAGGGTCGAGACGGCAATAGGTCCAAAGAGAAAAAGGCCCCGCGGAAGGAGGATTATGCCCCGAGGCCATCAGCAGTACGGCACCACTTGTCATTGAAGCCAGCAGCACCGCCAAAACTTTTGCCACTCTTGCCTGATTAGGCATAATTACATCCCTGATAGTACCTTTGTTACCGCTTTCTTACAAAAATCATCCTTGAATTTGAAGGGTTCGAAAAAAAATATAACGCTTCATATCTATTAAAATTCTCGCCTGATACAGATACTATCAAACCCACAATTTTATAAATAAAGTCCTTTTTATAAAGTAAACATCGGCTCCAACCAAGATTTTACTACAAATTTTGTTAAATATTTCTCCATTTTATCTATCAAGATTCTCAAAATTGTTACTCCATCCCCCAAAAAGCATAAATTCCCAACAGTTATCGGTAATAAAAATACCTTATAATAAAGTCCCACTTCATTCACAGGTGGGTTGTTACAAATATGTTGCATTCCGGCGTCATTACATGTATTATTCCTCTTATCAAATTCAAGACACGAACCTGCTGCGATACTACAGCCTAAAAAAGGATTTTTATCCAGCTTTGGTAAACTGAAAATTAAATAGACCCGAAGAACAGGAACAAAAAATGGCATCAGAAACTATTTGGCATCAAGGTGATTTTCTTCCTTTAACTGCAGAACAAATAAATCAATTGATCAGCCAAGGCTGTAGCTGTGAAGACTGGTCGAATGTCCGGGTTGCTAAGGATTTCAATGCTAAAAGAGTAATATCGACACACTTCAGCGGGCAGATACGTTTGGGAATATTCGAAAAGCAAGTGTCTTTTTACGGTAGCGTTCAAAAGCCAGCAGGTATCAGTAACGCTACTCTTCATAATTGTATGGTCAGTAATAACGTTTATATAAGCCATGTAAAAAACTATATTGCCAACTATATCATCGAAGACGATGCAGTTATAGACAACATCGACCTACTTGCGGTCGAAGGCGAAAGCTCCTTCGGCAACGGGACAGAAGTTGCCGTTGTTAACGAAGCCGGTGGAAGAGAAATACCAATCTACGACCATCTGTCCGCTCATATAGCTTATGTAATAGCATTTTATCGTCACCAGCCGGAAGTCATCAAAAAGTTACAGGACATGATAGCGGACTACTGCCGCTCTGTAACGAGTTCTATTGGTATTGTGGGAAAAGGAGCTTCGCTTCTGAACTGCCGAATCATCAAAAACGTCAAAATAGGTCCGGCAAGTAAAATCGAGGGCGTCAACAGAATGGAAAACGGCTCCATCAATAGCTGCTATGAAGATCCGGTCTATATAGGACCGGCAGTTTTTGCGGAGGACTTTATTGCATGCAGTGGCTCAAAAATTACAGACGGCACAATCATTGACAAGTGCTTTGTAGGCCAAGGAACTGTACTGTCAAAGCAGTATTCGGCGGAGAATTCAGTGTTCTTTGCCAATTGCGGCGGCTTCCATGGCGAGGCTTGTGCAATTTTTGCCGGACCTTACACTGTTACACATCATAAATCCACGCTACTAATCGCGGGGCTATTCTCATTCCTCAACGCAGGCAGTGGAACCAACCAAAGCAATCACATGTATAAATTAGGGCCGGTCCACCAGGGAATTGTGGAACGAGGCTCCAAAACCGGCAGCGATTCATATATGCTCTGGCCGGCAAAGGTAGGCGCATTTACAGTGGTGATGGGAAGACATTACAGAAATTCGGATACATCAGACTTGCCCTTCTCGTATCTGATCGAGCACGAAGATGAAAGTATTCTCGCCCCCGGTGTAAATTTACGCAGCGTTGGAACAGTTCGAGATGCTCGCAAATGGCCGAAGCGAGACAGGCGAAAAAGTCATGAAAAACTCGATTCAATAAACTTCAAACTACTAAGCCCATACACGATTCAAAAGATGCTCAACGGCCGAGAACTACTTAAAACCCTCAAAATCACCTCCGGCGAGACTTCCGAGTTCTATACCTATCACAACGTAAAGATTCATAAAGCATCCCTCGAAAGAGGAATTACCCTATACGAGACCGGAATTCATAAGTTTATAGGCAACTGCCTGATTCACCGACTGGAAAACATAGATTTTCAGAATATCAATGATCTTAGGAAGGCCTTGATTCCCGAAACTGATTTGGGACCGGGCAAATGGATCGACCTGGCAGGATTGTTTGCACCCGAAGATGCCATCCAGAAAATGCTCTCTGATATTCAAAACAACACCATACACACGTTGGAACAGTTAGCGGATGCTTTCAAGTTAATGCATGATAATTATCCTATCTACGAGTGGGCCTGGGCGGCGGATACTCTGCAGCAGATTCTTAATAAAAAAATAGATGAAATATTACCTGAAGATATTATAAACCTTACAACAAAATGGAAAGATGCCGTTGTGGAACTTGATAATCGACTTTATGTAGATGCTAAAAAGGAATTTATTGCCACCGCTCAAATTGGCTTCGGTCTGGATGGCGACGAAAAGACAAAACATCAGGACTTCACAGCCGTCAGAGGGACATTTGAACAGGATAGTTTTGTTTCAGAAATCGAGAAGCACATATTCAGCAAAAAGGAACTCGCCGACAATCTTATTGGCCGAATGGAGAAGCTACGTAAATAGAAAATCGAAAATTCACAAGGGGGCAAAAAGAATTGAAAAGGAGAGTATTATATGAGAGTAATCATCGAACCAAACTATGAGCTTGCATCGCAATGGGCCGCCAACTATGTTGTCAGAAACATAAAGAATTATAAACCGACCGAGTCAAAGCCCTTCGTACTCGGCCTTCCGACAGGCTCTTCGCCGCTCGGCATGTATAAGGAACTGATAAAACTCAATAAAACAGGCGTAGTATCTTTTCAAAATGTTATCACTTTTAATATGGATGAATATGTCAACATTCCAGAAGACCACCCGGAAAGTTATCATTCGTTTATGTGGAACAATCTTTTCAGCCATATAGATATCAAAAAAGAAAATGTAAACATTCTTAACGGCAACGCACCCGACCTCGATGCCGAATGCGCCGGCTACGAGGAAAAAATAGAAAAAGTCGGTGGCATTAATCTTTTTGTCGGCGGTATAGGACCGGATGGGCATATAGCATTTAATGAGCCAGGCTCTTCATTATCGTCAAGGACACGCGTCAAAACATTAACCTACGATACTATCTTGGCCAATTCACGATTTTTTGACGGGGATATTAACAAAGTGCCGAAAACTGCTCTAACGGTTGGCGTCGGAACTGTTTTGGATGCAGATGAAGTACTAATAATTGTCAACGGTCACAACAAAGCACGCGCCTTGCGACACGCAATTGAAGGAAGTGTTAATCATATGTGGACGATTAGTGCCCTGCAGATGCACCCGAGAGGGATTATTGTCTGTGATGAAGAAGCTACCGAGGAACTGAAAGTCGGCACGGCAAAATATTTCAAAGACATAGAATCCGCCAACCTCGATCCAAGAAGTCTGTTAGATCTTTAATTATTCAAACAGCTTTGAAGATTATTTTTCTCACGCTATGTCTGGTTACCCGACGGATAAACAATATCCGCCTCGGCTTTAAGTGACTCAATGTATTCTTTTGTAAGTTCAGCTTGTCTATTTGCCGTAAGATTTCTAATTATATCATCTTTAACATCATCGAAAGAAATGACGCCAGGCTCCCTTTGATCGGTAACTCTTATTATGTGGTATCCATATTCAGTCTCAACAATGTCACTGATTTGTCCGAGAGCTAATTCAAAAGCCACCTTCTCAAAATCAGGTGTCATATCGCCTTTGGAGAAAAAGCCCAAATCGCCTCCCTTGGGAGCCGAAGGACACATTGAATTCGACATTGCCAATTGAGCAAAATCGGCTCCACTTTTAGCTTTCTTTAAGAGCTCTTGTGCCTTTGCCTTGGCAGTTGCCTTGGCCTCATTCGGGTCGCCATCTTTTACAAATACAGGTTTTATCAGAATATGACTGGCACGGACCTGTTGGCCTCTTTCGAACTGTTTGGGATTTTCATCATAGAATTTTCGGGCGTCATCTTCGGTTATATTTACCTTGCCCGCTAATTGAGATTCCAAAACTTTCTGATAAGCCAGTCCTTTCCGAATACTTTCCTTTTGCTCCTCAAAACTTTGGCCATGTTCTATTAGTTTCTTTTTATACTCTTCCAAGGACAATGGCTCCGGTTGTGCGGCAACCATTTGTGTTAGTAAATTGACGACTTCTTCATCCGTTACCTCAATGTTTTCTTCCTTGACTTTTTCAGCCAGTAGACGTTCGATGATAAGCTCTTCCAAAACCTGTTCTCTGAGCTGCTTTTTGTGTTGTTCTAAAAAAGCAGGGGGAATTTTTTCAGTATTACTTATCATCTGCTCAAACTCTTCTTCAGTTCTTGCAAGAACATCGCTTTCCTTAATTTCAATTCCATTGACGGTAACTGCCACATTCAAATTATCAACCGGCATCTGAACTGAGGTCTGAGATCCAGCTTGATTCACATCTGTCCTTTCTGGACTTTCACTTTTACGACAGCTTAAAGTAAAAACACAAAACACTGCAAGGAAAACAAAGAACCATGTATTATGTATTAATTTTTTCATGATATTATCCTTTCGATTTACTAAAAACACCCCATAAACAAGTGTATTATTCCCATTATTTCTATAAAAAGGCTTTTTGTCAAAGTTTTTCTATAATACAATCCATATTTGTATATACATCTAATGCTTTACAATAATACTTTTAGAATGATAAACTATAAACCAGATTCTAAATATACTCATTAGGATTATAAAATTCAGATTAAATTTAGTTGCCTTGTTAACATATTTAATTAAATATACGCTTAAATAAATATAGTCTAAGACAATATTCTAACTATACTTAGCCATATTTTTTATCAGTATATCGTATTTTAATTTTTAAGAGTTTAGCCGTAATTTATATTTATAATTCTATAGGTATCACAAAATATGCAATATAAGTTTCATAAATTATCAAACGGTCTGGTTCTTATCGGTGAGATTAATGAATCCACCAAGTCAGCGGCAGTAGGATTTTTTGTTAAAACCGGTTCTCGGGATGAAATTAAGGAGATAAATGGCGTATCACATTTCCTGGAACACATGTTATTCAAGGGCACCGAAAATCTAAATGCATTTGAAGTAAATCAGGCATTCGACAGGACAGGAGCGCAGTTTAACGCTTTTACAAGTGAGGAAAACACCGTTTTTTATGCTGCTGTTCTTCCCGAATATGTTGCTGAAGTAACACGTTTATGGGCCCAGTTAATGAGACCGGCTTTGCGAGATGAAGATTTCAATATTGAAAAGAATGTTATCAAAGAAGAAATCGCTATGTATAAGGACCTCCCGAGCTTTGATGTCGTCGATAGATGCAGAACTTTGCACTTTGATGGACATCCCTGTGGCAATAGTATTCTCGGAAGCGAAGATAGTATTAACAATTTAACTGCTGAACAAATGCGGGACTATTTTACTCGTAGTTACGCCCCAAATAATATGGTCTTTGCCTGTACAGGCAATATTAACTGGGATCAAATATGTTCAATTGTTGCAGATCAATGTGGTATGTGGAAAGAGCAGTACGTTATAAGGGAACTGGAGCATTCTAAAGGCAGCAGAAAGACGCAGAGGATCGAAAAAGAAAATCTTGTTCGTGAACATATTTGTCTTATAAGCGCTGGTGTCTCTGCACAGGACCCGAGAAGATACTTCGCCTCGCTTTTAGGTACTATAATCGGTGATGACATAGGATCACGATATTTCTGGGAACTGGTAGATAAAGCCTTAGCTGAAACAGCAACAATGCAATTCGGAGCCATGGATGGTACCGGTGTTTTTTATAGCTATATTAGCTGTAGCAGCGAAAATCGTGATATAGTTCTCTCTACAATAAAAGATATTTTCCAAAACCTCAGTAAAGACGGCATAACCGAAGATGAGTTGAGAAAGGCAAAAAATAAAGTACTCAGTGCGCTGGTAATTAAAAACGAGTTACCAATGGGTCGCCTGGTTGATATTGGCTTAAACCAGATATATTTGGAACAGTATCGAACTGTCGAAGACGATATACGTTCGATTAACACCGTCACAATCGACGACATTAACAATTTAATAGAGGACTTAAATCCTGGTGGTTTTACTCAGTTAATCATGGGCCCTAATCAAAACGACCGTAAGTAAAGTTTGAATAACGATATAGATATCATAAGTGAAGAGTCAACATAAATGCTTCATAGGTGATGACGTGTAATTTGATCAGATTTGTATATTTCGAGGTTTACATTTGTGAATATTAAATCAAGAGGAGGTAGTAGCTTTGAGTAAAGACAATGCTGACAAAAAAAGTAATATTTATGCTCTCAGGGCCAAAGACATAATCCCACCTTATAACAATAAGAATCATCAGGAACAAATGCCGCCCACGAAAGAAAATTCTCCAAACGCCGATGACAATATAGGACAAAAAGAGAGACTTCCAACAAAGCAAGATAACACTGTTTTCCAAAAAGCTGCTATACCAAAATTTGATCTGGCCAAGCAGATCATGTCTGAGCAACGTAAAGTAGCTTCAATAAAAAGAAAAGCCCCAGACAAAAAAAACAATGTCAATAACTATAAACAAAAGGCCTATTCAATCGGTTATGCCGTTAAACCACCGTCAATGTCCTTATACCAAGAGCAAATAATTGCAGAGATCGTACAAAGGGATATTCAAAGACTAAAAAAGAGATGATATTCAAAGCGTACCAGTTAAGGCCACAAAACAAGTTATTACTATCACTTTGTTTATAAGTTATCAGTTATTCACTATCATTGATACAATTAAAAAGCTTAAAAAAATAGCTCCCATACCAATACTTTTTTTATAAAAAAAGGCACTTTCGCTGTAATCTAATAAGGAATAATATAAGGAATAATATTATGTTTGAGTTTCCATTCTTGAATTTTACAGAAATTAACGTAAATTCACAAAATGCGTTACTCTATCCGAATTTATCAAAAAAATCAGGACCAAATAGTAATAAAAACATGATTTTTTGCCCAAAAACTGCAATTATCATGTAGAAGTCCACCTATTGGTATTTCTTCATGGGAAAGACTAATTTGGGGATTTCTGCCATTAAAAAAAGAAAACCAATATTAGTTTTTCTCCAATTTAGGTAAAACATATAAAATACACAAAATAGGGGCATTTTTCACTTGACTATATATGTATTAACTTGGTATAAATAGGTTATTTGGAGGAGCTGTTTATATCAGTGGGTATAGTGTAAATATACTCCTCAAGCAACTGATGTTGCTTCAGTTGCATCTTTTTAATTAAGTTATATTGGTGATTTTCCGAAGGATAAAAAATACCAAAAGACGAGACCACCGGAGAAGTATACTCCGGATTAATGTTTTGCCTCTCATTGACCGTTGAGTTTTATGAAATGGAAGTCAAGTTAATTAAAAACATTATCCTGGGCAGATATATGTTATGATGTTGGGAAGGTAAAAATGTTATCGGTCATTCTTGTTTATTACTATTAATTGACAGGAGGAGTATTATGTTTAAGAAATTGATTTATTTAGTATCTGTTGTCTTTGTACTGAGCATAGCGGCCGGTGCTCAGGCTACCCCAATACCCGTCAGCGTGGATTCTTCGGTCGAGGCAGTAATCGCAGCTGACGCGTTAGCCACGCCGGATAAGGCCGTAAACACCTACGACCTGCAGGTCAAAAACTTTACCCAGGGACGACGTGTGACATTGATTAGCTTCGACCTTTCAGGAGTGAAAAAAGACTATCAAAAGTTCACAAATATGAAACTGAGTCTTATGGGTGGTAACAGCTCAGGTAACGTGGATGTTTATGGTGTCATTGAAGACCAGGACAACATCAGCAGTGGACTCAAATGGAACAATGCTCCCGGCGTTAACAACGGCCAGCCAATTGGATATCCAGTTGATCTGGATGAGGCCGACCTGACCGGTAAGCTCTTAAGCCTCACATCTCCCGGTAGAGATGTAAGGGCATCAGTCGGAAGTACCGCACTGGATGATTTTATCAACAGCGATACGGACGACGTCGTTACATTACTTATTGCCCCGGCAGGTTCCGGAGTGAATGTGCTGATGAAATCAAACAAGTATCCAGATGGCGGAGCGATCCTCGAAGGTGAAATCATCACAGGAAAGAACATAATCTTTGTCTCATTCCATGGTGCTGATGATGCGCCCTCGCAGGCTGCGGCCGATGCCGGCTTTACTGAGGCACCAGATATAGGTTACACTAATCTGCTCAATGCCGACGGCCACAACGTAACGCGTTATCTCACGACCGGCTCCCCCGATCCGGACATTCTCAATGCAGCGGACCTGGTAATCATCAGTCGTTCAGTCGCCAGTACTGGTTATCAGAACGATGGAGCCACGGCGTGGAACAGCACCATTACCGCTCCTATGATCATCATGCAGGGTTGGGCCCTGCGGAACAGCCGTATGGGTTACACAACAGGCTCAACAATGGTGGATATAACCGGGGACGTAAAACTGGCGGTCAGCGATCCGACCCACCCGATCTTCAATGGGATATCCTTGACTGACGGCGTTATGGACAATCCATTTACTGGTATTGTTACATATCCCACAGACCCAAATATTGTGGCCCTTGGAAACTCTATCAATACCGATCCCGTAGATAATGATGGGTTTATCCTGGCTACGATTTCGGATGCGAATGGCCCTATAGGCGGTATGGTTATCGCCGAATGGCTGACAGGCGCTTCATTGACACACTCCGGCGGGGCTGGAACAGACGCTTTGGCCGGTCACCGGCTGGTTTTCCTTACAGGTTCTCGCGAGCCTGGTGGCGTATCCTCAGACACAGCGGGTATATATGATCTGTACGAAGACGGTGCACAGATGTTACTCAACGCAGTCGTGTATATGTTGCCTGCAGAACCAGTAGATCCTGGTACTGATAATCTGATTGCGTACTATCCCCTGGATGGAGATGCATTAGATGCTTCCGGCAACGCACTCGATGGCACTCTTGAGGTTATTGGAGATAGTAACGAAGCAACATTCGTGGACTGAGTTTCCGGTATGGCGATAGACCTGCTTCCTTCTGCAAACGGAAGCGTTGGTCCCTATGTGAACTGTGGTGCCGACCCAATATTTGACCTGACGGACGCAATAACCGTTGGAGCGTGGATCAATGTCCGAACTATCCCCGACGAATGGCGTGCTATTGTCGCCAAGGGCGACAGCGCCTGGAGAATAGGCAACGTTGGGGCCACCACGGCATTACATTTTGGCTTCTGCGGCTACGCCAGCCGCCCCACTACCCATGGTATTGATGGGAATATAGCGGTCGGATTTGACGAGTGGCACTATGCCTGTGGTACGTACGACATAACCGATGGGGCCAAACTCTACGTCGACGGTATACTCAACGTTAAAGTAGCCGACACGGCCGGTATCGCCGTGAACACCTATAACGTGTGGATCGGCGGCAACGAGGAGGATCAAGGTTGGAAGCCGTATCGCCTCTGGGACGGCATGATCGACGAGGTCAGAATCTATGACAGAGCTTTGACCAATGGCGAAGTCAAGTTCCTTGCAGGTCAGTAAAATCAGTTAATATAGCTGAAAGCTCTGATTAAAGATGCATATTCTGGGGCCTATACAGAAAGGTATAGGCCCCATTTGCTTGATTATGGATTATTAATCAAATGAATGTAAATGACCTAAGCAAATACTCTTTATGCCGGATTTTCCTCCCACCACTCTCTGGCATTCTGGAAAAGTTTCAACCACGGTGAAGCTTTGAGATTTGACCATTCCGCCGGTACATACGGCCACTGCCATATCTGAAATACCCTCTCGGGATGAGGCATTACAGCCAGATGTCTCCCATCGCGTGAACAAATCCCTGTGATGCCATATCTGGAACCGTTCGGATTAAATGGATATCGTTCCGTCTGCTCACCGTCGTCGTCAACAAATCTTATAGGCGCCAGATTATTCCCGGAATCTAAAGCCTGATGTAAAATACTCTCATCCGGCCACAAACATCTGCCTTCGGTATGTGATACCCAGATACCGAGCACCGAGCCAGTCATATCTTTGAGGAAGATTGAGGGGCTTGGATTTATCTTCACGCTGATAAATCGCGACTCGTAGATATTCGATTCGTTCCTCACAAAGCGCGGCTGTTTTTTCATTTCTATCCCCCGCCAGGGAATCCAGCCGAGAAGCGCCATGACCTGGCATCCGTTACAGACTCCAAGCGAGAATGTGTCCTGTCGTTCAATGAATTTCTCAAATTCGTCCCTTATGAGTTCGTTGAACATAATTACGCCGGCCCATCCCTTACCGGCATCCAGAACATCAGCAAAACTGAATCCACCCGAAAAAGCCACGCCCCGGAAATCTTTAAGAGACACTCTCGCTTCGGCAATATCGGCCATAGTCACATCCCATGCCTCGAAACCGGCCGTGTAAAAAGCCCCCGCCATTTCACGGGCTCCATTTGTCCCGGCCTCGCGGAGAATTGCAATTTTAGGTTTTTTCTTTGCCTTCATTTTTGTTTCGGGAGTCGGGGCTGGCTCGAATGTAAGATTATACCGAAGTCCTTTACGTTCATAGTTCGCTTTGCGTTCCGCCTCGACACTGGCAGGATTGGCCTGAAGCTTATCCAACTCGAAAGAAGTCTGCTGCCATATGTCACGAAGCACCCGCATATCAGCATTGAGTACATCTCTATCGTGATATTTGATTTGAATGTTCGACTCTTTTACGGCTCGACCGAGCACAACGGCATTCTTTTCTAAATCGAAACCGTAGCCGGAGAGTATCTTTTCGGCTTCTTTCAAATCCGCCGGTAATATTTCAAATACAAGAGAAAGCTCCTCGGCAAACAAGGACGCAAACACATCAGACCCTGAGAAAACACCGCTTTCACCGAGGTCCAGATCGAGACCACAATTACCGGCGAATGCCATCTCCAGCAGGCACGTAATTAAGCCCCCTTCCGAGACGTCATGGCCTGATAAAATCAAACCGTGCTTGATTAATTCCTGGACGGCCTCGAAACCGTTGCGAAGCAGAACAGAATCTTCCACATCCGGGACTTCATCGCCAAGCTGCTCGTACACCTGTGCAAGAGCGGAGCCACCGAGCCTCTTATTCCCGCTGGAAAGGTCGAGCATAACAAGTATCCCATCTCCAGGCTTTTTAATATCCGGCGTGACAACCTTTGTAATATCGCTGCATGGCGCAAAACTTATCATTTGGACCGAACCCGGAGATTTTATAGAGTGTTTTTGGCCGTTTCGCGTCGTCCAGGCTGTCATCGAGACGGAATCCTTGCCGACCGGTATCCGTAAGCCAAGGTCTTTGCATAAATCCGTCGTGGCACGGACGGTATTGTAAAGACGAGCATCTTC
>SMTZ1_10005393_pt1 | contig 13078 bp, 13 predicted proteins | sample DeeMarSWOR136_30_FD_25667 | JGI IMG/M metagenome (IMG submission 25667) | reverse complement strand
AATAACAGACGCCAACTTTGTGGATATTCAGGTAGAAATGCCAGTGGAAATGACCTTCAGAAAATTCCCTCGTGAAGGGGATATTCCCGTTTACGGCTGGAAGTGCAGGCCAATTAGATAAGGAGGAGACGCAATGGGAACCATTACGGACAAAGTCGCCATAGTAGGCATGGGTTGTACCAAGTTTGGCGAGAATTGGGATAAGAGTCGAGACGATATGATTATTGAAGCGGTCTATGAGGCACTTGAGGATGCAGGCATAGAACTCCAAGACATCGAGGCGGGCGTCGTGGGTACGCATCTGAGTGGTCTGACGGCCGCCTGCCTAGCTGAACCTTTGCAATGGGATAACGTGCCGATAAGCAGGGTGGAGAACAACTGCGCCTCAGGGTCAGAAGCTTTCAGGTTCGGTTGCTTCTCTGTCGCTTCCGGCATGTATGATAAAGTGCTCGTGGTTGGCTTCGAGAAATGCAAAGACACAGGCGTTGGTAGCCTATCCTGGCCCTCGGGCATTGGAACCCACCCTCAACTGGGTTTTGTTTCGGCGCCAGCCGGCTTTGCTATGTCAGCAGTGAGATACTTCCACAAATATGGCTTGAGTCTGGAAGAGGGAAAGAAAACCATCGCCAAGATAGCCGTGAAAAACCACCAAAATGGAGCCCTGGCACCGAAGGCTCACTTCCGTCGGGAGGTGACCCTGGAGCAGGTGATCAATGCTCCAATCATTGCCTGGCCCCTGGGTCTATTTGACTGCTGCCCAACCACAGACGGTGCTGCCGCAGCCATTGTAACTAGAGCCGATCTAGCCAAAAATCTCAGGGACGACTATATCCTTGTAAAGGGATTGGGATTGGCAATAGGTCGGATTGATGATTACTTCGGAAAAGCGAGGGGCAAGGAAACAGATTACACCTATTGGATAGAAACCGATGCGGCTGCGCGCCAGGCATATGAGCAGGCACGCATAAATGATCCTCGCCAAGAGATAAGTATGGCTGAGGTGCATGATTGCTTCACCATCACAGAGCTCATCAACTATGAGTCATTATGGTTTTGTCCCCAAGGTAAGGGCAGAGAGGATGTCGACGCCGGAACGTTCGCTATCGAAGGAGAACTGCCAGTCAACACTGACGGGGGGTTGAAAGCATTCGGCCACCCTATCGGTGCCAGTGGCATAAGGATGATCTATGAAGTGTATAAGCAGCTGCAAGAAAAGGCTGGCCCCCGGCAGATAAAGAATCCCAAGTTGGGGCTAACCCACTGTCAAGGAGGCAATCCAACCGCTGGGTTTCAGACCAGTGTGCAGGTTTTTGGGACGAGAGAATAATGATGATTCCAGCAGCAAGGAGCCGCAAGACAAGTTTCAGTTGACGACGCAAGCCTGTAGACAAATTTCATACTCAGAAGGAGCAGTCCACGTGGAGCATGTGGATCGCTCGTACCAAGAATAGGCCTTGGTTCTCAGGCTTACTCCCCATGGATAACAATACGCAGCCTGTTATGTGGCTGCTTTCAGGCTTCCTAGAGTTTGCCCTCCCTTTGCAGTTTCTCCCGTATGTCTAGGCGCAGCAGCTTCTTGTCCACCTTCTGATCCGAGACCAGCTCAAAGCGACTCACGATCTCAAGCCTTTCTGGGATCTTAAAGGGCGCGAGCTGCTTACTCTTCAGAAACTCGACCATCTCATCGAAGGTCAATTGTTCCCCGGGCTTGAGAACAACATAAGCGCAAGCCCTTTCACCCATCACGGGGTCAGGCATGCCCACTAGGGCGACATTGGCTACCTTGGGATTCGTCATGAGCAACCCCTCGATTTCTGAGGGGTAGATGTTCTCGCCACCGCGAATAATAAGGTCCTTTACGCGGTCCACAAGAACCAGATTGCCCTGCTCATCGAAGCGGCCGACATCTCCCGTCCTGAACCAGCCATCCTCATCATACGTTTTATTAGTTTGCTCCGGATCTTTGAAGAAACCAGCGTGAGTGCCCGGCCCGCGAAATAACACCTCACCGGCCTGCCCCATTGGGACTTCATTTCCTGCTTCATCTATTAGCTTGAATTCGTTGCCAGTATGTGGCTTGCCTACCGTCCCGTGGCGAACATGCTGGGCATCGTCCACAGAAGCCATGCTCATTGACCCGCCGTCTGCCATACCATAGCGGTTGAGTACTGTACACCCCAGCTTTTCTTCAGCTTCCTGAGCGATTCTGGGTGCCAAGGGTGCACCATGGGATACAAGGACACGTAGAGAACTAAGGTCGTATCGTCCAAGGCTAGGGTGTTGGACCATCATCGCCAATATGGCAGGCACAACACCAGCCACAGTTACCCTCTCGTGTTCGATCAATTTGAAGCTCTCCTCGACCTCAAAATGCTCCATAAGGACAACCTTGGCTCCGAGCCATGGACCACATAGCAGAGCGTAGGAGCCACCTCCACCTGTGAGCTGCACAAAACTGCCGATTACGTCTTCGTTTGTCAACTTGATTAGTCTAATGAGCTCTTTGGCCAGGTATACGCGGTTGCATGCCGTCTCCTCTATCAACTTTGGAAGGCCAGTGCTCCCAGAGGTATGTCGAATCCGGGAAACCTCAAAGGCATCAAAGCCTATCTCGCCAAGGGGATCCAGCGAGCGTTCCTTCTCCAAGGGTCGGTGAACCATTTCCGCAATGGAGATAGCTCCCTCAGGCACATCCTCGCCAACGACAAGGACATGGTTGAGATGATGAGGTACACTGGGGCCAATATTCTGAACCATGTCCCAGTAGTCAAAATTTCGAAATCGCCAAGGAATAACGACACCTGAGGCCCCAGTGAATTTCAAAACATGCTCCAGTTCCCTCTGTCGCATTGTCCTTGTCACACTCAGATTTATAATGCCTGCTTTTTGACAAGCAACATAGATCAACATTAGTTCGACACAGTTATAGAGCTCCGTCACCAGCACCTCATCGCGGCCAATGCCAAGCTCTATGAGCCCGAGAGCGAGCCTGTCTATCCGTTGTTTTGCCTGTGACCAGGTAAGCCTAGTTCTGGAATCTACAAGCGCCTCCTTGTCTGGATAGCGCTCTGCATTTCGATCCCAGATCTCAGGAAACACGGTGGTCTCCCAGTATCCCCGCTTGAGATACTCGTTAATCATTGCCTGGGTATACCTACTCGGCTTCACTTCTTTCTCCTATTCCTCTGGTGCTCGAACCTGCTTGCAAGTAGCGCAGTAATTTATCGATGTTCTGCACCAGATATCTTTCTATTTCAGCCACGTACGCTTCGTGGAAGTCAGATGAGAAGTCTATAGAATCACCGTCAGCATGGGGTGGTGCATATGGGTCTTCGCTGATGAGAAATTCGCCCTCTACTTTGGCCTCGACGAATTCCCGAAAAGCAAACACCTTTCCGCTAGCCCATGGCCAAAAGGAAACAATCGTCTTCTTCTGGTTTTCCTCCGCTGTTATCACGAGGTCAGCTATCTTGACCAAGAGCCTGTTCAACCCCCTCGACCTGTGGTCCGAAATATCGATCCCTCGCCTGGACATGACCGGGATCAGGTTTGTGTATGGCGCTCTGCCGAAGGCTGGCTTGGGCCAGGATTGAAAACCAAAGTCCTTCAACCACTGCACATCCCACCTAGTGACAAGCCCTGCTGACGACACCTCAACCTGAGACGATAGCCCCTCATTCTCCTTTTGGAGCATATCTCGGACTAGGTATTCGCACACTACACTACGGCCCTTATTATTGCAGCACACGAACAACAGACTTGCCATGACACATTGCCCAACCATTTCCTATTCTAGCATCAGGGTGCGTGTGAAACAAACCAGTGCCATGGGAGCCACCCGCTGTAATTCAGTACGCCCCTTTATTCAACCAAGACTAATCGGTTCAGGGCTTGGTCGACAGCATCAATTGCCTGTCATCTCGGGCAAATCCTGAGTCTGGTGAGCGTCATCTTTTTAAATCAGGCATGCCCAGTATCACCCACATCTACTGTGCGGCACTATTCGCATGTCCCAATTCGGTTAGCGTCTCACAGGATCACAAGGCTTTCAGCTGCAGTTGGGTCGCACTTGACATGTGGGATGGCCTCATGATATCATCAAAGGTGAAGCGCAGAGACTCTACATTCACAGGCGCTTGGCCGTTGGCTTTCGAGTTGCAGCGTGACCCTGCCATCAGGATTACCCACCTCTTTGCGTGAAAGGCACCCAAACTCAGAAGCATTTGTAGGAGGTTATAACCATGAGCGCAGGCAAGCGAAAAGAACAGATACCAGTAGTGGATGGACTGTTCACCTGGCCCTCTGCTGACCCACGAATAATAGCTAGTAGATGCAAGAGGTGCGGCACTGTAGCCTTCCCTAAGCTACCGCTCTGCAACAATCCGGACAAGGAAGAAAGATCTCCGAGTTGCGATTGCTCAGACCTACGGATACGCAGGGAATAACTCAGCCTGTATCCTTGCGAAGGCATGGTAGTCTGCGATAGAAGGCATAACCTAGAAAGGAGCGACCGATTCAATGATACAGGAGGCCACTTCTTCAACTGGAGAACAGGCCGTCAAGACGGCTTGTGCCCTATGTGTACATAGCTGCGGCATGAATGCATATGTGAGGGATGGCAAGATCGTCAGGGTAGAAGGCATGGCGGAGCATCCCTTGAATAAAGGCGAGCTTTGCCCCAGGGGCCAAGCGGTGCTGGACTTCCAATATGCCCCAGAGCGTCTCAAGTACCCGCTAAAACGAACTGAGCAAGGCTGGCAGAGGATATCGTGGGACGAGGCTCTTGAGGCTATTGCCAACAAGTTGACTCAGATCAAGGAGAGATACGGAGCCAGAGCAGTCGCATTTGCCTGCGGCTCTATTGGGGCTGAGGACATAATGATGGCTGCTTTCACTCAGAGGTTTCGTGGTGCCTTTGGCTCTCCAAACTACATTTCGGCGGAGAGCATATGCTTCCATTCACTTATTATGAGCCGTATCCTCACCTTCGGCCGTTTTCCACTAGAAGATCCGGCCAATGCCAGATGCATTGTCGTCTGGGGCAGCAATATAGACGCATCTAACTTTCCGCGAGCTAGGATGGTACGTGAGGCTGTCCAAAATGGCGCCAAACTGATTGTCATCGATCCAAAGCGAACAAAGCTTGCCAAGGAGGGCATCTACCTGCAGGTTAGGCCAGGCACTGATGGCGCTCTGGCATTGGCAATGATACACCAGATCATCTACGAGGGACTCTACGATGATGAGTTCATTGAAAAGTGGACTGTTGGATTTGACAAACTGAAAGACCACGTCAAGCAGTATACTCCGGAGATGGTTGAGGCAATAACCGGAGTCGCCGCTATAGATATCAAGCGGACTGCCAGGATCTTCGCCACTTCCAAGCCAGCTTGTATTATCCAGGGCACTTGCTCTATTGATCAGCAGACCCATGGTATTCAAACCATGCGCGCCATGGCTATTCTGCAGGCAATAACCGGAAACTACGACATCCCAGGAACATGGGTGAGATGTCCCATAATACGCCTTACAGATCTCAGATTGCCAGTACCCGAAAAGCCGATGGGAGCGGACAAATATCCTCTTTTCTGCGAGCTTTGGGGACGAGTTTTCCCGTATGGCCAAGGTCTGTCCTTTCCAGACATGGTGCTGACCGGCAACCCGTACCCCATTGAGGCGTTTGTCGGTGTCGGCACTAATTGGGCGGTTACTTTTCCCGAGGCCCCCAAGTTCAGGGCAGCTTTGAAGAAGCTAGACCTCGTAGCTGTCATGGACGTGTTTATGACCGAGACTACGGAGCTAGCTCACATTGCTCTGCCTGCCAAGACCTTCCTGGAAAGGCCCAGCATAGGCTATACCTACGGGGTCGTAGAGGGTATTCCCTATGTTATGTCTCGGAAGAAGGTAGCTGACGCTCCGGGGGAATGCTGGAGCGAGTATGAGTTTTGGCATCACCTCGCGTTGAGGATGGGACTGGAAGAGTATTTCCCTTGGAGAACGGAGGATGAGGCGATCGACCACCTGCTTGAGCCGAGTGGTGTCAACCTGCAGATTCTTTCACAGAAGCCGAGTGGTGTCTACTTCGCTTCAATAGAATACAAGACCTATGAGCGCAAAGGGTTTGATACACCATCCGGGAAGGTTGAGCTCTATTCAGATACACTGGAGAAGGCTGGCTACGACCCGTTGCCAACCTATAAGGAGCCGACTCAGAGCCCGATGAGCACTCCGGCGTTAGCTAAGGAGTACCCACTAATCTTGGTAACAGGTACCAGAATGCCCGAGTTCACTCACTCCCAGTTCCATCATTTACCCCGCTTGCGGTCGCGGGTGCCAGAACCACTCGCCAAGATCCACCCAAGTACCCTAGCGGAATACAAGATTACTAATGGGGAGATGATAGCTGTGGAGACACCGAAAGGAAGTATCAAGATAAGGGCCGACGCAGATGAGGATCTGCTACCCCAAGTGGTTAGTATCCCACATGGTTGGTCACAGGCGAATGCTAATGACCTGACCGACCTTGACCTGCGCGACGACATATCTGGGTTTCCTCAGCTTAGGGCTATACTCTGCCGCGTCAGAAAGACGCAGAAGGGGTGAAGCGCGGTTCAAGAAAGGCACAAGAGCAGAAAAGGAAGGGCCGGTCCACAAAACGCGGTGTGATCCGGTGCTCGACAGAAGAAGATACACATAGGTTGGGTGTGCCCGGATGAACAATTAACGAATCCATAGGCGCTTAGTAGCGCCTTCTCGGGCCTGGCTCCTCACTGTAGACAAGGCTAAGGAAGTATTAACCTAGCTACCGCTGGTTGCAATGTTCAGCACTGACTCGGGAGAATCACAATATCTGCAATTCGGAGGTGAAGTGGAACGAAAGAGAAAACTTGACAGAGGAGTGGCAGTCGTTGCAGCAGGGATGTCAAAATTCGGTCTGTTTAAGGAAAAGGACTCAAAGGACCTCCTTGTCGAGGCTTTCCATGAATGCATGTCATCTGTGGACAAAGGAATGGATCCCAGAGATATCGATGCCCTCTACTTTGGCAACTTCACTAACGACTTTTTTGTGAATCAGGGCCACTGGGGACCCATTATGAGCGATCTTATCGGACTTGTGCCAAAGGCAGCAACAAGAACAGAAGGTGCCTGTGCCTCCGGTGCCCTTGCATTTCGGGAGGGTGTCTTCGCCATAGCCTCAGGTTTCTACGATGTTGTACTGGTGGCCGGAGCAGAGGAAATGTCAAAACGCTCCACTGAAGAAGTCACACAGGGATTAGCATTAGCCTCTTCCCCCTATGAGAGAAAAGCCGATTTCACATTTCCTGGCGTTTTCGGAGCTACCGCAACAGCCTACTTTGAAAGATACGGCGCCACCCGCGAGGATCTCATGAATGTCACAATAAAGAGTCATAACAATGCTCGCCTCAACCCCAAGGCACACTTCGGGTCATCTATTCGTGATATTATGACTAGCAAGATGGATCAAGCGAGAAAGAAGGGAGAAGCCGTGCCCAAATGGGAGAATGAGAAGGACTTCCTAGGCGATCTTTTGGTGAATCCCGTGGTCGCCTGGCCAATGCACCTCTATGATTGTAGCCCAATTAGCGATGGAGCGAGTTGTCTACTACTGGTAGCCGAGGAAATGGCCAGAAGCTTCACCGACCATCCGTTATACGTTGTGGGGCTAGGGCAGGGTAGCGGCAGGGGGCTACATGCCAAGGATGATCTCACCTGCTTCGAAGCGACAAGGTTTGCAGCCAAGGAAGCCTACGAGATGTCGGGGCTCAAGCCTGAAGATGTACAGATCTGTGAGGTGCACGACTGCTTCACAATAGCAGAGATTGTTCACATTGAGGACTTAGGCTTTTTCCCACCAGGTGAAGGGTATAGAGCCATAAAAGACGGTACAACAACACTCACCGGCACAAAACCTATCAATACCTCAGGGGGGCTGAAGTCCAAGGGACACCCAGTTGGCGCAACAGGTTTGGCCCAACTATATGAGATATGGAAGCAACTGAGAGGTGAAGCGGGCCAGCGACAAGTTCCTATAAGTGATTTGCGAATCGGGGGAGCTCATAACCTGGGAGGCACAGGTGGCACGTGTACATTCACCATCCTCGAGAGGAGGTAGGTAGTGGAAACAAAACCCTTCAGCGATATCGCGTACGAGCAGTTCTTGGCGGAGGAGAAACTCATGGGTTCTAGGTGCAAGAAGTGTGGTGCTGTTTTCGTACCACCACGCCCAATTTGCATCAAGTGTTATGGGGACAACATAGAGTGGCTTGAAATGAGAGGTTCCGGGAAGCTTTGCGCCTTTACCTGTATTGCTGTCGGCCCTCCGTCAATGATAGAGGAAGGATACACACGGGAGAACCCATACTGCTCCGGGGTGGTAGAACTAGAAGAAGGCGCCAGAGTAGTGGCCCGCATTGATGGCATTGATGCCAAACGACCTGAAACCATCAAGATCGGAATGCCTCTCAAGACGAAGTTCCTGCGTCGCGGTGAAGGCAGTCTTCGGAAGATTATCTTGGCGTTTGAGCCAGCGGAGGGAATAGAGAGCCCTTGATAGCCATCTGCAGAAAATGGTTTCTTCCATGTGTTGAGTGACGGTCAGAGTCAATCTCAATGAAACGAGACTTGATTCACACCATCACCATGTTATTCGCTTTGGATGCCTCGCAAACCGCCGGATCCGTCGTACACTGGCAATCTTCTGAGGTATGCATAGCGAACGGGCATACACATCATACTCCTTAGATAATTGGCGAAATAATGCAGGTATGGGAATGATACCGCGTTTTGTGTGAGATGTGAGGGAACATCAATGAGACCACCATCGCTACTTTGAGTCCCAACCTGGCCACTACTCCAGTCGGCGTCGACCTTTGCCCTTCGACTTGCCTCCCCTGCTGCCCATCACCTCATCAAAGACGGCTACCACTGCTTTAGCGAACTCTTGGTCATTGATGTGCACGTCCAGCTCCACCACTTTGATTCGAGAATCGATGTGCTTCTTCAGCACCTCGATGAAAGCGCTATCAGTCTCCGGATCGTAGAAGGGCCCCCCCTCCTTGTCAAGCTCGTCAAATCCCCTCAGCGGGATGGCTATCGCAACCGGCCCTCTGGCCTTATTGAGCTTACCAGCCATCGCCTTTGCTGCTTCTATCATTTCCTCTCGAGTTGCCTTCACGCATAAGACTAAGGGGTTATGTTGATGTATTTTGCGCTCCTTGAGTTGGGACGGCATGGCCTCTGGTTTCCCAACCAGATTCCAGAACTCCATACGCCCAGGGGCAACAACCTGAGGGATACCCAGCCTACCTGCAGCTTCCAGCCTCTCCGGACCAGCACTGCACACCCCACCGCACAAGTCCTCGATCAGTTCTCCGGTGGTCAGATCCAGAACTGCATCGAACAAGCCCTGCCCAATAAGGCTTTCGAATGTCCTGCCGCCCAATCCAACAGCGTGAAACACAGTGACCTCATATCCTCTCTCCTCCAGTAACAGCTTGATCCAGTTGAGATACCTGCAAACCCCTCTAGTGGTGACCCCAACCAGTGGTTTTGTGGAGACTATTGGCCTGTATGTGTTCACCATCCCAGCAATCGCACCTGCTGCAGCCTCAAGAGCTGCCCTGGTGATGACGTTTAGACCCCACAAATCGGCCGCAGGCTGTAGCATCATTTGGTCCTTGCCTACTGCATCTGCAGTTATGAAAGGAGTAAACGCTATCGTGGAAACCATCAGCTTGGGCACGCCTACAGGTAAATCCCTCATCGCGGCTAAGCCAAGAGAGGTGCCCATTGTGCCCCCCAGGGCAATAATGCCGTTTAACCGACCACCAGCATACAGATGCTGAACTATCCTTGATGCACCTTGGGCCATCACCGCTATCGCCTTCCCCTCATGACCAAGAGCAATGACTTGCTCCAACGTAGTGCCGGCTGCCTGTGCTACCTGCTCGTTGCTGATGTCGGGTAGAAATGAAGGCTGGCCTAGAATACCACCATCAATGACAATGGTCTTATGTCCCAGTTTCTCTATTAGATCTCTGACGTACCTTATTTCCCCCTCTTTAGTATCCAAAGTGCCTAGAATAGCTACAGTCTTGCTCACAGTCTCCCCTCCGACCAGGTATCAGTGATCTGCCTGATTCACAATCAGGCTATCAAGGGTAGCCACAGCCTCGCGAGCAAATTCCGCGTCATTGATGTGCACATCTAGCTCCCGAACCTGAATCTCGGGCTTTATGTTGCTCTTCAGTGCTTCTATGAACGCCCCACGTCCCTCGGGGTCGTAGAACACGCCACCTGGCCTGTCGCGCTCAGAGAAGCCCTGGGTGGGAATCAGCACCACTGTTGGTCCGAGTGCCCTGTTTAGCTTCTCAGCCATGACCTTGCCCAGCGCAGCCTTCTGCTCCTTGTTTGCCTCTATTTCGGCAACGCGAGGGTTGTGCATGTGTATCTTCCGATCCCGATATTGACTAGGGATCGTGTCTACGGGCTCAAACCAGCAGAACCATTCTATGGCGCCTGGAGCAACAACGTGTGGCATCGCCCGCTTCCCTATTGCTTCAAGCCTATTCACCGCGTTCTGGCCACCACACAGGTAACTCATTAGCTCCTGATGAGACAAGTCCAGAGCCCCGGCGAACATTCCCTGTTCAACAAATTGCTCAAAGGTTCCTCCGCCAACGCCGTTGGTATGGAACACGGCGACCTCATACCCCTTCTCCTCCAGCAGTGGCTTTACATAAGGGACATACCTCAAAGCCGCGGAGCCCAAGGTAGCTACGCCTATCATGCGCTTCTCCGATAACTCACTTTTCTCATAAGTCTCGACCATACCCGATATGGCGCCAGCTGCATTTTCAAGCACCCTCTTGGTTATTCGGTTGAGCCCCCAGATATCAGCCACAGTCGGCATCACCGTCAAATCCGGGCTGGCTGTCGCCTGAGATATTATCGGTGTAAAAGCTACTGTGGACACCAAAAGCTTAGGTACCAACAGTGGCAATGCCTTGAGCAGTGGAAGGCCCAGTGAGGTGCCCATGGAGCCACCCAAGGCGACTATCCCATCTAATCTGCCGGTGGAGTATAGCTCCTGGACTATATTGCAGGCTCCTTCGGCCATTACCTCTATGGCTTTCCCCTCGTCACCAAGTTGAATCACTTGATTCAAGCTTGTTCCTGCAGCCTCAGCTACCTGATGACGAGTGATATCCGGCTCAAACCCGGCCTCCCCCAGTACGCCAGGATCTATGACTATAGTCTGGTGCCCCTTCCGCCGTATAAGCTCGTTGACGTATTCCACCTCCTCCGCCTTCGTATCCAGTGTGCCCACGATTACTATAGTCTTGTTCAACTCACCACTCCTTAGAAATCACTGCTGAGGGCCACCCAAAATGAGTAGCCTTCGCCATGACAATCCTAGCATGGCAAAAGGGACCAAGCAAGCCAGTGCACGTTCTAGCACTGTCGGCTTGCACCCTGGCTTACTCTATATGGCAGCCTCCGCAACCAATTGACCTGCCGGATCACAACTGTTATCATATTCTTACCACCCGACAACTAAGATGACAGTTTGACGGCAAATCCTGTATTCGGGCTTTGGGGAACAATGCCAGACTAGCCTAAAGGAATCACATGTGGTGGTGCCCGGACTGGAAGGGCTCGAGCCGCCTGCCGATACATGTTTGGCCTGTGCTAATATCGGGCCGATCACGATAGCAGATGGGGTGGACAATTACGAGCAGGATCGCTGTAAACTCTGCGGTCCACCGGGCATAAGTGACCCGCAGGGAGAGAGAAGATGATTCCGGTTCTGCGCTGACCCAGGCTTTGATAGTCGCGTTACAGGCTAGGGAAGCAACAAAGCCACTGGCCTGCTTGGGAAAGCTGCTCTTGGAAAGCAGGATTACAATGCGTATTGCCATCCGTTGGCTGGCTAAGAATGCCCACTGTAAGGTTTACGGGACTCCAGATGATGCGTCGTTGCCAAGTGAGACGGCGTATCACGGCGGCGAACCAAAACTGTAGCGCAGGAGAGGTCAAATGAGTATCAAGATGACGATTATTGATCCTTTCCTCCAAGAATTCACAGGTGGCGTGGACACAACCAAAGTGACAGGAAACACAGTGGGCGAATGCCTGGACAGTCTGGAGTATCATTTTCCAGGCATAAAGAAGAAGCTTGGCAAAGAGCAAGGGCTAGAGTTCAACCTCTTTCCAGACATACTGGTCTGTGTCAACTCCATCGTGCTGGATCAAAGGGAACTGAACACTCCTGTGAAGGATGGGGACGAAGTGGCTATTGGGATAATCACCTTCGGGGGATGAGATGAGCAGAGAAAGGATGCTGGCAAACCATAGAGCAAGGGGGCTGGAGAAATGTCAACTTACACTGGCAAATTGCTTCGAGTCAATCTCACTGCTTCGACAGTAATGACCGAGTCCGTCTCCCAGGAGGCCACAAGGGATTTCATGGCGGGCCGTGGGATTGGTGTCAAGCACCTTTACGACGAACTCCTTCCCGGTATCGACCCCTTGTCAGCAGACAACAAACTCATTCTGTCAACTGGCGTTCTTGCCGGGACTGCGGCTCAGGGATGCTCAAGGTGGGTTGCAGTTACCAAGAGCCCTGCCTCAGGAGCTATTGCCAAATCTATCTGTGGGGCTAAGTTCGGACCCTGGATGCATAGAGGACGGCAAGGCTGAGATTCTCAATGGGCAAGACCTATGGGGATTGAATACGGAGGTAACTCAGGAGAAACTGCGACAGAAGCACGGCCCAAGGACACAAACCGCGTGCATTGGACCTGCAGGAGAGAAGCTCGTTCTCTATGCTTCCATCGCCAGCGACCGACGTACCGCTTCCCGCTGCGGCGTGGGGACAGTGATGGGTTCCAAAAACCTAAAAGCTGTTGCCATAAACGCTACCGGAAGAGTTGTTCCACATTATCCGGAGCTATTCAAGGAACTGTCGCAGAAATACATCGAAATCCTGAAGTCCCACCCCCGGGTGCCTGTTATGACCAATCTGGGCACCTCCAATTCAGTGGACAAATACACC
>SMTZ1_10012406_pt1 | contig 13080 bp, 10 predicted proteins | sample DeeMarSWOR136_30_FD_25667 | JGI IMG/M metagenome (IMG submission 25667) | reverse complement strand
CCAACACTTGTCTAGTGAGTTCCACAACCATTCTGCAGCCGGTGGCGCCTATTGGATGTCCAAAGCATTTTAATCCTCCGTCTGGATTTATCGGAAAATCACCGTCTATTGCGGTAACTCCCTCTTTTATTAGACTTGCACCTTCACCGGCTTTGCATAATTTCATGTCTTGGTAGTTTATGAGTTCCGTGATTGTGAAGCAGTCGTGAACTATACCAAAATCGATCTCTTTTCGTGGGTCTTTTATTTCAGCTTCTTTGTAGGCTGCTTCTGCTGCCTTTACGTTTGCTGGAAAACTCAAGAAAGTTTCAGTTGGTCTGAGCCATGGAAAGAGAGTTTCAACAGCCATACCTGAGGCTTTTATCGTTGCGTATTCGTCTCCTACGTATTGCTTTGCAATTTCGGGCCTTGTTAGAACCACTGCTGCTGATCCGTCAGACATCGCGCAACAGTCGAACAAACCAAGTGGGTAGGCAATTGTCGGCGCGTTCATCGCTTGATCTATAGTTATTTCTTTTCTGAAATGAGCCTTGGGGTGTCTCGCTCCGTTGTGGTGATTCTTGACTGCAACTCTCGCAAGGTCTTCTTTTGTCCATCCCCATTCTTTAAATGCCCTGTTTGCGGCCATGGCAAACATAGCCGGTGCTGAAGCCATTGTCAGTGTTGGATCGGGAAACATCGTTTCAATGCCGGGTAGCCCCCTTGATCCCTGATCTAAGATTTTCTCTACACCGCAGGCTAGAACGATGTCGTATACTCCAGATGCAACCGCGTACGCTGCGTTTCTAACGGCGTCCATTCCCGTGGCACAGTAGTTTTCAACCCTTGTGACGGGCTTCCCAAATAGTTTAAGGGGGTCGGAAAAATTGGTGCCTGCCACTCCACTGAAACTATAGAAGGTGCCACACCAAATTGCTTCAATGTCCCTCCTTAAATCAACGTTTGCCTCTTTACATGCCTCGTAAGTTGCTTCCACAAGAAGGTCTTCTGCGTCTTTCTCCCATATCTCCCCGAATTTCGTGACTCCGGTGCCGATTATGGCAACTTTGTCTTTTATTCCTCCCATTTTCTTACCTCCCTTCATTCTCTTACTGGCCTAGCTCTCCAACCATAATGTTTGAAATCTGATTTTTCGTTCAATAGCCTAAATGTTAGCTCAACAGGTGTGCCTATTTGTATGTCTTTTGGTTCGCAATCCACTAACTCAAGGAACATTCTGCATCCGTCTTCTAAATCAACAACGGCTCTTACTCCTGGATTGATCCCATCTCCCTCCGTGTTTCCCGGGCCAATCAAGTAATCCAATGTGTAAGTGAAAACCTTGCCACGTCTTGCAAGCTTCACTTCTTCATAATTGTCTTTGGCGCCACATACCATACAGCATCGACCCAAGGGATAAGACAATGTTCCACAATTCTTACATTTCATCCCGTAAAGCGGCAGAATTGATTTTTCATCTCTCCAATACATGACGTGCGCCACTTTCGACCATTTGGGCCACGCCGTCTCACGGATCCTCCTGAAATCTGCATACTTTTCATACGTTGGAAGCGTTCTGCTTGATTTCACATTCGCAGTGACGCTTTTTTTCTTTTCCTTTGTTTCCTCTATTTTATCAGTGGTTCTCACGACGAATGCGTCGCTTCCATCGCCGTAACTTGCGCACAGAATTCTTTCATTTGGCTTTGCAGTTTCTAATGCGGAAACCAACACTAGTAGGCAATGCGGTGTGCCAGTTATACCAACACTCAAAAAGAGAGGATCCTGTATTTTTTCCATTTCAACTCCGAGTAGTTGTGGAGATCGAAGATAAGTTCTCGGATCCGGCGCATAGAAAGCTATCTTAGAGATATCCTTCGGAGTTAGATTGCATTTCTTCATCAATGCTGATATAGCCTCAGGCAGGTTTTTCATAAATCCGTACTGCAAGTCAAGCTTGGGTTCAAAATCCTTTGGATAATCATCTACATCTCTTCTCCAGGGACCTGGTATCGCGTCCGTTACGGTGTAGAACTCTTCTATTTCTGCGATTCCACCCTCTCCGATAAGCAGCGCTGAAGCACCGTCACCAAATATTTGTTCATAGATAGAAGCGGGGGTTGCAACTCGGCGGTCGGCAGAAACGACAAGGATTTTTCTAGCTGTTTTTGCTTCTACCGCGTCCATTGCAGCTTTTATTGCGATTGTTCCAGCCCTGAGAGAATTAGTGAAGTCAGAGGTCAGAATGTTTTTTCTCAAATCTAGGGCAGAGGCGATTAGAGAAGAACTCTGTTTTTCTTTGAATGGGGAGGTAGTGGTAGCGAAAAATAGTCCATCAACCTCTTTCGGATCGATTCCGTTCAGACAATCGAGTCCCGCTTCTGTAGCCATAGTCAAACTGTCTTCATCCCATGCTGCAACCGCTCGCTCTCCAGGCATGACAATCGGGATGCCTGATGCTCGCGCGATTTCGTCTCTACTTAATCTCCATGTTGGAATGTATGCTCCATAGGATGATATGCCTACCATTAACTTTCACCATCCAAAGCTTTAGAGTTTCCAAAATATGTGAACCAATATATAACGTTTCGTTTGGTCCTCAATTGGGCATTCTTCATTTCGTCTTTCTGTTGCTTCTGTAATGTTCACAATTTTCTGCTATTTCTTCCAAGCAGAAAAAGGCACGAATGTTGAAACATGTCCCATTTCCACAACACACATCGTTAAAAGAGAAGGCAGATGTTGGTAACTCTCCTTTCTTCTCGCAAAAATCGAAACTCGTTCTGCCTCGATCTTCACCCGTAGCCATAGAGTAATATTTACACTTTATGCAACTCTTCATTTCCTAGGCCTTCCGTTCACCGGTCAGTTTCTACTCTCTGTAGCCCAACAATAATGTTTTCTAAGCAAGGTTTAAACCTGTTTCTATTACCGCTCTACAGCATCTTGTATTGCCATCAAAAAATCTTCTAGCTTGCTCTTTTCCCACGGGTTTCTTCCCCGTAACACTGTGAAAGAAGTGTTCTTCTTCTTGCAAACCCTTCTACAGGAAGCTAACATCTTTCCCTTCCAAGTCTCTGAATCTTGGAGCAGGATTATTTTTTCATAGTTGGTCTTTTCGATGTAATGTTCAACTTCCTTCGCTACGTAGTTTATTGTCTCTGCGTCAAGGGGAGTTGCGAGTTCATGCTGAGAGAGGGGATAAACCTCGTCGAGTTCCATGGGTATTATCCCAAAGGGCGCCGCATACGTACACACATGAACTTTATCTGCTTCTTCACTCATTCTTCTTTGCATCTGATTCAAAACTTTTTGATGCTCCTTCGACTTGTGAAACGGTTTCGTTCGAGTTTGCGGCAGCAGAACGAGAACCTTCGCCCTTCTTGGTGGAGAATATCTTTCAAAAATCCTTATTCTATGGCGAACAACCTCTGGCCGCGCTAGCCCCAGGGAACTGAAGAAGAAGAGGCCACTCTTTTTCGTCACAGGGCTTTGTTTTTCCAAATACTCACTATACCTATCCAATTTTTTCAAAGCCTGAAAAAGTGTTGGGTGTCCATGAGCCCTCAACTCTAGGTGTTCCCAGAGACGTCCCTCCATTATAGCTTGTTTTATCCGCCTCAATTCAGAGAAGCTGACATGAAGGTTGTGTTTCGCAAGCATCTCCTGTCTCTCAACTTTCGGCGTCGCCATCACATCTTCTGGATCGTTTTTGATGCACACCGGGCATGAGCATGGAAAATCTTTCAGTTCACTGAGCCTAGTAGTTCCGTACTCCGCCATATAACGGTCTTCGCGAGCGTAAATCGAGTAAGCGGCAGAATCAAAAAAGTCGCACCCTAAAGCCACCGCCAAAGCAAACATGAAGGGGTGACCTGCTCCGAAAAGATGAAGAGGGCGGTCCTGCGGCAAATGCATTTTCGCAGTCATAATCATGTCGACAAGTATATCGAAGAGATACTGCTCCATAACCGGAGTTGGACTTCCCAAAGCGTGAATCTGAAAAGACAACTTTCCAATTTCCCTTGCTGATCGGGCGACAAGGTCGAGATGTTGACCCCCTTGAACCGGACCAACCCAAGCCACGTCGTTACGCGTTTTCACTTCTGCCAGTTTCCTCGCTCTGCTAAGAGTTTCATCTACGGTATGTCTTGCGTATCTTTTGGAGACTCTCCACCCCGTCGGAACATCTAGTATGGTGGCTATGTCTGTATCAATTTCCTCTTGATAACGCACAATTTCTTCGGAGTTAGTCTCCACGTCTCCATATACAAGAATCTGGTAAGCCCCAGAGTCTGTCATAATCACGCCGCTGAAATCCAAGAAGCCATGTATCCCTTTCTCAACTGCAATATCCTTGAAATTCTTCTTTATAATGTAGGCGTTGGTTATGACAGCTCTGCAATTAAACTCTTTCTGCAAGGTTTTCGGTGAGATTAGTTGAACGTTAGGATTTATGACTGGCAGCAGAACAGGCGTCTCGATAACTCCGGTCTTAGTTTTGAATCTACCTATCCTCGCAAGTAAATCTCTATCTCGTATCTCAAAGGACATGATGCAGCCGCCAAGACACACTTATATTTGCAGGGCATCTCTTAATTGTGCTGGTCAACGAAGGTTAGAGAATGGTCTGCGAAGTTCAAATAATCGAAAAACCTGCCTTGACAGATCCTGTCTTGATCGAAGGATTGCCGGGCATCGGATTCGTTGCAAACATCACGGCGTTACACCTTATCCAGGAGTTAAAAGCAAAATTATTCGCAGAAATTCGTTCCTCCTTTTTCCAAGACCTCGCCATAACCGCGGAGAATGGAGAAACGCACTTTCCAATCAACCAGCTCTATTACCATAAAGGAAAAGATGGCGAACGCGACCTCATCATTCTTTATGGCAACACGCAAGCATTGACAACAGTTGGGCAGTACGAATTGTGTGGGCACATCCTAGACGTTGCCGAAGAGTCAGGATGCCGATACATAATGACACTCGGCGGCTTGAAACGGGAACAACAAGTTGAGAAACCAGAGCTCTATTGTGCAGCGTCAGACAGCGAAACTATAAAGGACGTTTTAGGTCTCGGCGCCAAAATAATCGGTGGCCAAATCTTTGGTGTGGCTGGGCTCTTAATCGGATTGGGTGGACTGAGAGGAATAAGAGGTTTTTGTCTTCTAGCCGAAACTCCAGGTTTGTATCCGGATGCCGTTGCTACGAGAGAGGTCTTGAAAGCTGTTTGCAGGATGCTGAATCTAAAAGTAAGTTTAAGTAGGCTAGACAAGGCTGCGGAAACAACCAATAACATACTGAAATCTTTCGGAATAGTTTCTCCTTCAATAGAAAAAAGAAGACGGGAACCTGAATTTCGTTGGCTTATTTAGATGTGGCTTCTTTGATGAACAAATCGTAGACCTTTTGAACTCGCTCGGCTGCTGGACCTGAACCCTCCACCACGCCCTTGTCAGTGACCTTAACCTTTTCCATAACCCAGATGAAACCTTTATCTTCGTAGAGCCTTACCATGGTTGGAAACACCTTCTCAAGGCGTTCAGATAAAGCTTTAAGATCAAAGGGCTTTTCCACTGTAAAAATTTGGGCGATGATGCTGCCGTTTAGGAACGCTCTATGTAAGTATGTGCCTTTATCATCTTTCGCTTCTGACAGGCAGAGGCTCAATGTCTCTGGGTCTATGCCAGCTAGGTTTCCGCTGTATTTTTTTCCATCCGACGTAACGACCATCACCATCTTATCGAGCAGCGCCGCTATCTCTCCAAAAAATTTCCTTTTCGCCATCGACAATTTATCACCTTCTCTCTAATCTACTGCAATTAAGAACTTATTTATTTCGAAAGAAATTGAGTGACCTTGTGACTCTGATTGGTGCAAAGCGATGAGGGCGCGCGCCCAAAGCCACCGTCGAATGGGCGCGATTGGAGCATAGAAAAATCTTCTAGAACAAATGCCAATAAGTTCCTGTTTTCACTTCTCGTATTTGACTAACCTGTCCTTCAGTTGCCGTTTCTTCTCGGAAGAAATCGTTATCCTATTCTCTGTTACCAAGTAGCTTTTTTTATTCACGAAAATGATTTTGCCTGGTTCAAGATCGTTCTGCAAGTTTACGTTGGGTCCAACAATGCTGTCGGGCCCAATTTTTACGCCTGGTGAGAGACAAGCGTTGATGCCTGTTTTGCAGTTGTCACCTACTATGGCGCCTAACTTGTCTGAGCCCGAGTCTACCTTCTCTCCCTCAATATTCAACTTGACGTTCTTTTCGTCAAATCTGAAGTTCGCGGTTATGGTTCCGGCGCCGAAGAGGCAGTTGTCAGAGATTATCGAGTCGCCAATATAGTTTATGTGAAACCAGCAATCGTCGCCGATCATCGAATTCTTTATTTCTGTTGAGAAACCCACGACACAGCTGTTGCCGATGGAAGAGTAATTCCAAACCAAACTGTTGTTTCCGATGAAACTCTTTACCCCAATGTAGCAGGGACCTCTTACGCATGCGCCTTCAAGAATTCTTGTTCCCCGTCGTATCCAAACGTTTCCTTCAACTTGTGCCCTATCCGAGATTTCCACATCGTCCTCGATAGTCTGCTTCTCTATTTGCGTATCCATAAGATGCCTGTTTATGGTGAAAAGGTCCCAAGGATACTTGTAGCCAGCGAAAAATCCATCGTAACTGAGGGCTCTAACAACATTCTTGTCTTGGATGAATTTCTGTATCGCATCTTCATATTGGTGATCTGAAACTGGAATTTTCTTGTAGTAATCGAAGATTCGTTTGGTCAGGATGTAGACGCCGACCACAGCCAGATTGCTTGGTTCCTGACCTCTCGGCGGCTTTTCAACAAAATCTATTACCTTGTCGTCCTCTACGCTAATTATCCCGAACTTCCATGTTTCCTCGACAGGCTTGCAGGAAACAAAAATATCTGCGCTGCTTTCCTTAAATTGCTTGATCATCTCTTTTATCAGCGAGCTTTCAAAAATGTCGTCGGCGTTGACGACGAAGAAATGGTCTTCCGCTAGATCCTTGGCGGTTTCCAGAGCGTTCGCCATTCCCAACGCTTCTTTTTGAACGGTATAATCTATGTTGACTCCAAGCTTTCCCCCGTCTGCCAGGTATCCTTTGATTTGCTCTCCGTTGTGACCTATCACTATAACAAAATCTTTCAAGCCAGCTTTCTTCAGAGTCTCGATGACGTGTTGAATCAAGGGTTTTCCAAGAATCTTGAACATGGGTTTGGGTTTGTTCACTGCTAAGGGAAAAACCCTTTTTCCTGTTCCACCGGCAAGTATGATTGTCTGCAATTAGCCACCCTTCAAGACGTGGTTTAGTTCCTTCTTCGCAAATTCGTAGAGTTCCTCAAGTCTTTTTTCTGTCTTTGCTTCGGCGGACACTCTTATCATTGGTTCGGTGTTAGAGGGTCTCAAGAGAATCCACCCATCTTTTTCCAGCAACTTCACTCCATCCATGTCTAAAATCGTCAAACCATAATTCTTGAACCTAGATCTCAGTTTTTCAATAACTGCGAATTTTAGGTTGTCTGGGCACTCGAAGTTTTTCTCGTAAATAGCTGGATACTTCGGTAGGAAATCAACTATCTCCGAAAGTTTTTCGCTGCTTTTGGAAAGTATTTCAGCCATTCTCAAGCTCGCAAAAACAGCGTCATCCACTCCGTAGCATTCGGAAAAATAGAAGTGGCTGCTTTTTTCTCCTCCGAACAAAGCGTTTTCCTCAATCATCCTATCCATTATGAAAGCGTGACCAACCCTTTCAACTATCGGAATCCCGCCGAATTCTTTTATGTATTCTTCAACAGCCATTGAGCAACTCAGTTCATAGACTATTTTTGCACCTTTGGTCTTCTGTAAAACGTCTTTGGCAAATACCAGCAAAGTCAAGTCACCGGGGATCACGTTTCCTTTTTCATCGACGAAAACCGCTCTATCTCCGTCTCCGTCGTATCCTACTCCCAAATCTGCCTCACTCCTCACTACTTCTCTTTTCAATTCGCTTAACGTCTCTTCTTTTGGCTCTGGCAGATGCGCCGGAAATGTGCCGTCTGGATTTTGGTTCAAGGTCAAAATCTTGCATCCCAGCCGCTTGAAGAGTCTGGGAGCGACTGATCCACAGGTGCCGTTTGCTGTATCGGCTACCACTTTCAGCTTTCTTCTGATTTCTATCTTGTTGGCAACAAAATCCATGTATTCTTTGATTGTCCTCTTGTAACTTCTTAGTTTCCCCCTTTTTTTGCCAAGCCTTTCTAAATCGGATTATGAGAAGCCGTGATCATAATTCCCGCGTCCTTTTGAAGGCGATTTAATGCAAAATAGAGTAGAGGTGTTGGGACGATACCGATATCAGTAGCGTCGCAGCTTGAAAGGAGGCCGGAAACCAAGGCTTTTCTAAGTTTTTCTCCGCTCAATCTGACGTCTCTAGCAACCAACACTTCTTTGTGTTCCCCTAGGAAAGTTGCAAAAGCAGCTCCTATTCTAGTTGCAACTTCTTCTGTCAAATCGTCGCCAAAAACACCCCTTATGTCATAAGCTCTAAAAATGCTGTCAAAGTCAAATTTTCCAGACGCGGTCAAAGGCACTAACCTCTAGCGCTCATTTCTTCGTGAGATTACCTAAGCTCATGCTTTGGCACTTGACTACAAGGAGAAATCACATTGCTTTTATCTTTTCGTATACGAAGACTCTAAAATCTGGTCCGGTTCATTCTTTTGGGAGAATCGCTTCCCAGATTCCGAATCCACCTACTGTCTCTTCTCTCTCAACGGGGTTGTACCATTTTTTTGTCGTCCCGACTTTAGATCGCATTTTCCATTTGAAGGATTTTGATTCTCTGTCTATCCTCTCCAGCAGGCTTCCTATTTTTTCAATTATTTTCTCTCTGTCTTCTTTTTCGAATAGGCTGGGGTCAATTTCAGCTTCTGTGCCCAACTTATCTATCTCTGAAACAAGTCTCTTGATTTTTTTGAGGTTAGTGGTTGCTGTATACCAGAATCCCCAGTCTCCTGATAGTAATCTTGCTATGTATGAGGCGTCTATGCTTTCTTTTCCTCCCTTTTCTTCAACTTCATGGGCTTTCAGTAGAACTAGGCAGTCTTTCAAATCCTTCACGCCAAAGGCTTCCCACATTTGTATCTTCTCAAGTAGCATGTCGGTTACGGTGATGGTTGGACTATCTAGTTCAAGTCTCTTTTTGAATTCTACTGGGTGATTAGCCACTATTAACTTGTCGTAGAATACGTCCACGTAAAACCAGCCTTTCGGATGATAATATATTTGTCTCTCAGAAGCAGCTGAGGAAAGAGTTGCCCTTCTCTTGGCGTATCCCATGTCGCTGAAGAAATCCCTGATATCATTCCTGTGTTTGCGATACGACATGAAATCTATGTCGCTGTATTCTTGGCCTTTCACAACACCTGTCCCAATTCTGCCGAGTTTCCTTGCGAAGTCCCTGAACTCTTGACAGTGAATCGCTACCCCTAGTCCACCAATAATTCTGAGGATTATGCCCTTCTTTTCAGCTTTTTCAACGATCGTTTCAGCTTCTTGCAGAAACACTTCTGTCGGAACTAGTCCCCTCCAGTCTTCAGGCAGTTCTCTCTTAATTTCTTTGTCGAGCATCCAAGACATTTACAATTATTCTCCTCTAGCCTTCTATTCTTTGGAGCCTAGTGATCTTGTTGCCCTTAAATTCAATTAGAAATGCCCTCAGAATTCCTTCTGCGTATTCGCTTCCAGGGTTGACACAGTAGGTTCTACCGATTTTGATTGAACCCGATGCTTCGTGTATGTGTCCATGTAATCCCAGGAACGGTTGGTACTTTTCAATCATTCTTTTAACGGCTTTGGAGCCCACTGGAACCATTATGACTCTTCCTCCTTGGATCACGGGATTCAGGTCATCGTCGAGCAATGGGGCTTCATCCAACTTGGTTTGATAGGGTGGAGCGTGGAAGTTGAATATGGCTGATTCAGTGTTTTTTAGTTGAGAGATATATTTCTCTAGTCTTACCTCGAGTTTTTCATCGTCATCTTCCCTGGTAGTGTTCCAGGGACTGGGGTTGACCCAACCTGTACTTATCATCTCATGGGTTTCGTCGATATCTATCACTTTTCCTTCTGCGTTGGTCACGTCTGGGTGATCTCTGATTATGGCGTCCACTGGAAATCTGTCGTCATTTCCAGGACACACAACTACTTTGGTTTTGTTTGGGATTTTCTCTCGGATTAGGTCAAGCCAGTTTTTGAGCGTTGAGTTCATCACTTCCGAAAACACTTGATCTACTTTCGCACGGTTTTTACTCATTTCCTCAAATTCTTTTTCGTTGCTCAAATACGGGTAGTACCCTATCCCTCGAACGTCTTTAACCGCTTTTTCCAATCCGCTTGAGTCGATTAGATGATTTTTGCCCAACAGGTAGTAAGCGTATTTTCCATCCTTCCTCTCAATGATGGGAACAATCATCTTTCCCGTTAGGTCTCCTCCGCAGATGGCTGCGTCTACTTTGAGCATGGATGAGGCGTTTAGAAATTTTCTCCAAACTCCTTCTGATCCATGCATGTCAGTGGCAAAGAGAATCGTTGTTTTTTTGTCTTTCCTTCCGAATAACGGTGTCAATCAAACCATTCCTATTTCAATTCAATATTTCTGAGAGGTGCGGAGATATTTAAGTTTACATATGATTCTAAGGAAAATCTTAAATTCTCTAAGGCTCAAATGGAAAGAGCGTCTGAACAACTAAGGTGGATAGAAAGATGGGTGAAAGTAAACCTGGAGTCTTCGCTAGAGAGGCTACTGGACTGGTCAGAGAAGTAGGGTTCATGCTGGGAGTAATCATAATCATGTCCCACGTTGTCGGCCTAGGATGGCAGAAAAGAGCGTTCCAATTCACTGGTCCCAGACCAGTACCAACAGATCAGCTTCCGCTTGGTCTTCCAGCAATATTCTGGGCTTTCCTAATCTGTGGTATAATAGTGATGATTACTGGCTACGCTGCTGGATACGTTACCGCTGCCATGCCAAGATCTGGTGGTGGATACGTAACCATTTCAAGAGTCATCCATCCAGTGGTAGGATACAACGCAGGCTGGCTAATGTTCCTTGCAGAAGCCTTTTCCTACGGACTAATCGGAGTAGCGGTATTTGAAGCGATTATGATATTCTACAACATCGCTCTTGCGCCAACAGTGGTCGCCTTTGACGCAACAACTCTCTTCCTAGGGGGCGTAATAATCATCGTAATCTTCACGATTCTTGGCTTGTTCGGGGTGAAACTCTACGGTTGGATCATGCACGGGATGTTTTGGCCTACGCTTATAATCACAATCGCCTTCTTTGCAATGTGGATGGCTGGCGCAATGGATCCAAGCCTAACTGGGCCGGTCGCGAAGGGCGTGGAGGACGTGATGGGGGCCTCGCCAACGACGTTTGTGAATTTGGCATTAAGTGAGGGAATGGCAACGGACATGTCAACTTTCTATGACGCATTTTCATTCGCACTTGCAGGAGCCTTCTGGGCTTACATGGGATGGTACTCGGTCACCTTCATCGCCGGAGAGGTGAAAGAGGCAAACAAAAAGCTTCCGAGGGTTGTCCTTTTCTCTGGTTTCCTCATAATGCTAATTTACTTGGGGTCTTCGTCTTTCTCAGCCATATCAACTATGGGTGTAGCTGAACAGACGGTTGGCGGACATAAATGGGGATTCTTCCAGGCATACGCATACCTGAGCTACGGTGGCGTATCTTCTGATGCTATTGCAGCCGCCGGGATTACCAATTTCCAGTCAGCATGGAGCACCGGAGTCGCATCCCTAATCGCTAGAGGTATGGACTTAGGATGGCTTTCGTGGCTAATCGCGTTTGCCGGTGTGATCTGGCTTGCAAATGACATACCGCCATTCCTCTTGGTCGCATCTAGAACCATGTTCGCCATGTCCTTTGACAAAATGTTGCCTGAAAAGATAGCAGAAGTCAGCGAAAGATGGCACTCGCCGACTTGGGCACTCATAGTCACCGGAATATTTGGAGTCGTCGGATGCATAGCTGAATCAAACGTCGGTGACTTAGGGGGCTATGTCGCTTTTGCGGGAGTGGTTGGAACGGACATATTTGACGCGCTCTTCCTAACACTCTTCTGCATATCGATGATGTTGCTTCCATTAGAGAGGAAAGAGATCTATGACAGGGCCGCCGTCAAATACTCCGTAGGGACTGTGGTAGGACTAGGTGGCTTAGCGTCGTTACTAGCTGGCTATTGCTTGTTCACGTTCGTAAGAGAATCTGTGGGCTTCATGTTTTCGCCCTCGGGCACTGAAGACTTGGTCAGCAGTATTGGCTTCTGGGGCTGCATCGCTGTTGGAATAATGCTATACGTCTGGCACATGTACAGAAATACAACTAAAGGCGTAGACATGCGAACCCTATACCTAAGCATCCCACCAGAGTAGCTATAAACAACTTCCCCCCTTTTTTCTTCTTTTAATTTCCAATTATCCGGTGTGATACATGTCTCAAGAACTAGATTTCATCGCTGACATGATGGAAGAACAACTTGCCAAAGGAAATCTAAGATGGCTGGCAAATTTCAAAGAGGTCTACAGAGGCTACCGTCTGGGCGACTTCATAATTCCCATATATGCTGAAGGAAGTCTAACAGAGAAAGGATTCTTCCTATCCAGAATATTCTCCGCTTTTGTGACTCCAAAGTACAAAATCCATTTTCTGCTTTACACATCAGCTGAACTCAGCGTCAAATCTCTAAGAGAACTTATCCTGTCATGCAAACGTAAATTCGGCGCCGACGACTGGATATTCATCACATTAGTTCACCGTAGGCCCTTGGAGAAAAATGTGAAAAACGCTGTTTTTAACCTTGCAGACGAAAAAGTGGGCGTTGCGGCCTACAGCCTAGATTCGAAGAGCGGAATCTCATCTGACAACGTGCTTGGGAGAGCCCTCGAGAAACGGTTGAGACTAACAGAAGCGAAGTTTGAGGCGATGAGCGTACCAGACTTTATGAAAAGCGCCGCAATTGTATTCTCGTTGGGTACGCTCTCTTTGGTTGCCGCCTTGCTTCTCGGTATGAC
>SMTZ1_10009576_pt1 | contig 13081 bp, 7 predicted proteins | sample DeeMarSWOR136_30_FD_25667 | JGI IMG/M metagenome (IMG submission 25667) | reverse complement strand
CCCTACAACTGGGTACCTGGTAACTCTATTTCGCCGTAAAAACAGGGTATTATCTTCGCCCACATGATCCAAAATTTCGATTGCTCGGGAGCTTCTCTGGTTACGCCTGATGAAGCCTTTCCTCTCCAGGGCCCGGAGGTGATCGACAACCGCCCTGTTTGACTTGAAGTGAAAGGCATCCCGTATCTCACGGATCGTGGGCGGGTATCCGTTCCCCCTAATGAAATCACTGAGAAAATCGAGTATGTCTCTCTGCCGTCTTGTCAAGTCGTTCATGTTCTTTCATTCCCTATCGACATGGAGCCTCGCTCTTTACTTCGTAGGTTTAGTCTCCTTTTCATCAAAAAACGAAAGCTGCTGCTCCGGTTCCTTCTTTCTCCTTCCCGGCGAGAGTCTTTTCTGTCTCGGTGCAAAGAAACCCGGCTTTCCTCCCCCCATAAAGAAATCATTACAGATGCCTGCTAGTTCGTTCCTTTCCATACCTTCACCATCGAACACACCCTCATTGATGAGACCATTGACGGCTTTCTGTGAAATCTTTCCATACATGCGATTGAGAAAATCACTGAACGAGATGAAATCACCCTCTCCGTTTCTCTCCAACAGAATTTCTTCCCTCTCCCCCCGTTCAACTGCCTTTACCGATTGGAGAGGCATGCGAATTCCATCATCTTCCATCGTGTAAATCTCACCGCTCGCGTTCACATCGACAGGAAAAACAGTCACACCCATGTTTGCAAGGTATTCAAGATACCGGTTCTGCCTATCTCTCACGTCCAGATTGCTGTTCAGAAGGGATAGGAAGTAGTTATTAAAAAGATGCACCTTGAAGAATGCTGTCCAGTAGCTGAGATATGCTTGAGATGAGCTTAACGCCTTGCTGTGCGTGAACGATATATTGTGCAGCAAAAAGTCAAATATTTTTTGAGCATCTTCTTCATTTATTCCCTCGTCCATAGCGCTACGGATATACTCGAGACGTGCCGTCATGAGCTCCCCGGAGTCCCTGTTCACCAGGGCATTCGCTACCGTGACCGCTCTCTCACCCTCGAGTCCCGCCGAATAGTTTAAAATCTCCCGTACCTGCTCTCTATAGAGAAGCAATCCTCTCGTATCCTCGAGGGCCGCTGCCAGGGAAGAGTGCGGCAGAAACACCTTCCCCTTCTTTTCGGCATTCTCGATGTACCGCTGCCACAGCCTCCCCTCGAGAGGGGCTGGTCGGTACAGGGAAATCACGTTCACAAGTTCATCGAATGTTGAAGGTTTTATCGTCGTCAAAAGCTCCCTTATTCCCTGGCTCTCGAGGAGATACACGCCGGTTGTATCACCTGACGAGATGAGGGTATATACTCCCGGATCATCCATCTGTTCCGGCACCCATTTTCCGCTTCCGATATCCTCGAAGGAGTACAGTGAAGTCAACCTGTTGTGATTACTCCTCAGTTGCTGGACAGTTTTTTCGAGTGCCGCGAGGAAATGGGAATGCTGAATTCCGAGAACCCACCCACCCATATCCTCTATGGTACCTGTATTGAGGAGTATGAAACGTTCCCTATTAGAACCGGTGATATGGGCTGCTAACCTTTCGAGTCCAAGAGGTAGCAATACGAGTCTCGACGTATTCTGATGAAAATGGTGCACCCTCCCACGAAGTGCATCTGATGTATGAAGAATACGCCGGACAATCATCTCGCTATTGTACAAATATCGCAAGGGACCCGAACCTTCGAGCATCAATGCGAGTGTCCTGGTTCTTCTCTCAGGCGCTAATATCTTCGAGAGTTCATCACGGAGCTCCAGCGGCACCTTGTAGATTTCTGCGACTTCCTTCGCGATTGTCTGGAATGACATTTCCTCCTGTACAACTTGGAAGAAAGGTTGATAACCAGGAAGTAGTTCCTCGATCAATTCAATCAATCGTTCCTTGCTTGCTCCCGAGGTAAAGAGCTCAAGCGCTGGTAATGTCCTCCTTCCCATGGAGGAAAAAGATTCAAAAGCAAAGTTGTACCTGACCGGATTGAGTGGAACAATGCCGAGAAGGTATGCGATGAGGCTCTCGAGGAGATCACTCCCAACCAGTTCGAGCCAGATACCTCGCTTTGACGAAGCTTCGAAAAGACTCATCAGAAAAATGAGGAAATCCGAGAGATTTTCGTCACGAGCGCTGTTCAATTCCTTGTTTATCTGCGCTTTGAGATTACTTCTCTCATCGGCAGGCACGTTATGAAATTTTAGGAGGAACCTCCTATGACACATCTCTGTGAGTGTATCGTGTGAATTGCTGAGATCGGAGAATACAATCCGTCCTCTCGTCTCCAGGTTGACGTTGCAGCGATCTGCAATCTCACCGGATCTGTGTACTGCTTCGATTACGGTATAAAAGAAAGGTTCAAGGTCCCTCTCCCTTTTTAAATAATACTCAGGGAGAGTCTCTTTTATTCCTTCTGCCGCACTCTTGCTGCGCAAAGCGCAGAAGATGTCATAATGTTCTCCCTCCTCTTTCAGAAGGTATCGATCGTTGTTTGTCACGACGAGGGGTACATGCAGCTGTTGAGAGAAAACTGCCATGTGATCCACGGCAAGTTGTTCCTTCTCGAGATTGTGATTCATTATCTCTAAGTACAGGTTGGATGGACCGAATATATTAAGCAATCTCTTGATGATCTCTTTTGCCTTCCCGAGTGTCCCGTGCTGGATCGACTGGTTTACTTCCCCTTTGAGACACCCTGTCAACGCGATTAATCCTGCGCTGTGTGTGGTGAGTTCCTCGGGTGTGACATACTGGTCCTTTTCTTTCATGTAGTGCTTGTTCACAAGAGCAACCAGGTTGTGGTATCCGCGGTCATCCTCAGCCAGAATGGTTAGGTGGTACAGGTCCCTATCCCCCATGAGAGATGAGTGATGCAACTCGATCCCCAGTATCGGTTTTACACCAGCTTCGTTCGATAATCTGAAGAACTCATGGTGGCCGTACGTTGTGAGGTGATCGGTGAGCGCTATTGCGGGAAACTTCAGGAACGATGCACGATCGACAAGCTCCTTCAGTGTGATCATTCCCTCTAACGGACTGTAAATACTATGTACATGAAGTGGTACGTAAGGCAATTTCGTAACCTCTCAGCTAATTACTAGACACAAACCACTCCCCAAAAATACTAAACAAATGTTTAGCCTATCAAGACAAAAATGTGCTATACTATCCACCAGATTTTGATAGAATACAAGCGGAGAGGAACACTGGAACACAGGTCAAGCACAGATCATTAACTTCATTCAAGCTCACTCCGCTCGAAGGGAGTGGAACATGAAGGAATCTATGAATAATCACATTACCAGACTGGAAAATGAGAACAAACGACTGAAGGTGGCTGTTGAAGAGCTGACAATCCTGAATGATATCTCTACTGCCATCAGCTCGACATCATGGAATTGATCGTCCAGAAATGCATTAAGCATGTGAAAACTGAACAAGGGGCAGTGATGCTGCTCGATATAAAGGAAAAAGAGGGTGCATTTCGAACCATGATTCGTGGCGCTGATACATCTCAGGAAGTCCTGCCTTTTCGCCTCGATACCCAATTGACCGGATGGATGATTAAAAACAAGCAGCCCTTACTTGTCAATGACCTGAAAAAGGACGAACGGTTTCAAGTCGGAAGAGAGGAGTGTCCCATATGCTCCCTCCTCAGTGTCCCCTTGCTCCTCAAGGGGCGGATGATCGGTACACTCAATGTGTTTAACAAGCGTACCGAAGAGGGATTCAACGAAGGTGATAAGCGGCTCTTGATGATTATTGCCACTCAATCTGCTCAAATTATTGAAAATGCACGTTTATACGAGGAAGAGCAGGCTCTCAGACTCATGCAGGAAGAAATGAGAATGGCATACCAGATACAGATGGACCTCCTGCCCAAAGAAGCACCAGAAATCAGTGGATACGATATTGCTGGAAAAAGTATTCCAGCAAAGGCGGTAGGAGGTGATTATTTCGACTTCATAGAGATCGACAAGCATCGTCTGGCCTTCTGCTTGGCAGATGTGGTGGGAAAAGGTATGCCGGCAGCTCTCCTGATGTCTAACCTCCAGGCTACACTGAGAGGGCAAGTCTTGCAGAAATTGTCGCCAAAGGAATGTGTCAAGCGATCAAACGCTCTCTTGTTTAGAAGTACAGATGATGAAAAGTTTGCTACACTTTTTTATGGAATTCTGAACAATAAGAAAAATCACCTAGATTATTGTAATGCCGGACACTGCTACCCCTATCTATTCAAAGCGAGCGAAGAATCGATGCGACTCGACGTGGGGGGACTCGTAATCGGCGCCTTCGAAGAATTTGACTATTCTGAAGATGCTGTTTCCTTCGATCCAGGCGATATCCTCCTGATATTTTCCGATGGTATTACTGAAGCAGTGGATCAAAGTGGAGAACAGTACACTGAAGAAAGACTTTACAATGTTATTCAAGAGAATCGCAATGCGTCGGCGGAACAGCTGATTGAGAATATTATTGAATCCGTGAAGGTTTTCACCGGTGAATCTTCTCAGGTAGACGACATGACACTCATCGTCATGAAACGGGGAGAATAGAACTCCGACATTACTCATAATAATTGAAAGGGTGAAAAGAAGATGTTCATGCGACTCGTTCATGGAAAGTTCAAGCTGGATGCAGAGTTAGAAATCAGACGAGTATACGAAGAGAAAATTGTGACCAGGCTCCAAAGCACACCGGGATGCCTCTGCGCCTGTCTCATAAAGAGTGATCTGCATGAAGATGAAGGCATGTCAATGACTCTGTGGGAAACCCGAGAACATGCTGAGGCCTATGAACAGAGTGGTCTCTTTTACGAACTTCTCCAAAAAATGAAACCATACCTCATCGATTCATCGGAATGGAGGGTCAAACTGTCCAAAGAGTTAGAGTTAGAATACCAACCGGTGCAGGAAGAGCCAGTCGTGAAATCATACGACCTCATTGCTGAAAAAGACGAAGAGGTTCCCAATGAGGATGAAAAGAAATTCATGTTCTTGCGAATTCGTTCCATTAAAATCAAGCCCGATAAGAGAGAAGAGTTGGAACAAATCTATAAAGAAGAAGTTATTCCTGCACTCAATGCCGTCAGAGGTTGTCGATATGCGTACCTGACAGAGAGCACTGAAGATAAAGATGAATTTATTTCCCTCACGATATGGAACAGCAAAGATGATGCGGATGCGTTTGAGAGTAGTGAGCTTGCTGCTCAACTGAATGATAAAATCAAGCATACACTCGCCGAGTTGTACCAGTGGAAAATCTCCCTCGAAAAAACATATAAAGGTCAAGTTGTCACGAGCGAAGATCCGACGGTGAAACCTTACAGCATCGTCGCGGGTAGGCGCTTTCACTGAGACTGGATCAGAGTTTCTTCACTCTCTATCCTCGCAGAGATTATTAGATAAAAAGACTATCATGGAATTAGTATATTTATCAACGACTTATAACATTCACATGTTTTATGAGTCCGGCTGCGCTGCAACCGCAATTGAAAATGTTTCCTGGGGATCGATCAAGCAAACGTACCGGTAATTCTGCACGAACATTAACATTAAAACATTGAATGACTCAACTGAGGCCGTTACAATACTTTCCTTGGCAGGAAGGAACATGTGACGTAATACATGCGGAGAGTGTCTTTGAAGGATCCTCAGGCCAGGCACGGAGATGTGTTCGAAAAGAGCATCGCCATAGTCGGTGGAACATTCGCGGGAAATAAGGGTGCCGCCGGCATGCTGGAAAGTATCATTATCAACCTGCATTGTCGGATGCCCGGTCGCATCAGATTTGATGTGATCTCGATATATCCGAAGCGCGATTCAGCCAGACCTCTTCAGGATAACGTTCGCATTATACCCGCCGAACCTGCAAAACTCGTTTTGATACTTCCTCCTATAGCTATCCTCTATGCACTACTCGGGAAGCTACACCTCCCGCGAAAATTCCTGCTCGGATTCTCCCCCCTTCGGGCAATAGTGGAGGGAACCACTCTCCTGGATGTCTCGGGAATCTCGTTCGTCGATGATCGTAGGACGACACTATTCTACAACATTGCCTGCAATCTTCCCGCGATCGTCGTAGGAACTCCTCTGGTAAAGCTCTCCCAGGCTATGGGATCATTCAAGACATACCTCAATAGAAATGCTGCACACTTTATACTCTCACGGGCAAGACACGTCTTTGCTCGGGGGCAAGAAACAGTAGAGAATCTCAAAGCGCTCGGCCTCACGAATGTATCTCCAGCTGCGGACTTGGCCTTTATTCTCAACGAGCACCAACCCGTACCTCCGTTTCCGTCTGACCTGTACCCGATACTCAGCCGGAACGAACTCGTTATAGGAGTGTCACCCAGCCAGGTACTGGCAACCTACTGTGCCAAGCGAGGCATGGACCTCGTCGAGATTTTATCGAAATTCATAGACAAGCTACACGAAGAGACCAGTGCGCACATCGCCATCATTGCACACAGCCTACTCGAACCAGAGAAGTACTCACGGAACAACGATTACCACATCTGTATGAAACTATATCAGCACATACAGCAAAAAGAACATGTCACGCTTGTCATTGACGATCTTACACCATCACAACTTCGAGCAGTTATTGCAAGGTGCCGTTTCTTGATCACGTGCCGATTTCACAGCATGATTTCAGCTCTCTGTGTTGCCGTGCCGACCCTCGTACTCGCCTGGAGCCACAAGTACAGAGAAGTAATGGGTGACTTCGAGCTGGATGAATACGTCATAGACCTCGACGAAATCAACTTCGACACGTTACGTACGAAGGCTCAAAGACTGCTGAACAATACAGATGAAATCCAGAGAAAGATCGAGGCACACCTTCCTGCGGTATTAACCTCCGCGCGAGCCCAGATCGATTATACATCAGATATGATCGATCGAATCGACGTGAAGATCGGTGCCGGCAGGAAGGCAAGGAAGCTGTATCATACATTTTTCTCCGATCGCTTCAAGCAGGTGTTCCTCGGCTACAGCTCGAAGCGTGAAATACGTGAGGGAGCGGCATCAGGAGGGCTTGTTTCTTCACTCATCATCAACCAACTGAACGCAGGGAAGATAACGGGGGCTATAGCATGTAAAACAGTTATCGAAAACGAACAGCTCGCGTTCCGTACGCTCACCTGCACGACAGCAGATGAAGTGCTTGATTGCAAGACAAGCATATACAGTGACTTCCAGCATGCGAGTAACGTGAAGAGACTGTTGAATGAAAAGGACGGCGCGTTTGCCGTTGTCGCCCTCCCCTGCCAATGGAAGACGATCAATCGCTACGTCGAAGAGCACCCGCAGCTTCGAGACAAGATCGGTTTGAGGATCGGACTCTGGTGCGGTCATACAACCGATCGGAAACTCATCGACGATTTCTTGCATTTGAAAGGTATACATCCGGCTCATATCGCACGCTTCTACTTCCGGAAGGGTCTCTGGCGAGGTGAAACGACAATTGAACTGCATAGTGGTGAGACGGATCGAATCCCCTTTCAAACGGGTTACGGTCTGCTGCAGAACCTCTATATTGACTGCAAGATGCGTTGCTTTTCCTGTGCTGATCATTTCTGTGACGGTTCTGATGTCAGTATCGGTGACGCATGGCTGAGGTCCCTGAAATCTGCACCTGTGAAGCACTCCATGGCCATAGCCTTCACCGAACATGGACTTGCTGCAATCCGGGACCTTATCGAAAGCAAGGATGCCTACCTCACCGAAGTCGCCCCGGAGCTTGCCGTCCAATCGCAAAAAAGAGCCATCATATGGCATACCTATGGAAGCGCTGGAAGGAGCAGGATAGGAGGAATTTTCGGTTTGAGGATCCCTGACCACTCCGACGTCCGTCCGAGGTGGAACGATTACATTTCGGCCTTCTTGATCCTGGCAGCATACTGGGCATATTCGACACGCCTTCGCGGATTGCTACTGAGGCTTCCCTGGCCGCTGCCGTACGCTTACATGCTCGTACAGAAGACGTTCCTCAATTTCTAGGGAGAGGAGATGAGCGCACAGCTTTCCAGGACGTCAAACATACGCCGATGGTACCGATGGCTGCTCTTCGCTGTCATTCTCAGTGCAGTGATTTGGTTCATTGCACGCAACTTTAAGCAAGTTTCACAGTACAGCTTCGAATTCAATAGACTGCTGCTCGCATTCTCGTTCCTCTCTGTCCTGTGTGCCTTTCTCTTCAGGTTCGGTGTATGGGTGCGGCTTGCGTCTCTGTTCGGTCTCGATGCACCGTTACGAAGAGCCGGCAGGGCTTACTTTCTCTCTATCCTCGGGCGCTACATCCCGGGCAAGGTTGGACTTGCGCTCGTCAGAATCGAAGCCTACAGCGACTACCCCTCGGAAAAGGTAATCATGGCGACCGGCATGGAACTCGTGGCTGCCCTCACCGCAGCCCTCCTCCTCGCATTCATCGGGCTAGCCTTATCACCATCGCATTTCCCTTCATACCTTCGGTGGGTGGCACTGCTCTGCATTGCTCCGTTATTAGCGGCACTCTCACCTCCCGTGCTGAGGCGGGTATCCAATGCTGTTCTCCGTCTTGCAGGCAGGGAGAAGATCGAAATTCGATTTCCCTTCAAAGCAAACCTTGCACTCGTCGGCCTGTACACAATCCCTGGTTTCCTTCACGGCTGCGGTCTCTTCCTTCTCATAAACTCACTTTCCCACATTTCCACACATCATTACCTGGCCGTAACGGGAGCATATTACACGGCTAGTCTCGCCGGTCTCATCGCATTTTTTGCTCCTGGCGGTTTGGGAGTTCGTGAGGGCGTTCTCTTCCTGGTGCTCCCTGCACTCGTCGGAAGGGAAACCGCCATCGTAGCCGCGATTTTGATCAGATTAGTGACGATTGTCGCAGAAGTTGTCCTCGCAGCCGGATTCACAGCAATAGCAGGAATTAAGGCGGGAAGTACACAAGAGAAGCAGATTCATAGGTAAAAGGCAATGCCAGCGGCAGGTCACGAGGCACTATCCAAGAAGGTGAAAAAAACCGCTCCTATCTCCGCTTCTTTAAATGGTACAGGATCTCCTCCTGATTCAGGCGCATTCTGGCAAACATATCCAGAATGAAACCCAGAACTAGGCTCAACGCCGAAAGCAATATCAAGAAACCGGCCGTGAATCCAGCCCATTTATGCGGTGTAAATGTGCCGGTTCTCACATAGTGAATGGTTAAGAATATAGCTAACGCCAATCCAACCATGAACAGGATGACGGAAATGATAGCGAACATACGGAACGGTCTGTAATCTCGCACGGTCCGCACGATAATTTTCAACGTCTGATAGGCATATTGAAGCAAGTTGGAAGCAACGCGTGATTTCCCGTGCTTACGCCTCCCCATTACTCCGACGGGAACCTCAAGGATCGCAACATTTTTAAAGGCAAAATTCAAAAATGACTCCTGTGTATACGTGAAATCACCGAACAGGTTTAACTGGAGCAGCGCATTTCGCGAATATGCACGGAAACCGCATGATACATCGTAGAACTTCTGACCGGTCATTTTACTGATGATGAACGACATCAACTTATTTCCCCAAAATTTCACCTTACTCATATCCGGATACAGGTCGGATTCTTTGAATCTCGATGCTGTCACGAAATCAGCCTCACCAGCTATCATCGGCTCAATCAGCTTAGTGATATCCTGAGGATTGAACTGTCCGTCCGCATCAATATTGACCATGATATCTGTATCGAACTCCAAGGCGGCACGCATCCCCGTGTTGAAAGCCGCTCCCACACCCCTATTCCTCGCATGCCTGCATACCTTTGCGCCTTTACCATGTGCTACGTTCGACGTGTTGTCGTGGGAGCCGTCATCAACCACAATGACGTGATCGACATAGTCGGGAATCGCCTCTATCGTGTCACCGATCTTCGCTTCTTCGTTGTAGGCTGGAAGTATGACACAAATATTTTTATCCTTATACATATCCCACCTTTTGAATGACCATTATTTTATAGCGCTCATCGGCACAGTTCAATGTTTTTATAATCAGGAACAGGATACGAGAGGGGGAAAACAGTCCGGTTTACAAATACCCATGGATTTGATAATGTATCTGAAGTTTAGAATTGATACATAATGACTAACGGTAAAATCAAGTGAGTAATAAACGAGTCATCATCATCCTTGCCGCTATCTTCCTGCTATCGCTCGCTATTCGCACCTATTTCGCCTTAACGTGTGATGCAATTCCTGATTACAGTGATATGGCTCGTTACAGTGAGGAGGCGTTGAAACGCGGTTTTCCAACCTCACTTCCTCCGGGGTATCCATTATTCCTGAGGGTGATCTATGCCATTTTTGGAGCATATAACTATACAGCGGTATTTGTTATTCAGGGGATCATAAGCTCTCTGACCGTCCTTCTCATCTACTGGGTCGGGGACAGGATAAGGAGTGCAACGACCGGATTGATAGCTGCTGGTGTTTCAGCAGTCTATCCAAATTTCATCGTCTACAATTTAACTACTCTCACAGAGACTATCGGAGTCCTCTTTGTCATGCTGCTTTTAGCTGCTATCGTCTCTCCCATCAGTGACAGGAAAAGATCAATACTCGCCGCTGTCGTTTTATGTATTGGATATGCTTTTAGACCGGTCATATTATTCTTCACTCCCGGAGCATTCCTCAGTTTGCGCAAACGAATCGTGTTCATTATCTCTCTCGCATTCATCCTCGGACCATTAATTACGTACGGTATGCTAACGGGTAAGAGTTCTCACCGAGGTGCACGGGCTTTTTACAAGACGTACAATCCCAAATCGAATGGCCAACAGTACGTTAACCTGAAAGAAACCGAACTCGGTAGTAGTAAATTACCAAGCAAGATTTATATCAAGGCAGCGTTCACATTTATCAAAAAAAATGGATGGAAAACGGTAGACATCATTTACAACAAGACGGCGATTGTCCTATCCCGCGGCTGGGATAAATTCGTCATGCGCCCCATAGTTGGCTACAGGAGAGGTATGTACTACATCATGACCTATGCTTATGTGCCGATAATGCTACTCGGGTTCTTCGGCATGATACGATACTATGACCATAAAAACAAGTTATTGGCATCACTGACCTTAAGCTACTTGGTACTCATCATTGTCATTGCGATCTTCAAATTCAGATACAGACTGTTGGTCGAGCCGATGCTGATTGTGTGCGCTGCCATATTCATCAACGAGAGATGCAAGTCGTTTGTAATGCCGAATTTCAATCTGGGATGGATCAGGCGATGGTTCTCCCCTCCCAACCATCAGGTCAGCGATGATACTCCGAAGTGGAGACAGATCCTCCCGACACGCCTCCCAAAGGATTGGGATTTCTTGCTCGTCATACTCCTCCTTGCCGTTGCTCTCCGTCTCTATTTCGCCCTCGCATTCGATGTACCACCGGACTCGAGAGATATGGAGGTGTATAACAAACTGGCGGTGGAAGGAGGCCTCGGTACTGAGAATCCGCCGCTCTATCCACTCTTCTTGCGAGCTCTCTATTCTATTTTCGGCGACTACAACTCAAAGGCCGTATCCGTCGCCCAGGGCATTATCAATTCGATCGTCGTACTCCTCATGTATGGAATCGTGACACGGTTATACAACCGAACGGCAGGATTAATAGCTGCTGCAATCAGCGCTGTCTATCCGAACTTCATTATCTACAACATTACAACGGTGACCGAATCGTTGGTTATCTTCCTCGTCGTATTGGTGATGGCGGTTACATCAAAACAGATGGATGAGAGGTATCGATCGACCATAATCGCTGTTTTGGTAGGTTTGGGTATACTACTGAAACCAGTCTTTGTCTGCTTCGCTCCGGGATTACTCCTCGTGGTGAAAAGACGGAGGCTATTTCTCTTAATACTCATGATAACACTTATTCCCTATACTGTCCGCAATACAGCCATATATAAAAGGACCGAGCCTGTTTACGATACATGGGTGTACGAACTGAACTTGAAAAACTTCACCGATGTAGAATACGGGTGGCATACAGTGGATAAGATTTACAACAATGCATCAATTGTCTTGAACAAAGGCTGGGGTATCGGTGACATATCAACTGCGGACGATACGATAAAAAACAGCACATATACCGGAGCATACACCTTCACGTTCATCATGTTACTCGGTCTCATCGGTCTCTCCCGGTGTTACAAAAAAGACCATAGGGAAACGATCTTCCCAGTTCTTTTCTATATTGTTTTGCTCATCATCTTTTCGAAATTGAAACTCAACTTCAGAGTAGTTATTGAGCCTGTATTGATCGCTTATACTGCTATGCTCGTGAGTGGTAAACGCATAAAGGGTGAATAAAGAGATCGACTGGGGGTAATTGAAACGAACCGGCGCCAGAACATAATTCTGATTATTGCGATTATCATTATTACGATAATGGTCCTCTATCCTCCCAGGTACATAACGGTAAAGAGTGAGTTTAAAGATGTGAAGTTCTATCGAGGATATCATTTCATATCTTCACCACCCTGTTGCTCCACCCGCATCGATTATCCACGACTCATATGGCCGATAGCAGTGGTATGTTTTATGACATTACTGGCATACCTGGAGCTGGCGACACAGAAGAAGGCATGAATAGAGTGATGTGTTAACACCTTCGAATTGGACTACGGCAACACTAGTATAATAAATGTTTGAAATTTAATAAGTTTTATGTTATAATAGTGACGATAAATTATATGGGTGGTCAGTCTATTCGAAACGACTGAATCATCTGTTTTTTGACTGGACACAAGTACTTACAATCACGAAGGTACTTCGAGAAGGGGGGTAAACGTAAGGCACAGTCAATATTTAGGTTACACAACATCAGGCCCTCCCACATCAGAGATGGTCTGAGCGTAAGTGGTTTTAACATCGTAAGGGGGAAATCGAATATGAAGAAAGCATTACTTATGTGTGCTGCGCTGCTATTCATTTCGAGTGTAGCTCTTGCACAGCAGCTTCCTCCATTGGGCTATATCGGATTGTACGCAGACATGGAAGATCCCGGAACCACACC
>SMTZ1_10005400_pt1 | contig 13081 bp, 7 predicted proteins | sample DeeMarSWOR136_30_FD_25667 | JGI IMG/M metagenome (IMG submission 25667) | reverse complement strand
ATCGCGGAAGGTGGTGTTGATCTCGTTCCACTCGATCCCGCCTCCCTTCAGCCCCCGCAAAATGAGCGGATCTCCTTTGGCCAGTGCGACATTGCTATGATTTCTAGTCTCTTTCCCCACCGTCACCACATGGGGCCATACTTCAGGCATAGGATAACCCATATAACGGAAGGGGTCGGTTATGATTCTCGTCCCAGCGCTCGAGGTGAGCTGGAAGAAGGCGTGGCCGGAGGTGAGCTGGAAGAAGGCGTGGCCGAACCACTTTACCTCTATGAACCCTGACGCTGCAGCTGGCACAATGAAAGGACCACCGTTCCTCACAAGATTTGGATTTCTGCAAGCCGCCTGCACCTGGCCTGAAAAAACAAAGAAGCAGACGAAAGATACTATCAGCAGCGCCAAAAAGCTCGAATTCTTTCTCATGTCAACCTCCTAAGATCACGTAAATCCGAAACAAATTCGACCTACAAATCAGTTCGTTTCGCATGAAGGATTTCTTGCTTCGGATTTTATTTCCTAAATGAGTCCCCAGCGCCTCCTGAAATACCATTCTGACGACAGAAGGCCCAGAATTATGGCCATCACAAACGGTGTTGCCCACATCGGCAAACGCGTTTCTTCAATAAATTGCTTTTCTACTTTTTGGGCATACCCTTCCATTTCTTTCAGAAGGGCATCCCCTTGTGACAAGTACTTGCCTCCCGTGGATGCCGAAATCTTTTTGAGCTGGTCATGGTCGGGGGCGGCATCTAAGTTCTCAAGAGGCGCTGCCACGACCATGGATTCCTCTACCTGACTGATGGGAGTCTCGACCTTTATGCGATAGACCCCTGCCTGCTCGGCAAGAAAGGAGACGAGGTATTCACCGGGCTGCGGGGTGGGTTTGAGTTTCGAATCGGTCTTGACTCCCTCAGGATTGAAGACAGAGAATGAGACTGCCGAACCAGATCTCTTGGACGGGTCCTCTCCGTGGAATTGGATTCGAACATCGATTTCCTGACCGGTGGATGCGGCTATTTCGGGCAGGGTAATTTGAACAGGATCGAGGCTCGGGTCTTTTGTAAGCCATCGGACCATCCTGTGAACGAGCCTGAGATAGGGCTGATTCCCTTTCCCCGCAGCTACCATCCCCATGTACCATTTCCACGCGTAGTCTGTTGCCAAGGCCAGAATTCTTCCTTTTCCGTACTCAGAGACGGTGAGAATAGGCCAAGGAATTCCATCTGCACTCTCTACGAGGACGCTCGCAGACCGCTTGGCCTCCATCAGGTTGATGCCGTCCAGGGGAGGCATTGCAAGCCAAAACCGGAGATGGTCGGCATCGCCCTCTTGGAAATCATCGGACAAACGCATCATGGGATGTTTGGCCCCTGCGTGGCTCAATCTTACTGCGATGGGTGAATCTCTTCGATAGGATTCTTTCTCGGCAAATCGGAAGGGAAGAATGTCTCCTATTGGGGATAAACCATTTCTACCCTCATTGAAGAGATTGGGCCCTCCGATCATCGCGAAGCCACCCCCATTTTTTACGAAATCCCTGAGGCTCTCAAGGTAATCCGGGCGCAAATAAAAGGAGTAGTTGAAATTGTCGAAAATGACGAGGTCGAAATTTGTCAGCTCCTTGGAGAAAAGGGTTTCCACTGGGAATGGGATGAGGCTCTGTTCGTGCGGGCGAACATTCAAGATATCCGAAGGGGTCCTTAGGATGACAAAGGAGAGGAGATCGATGGAAGGGTCGCTCTTAAGAGCAGTCCGCATGAAACGGTAATTCATGCTCGGGTTGCCCGAAGCCATCAAGATCCTGGTCTTGTCACGGACTACTTTGATGGAGAGGTTGATTTGATTGTTTGTCACAATGTCTTCCCCAACCTGTTGAGGAACCGAAATCGTGAGATTTTTCTGGCCCACCTCACTTGGCACGAAGGACAGAGAGGTGGACACCTCTCCAGGAGTGGTCTGGACGCGGATGTTTTTGGCCGTGAGGAGCTTTCCCGAATCTTTGAGAAGAACCGGAAGGGTCAAGTCCGTATACCCATAACTTCTTATTGTGGCGTCAATCACCCCCTCCCGGTCCCTGAAGGCAAGAGCAGGGGCCTTGATCCCTTTGATCAGGATGTCCCTATAGGCTTCTGGACTGCCAACCGGAACAGTGATAATGGGAAGCTGTTGCCCGTGGCTCTCTGTCCACCTCAAATTCCCATCGCTCAAGACGACGGCCATAGATCTATTCCCGCTGAGTACCTTTACTGCCTCACTTAGATCTCCCTTATTCCCTCCAGCCTCCAGGCGGGCCAAATCGCCAGTCTCCAGAGGTCTTAGCGAATCGGCCAGCCCATAGATGCTCACTTCATACTTCTCGCTCAGGGACCGCAAGAGAGGGCTGACACCTTCGGTCAGAAGGGCCTTGGCTTCATCGAGACGGGTGACGTTATCACGCGAGGTGGATTGCGCCATGCTTTGAGACGTATCCACAAGGATGGCTATTGCCGGAGATATCTTGTGTTCCTTCTTGGTCACCAGAGAAGGGTTCAGGGCAAAAGCGACGAGAAGAGAGATTGCACCGAAACGGAGAAAGGAGATGATGAAGGCCCTCGTCTTCCCCACTTTATCCTGGATCACTCTGTACTGGGCTAGGGCCGAGGCTAACCCGAGACAGAGGAGAAGGATAATCAACCACCAGGGGAAAACAGGGGTAATGGTAATCTGGTTCACGCTCATAGATTCTGACGTCTCTTGATAAAGGGATGATGGATCACATCCTTCTTATAGTCCGAGGTTAGGGAGTAGACGATGATGTTGATCCCTGTCTTGAAAGCTGCTTTCCTCTGAAGCTCACCCCCGGGAACACACTCGTGAACCCACTTTCCATATCTGTCCCTCGACCATGCTCCGGATAGGTCGTTCTGAGAATAAATAACCGGAGTCCAGTCATCGACAGTGATGCCCTCGAGATATGGATTGACCTTCTGGCGGCCTCCCAGGCTGCCAATAAGGTAAAAGCTCTGATAGACAGAATGGTCGGGGGGAAGCCTCTTCAGCTCATAGTTCGGCAGAACCTGCTCCATCTCCCTTCGAAAGGCCCGATCGAATCCAAACCCTTTGGCTCCCACCGTATCTTCAGCAAAGAGAAAGCCTCCGTAAGTGAGGAACCGCCTCAGAATGTCCCTCTCGTGGTCAGTCAAAGGTTCAAACTCATATCGACCCGCCATGTACAGGAAGGGGCAGAAGAAGAGGTCGGGGTCAGAGAGTGCTATGACGCGTCTTTCCTTCCTCGCGTCGATGCTCGTCCTGATCTCGAGCTCCTCGACGATGGCTTGGACAAACAGAGGATTCGGATCCCATTCTCCGCCCGAGTATTTGAGTTGCGTGAAGAAAAAGTGGGGGAAGAGAGACCCAAAAGAAAGGTTCGGCCTAGAGAGGATCCATCCTCCTATAAGAATCAGGGACATAGATAGGAAATTTCTTCTGGATATCATAACCTACTTTTTAATACGCGGGATGCCGTTTGCTAAGATCATTTCGAGAGCAACAACGGCCAAAAGGAACCCGAGGAGAGGAGGCCATAGCTCTTTCCGTCCTCCTCGGAGGTCTTTTAAACCGCCTTCCTTATATTCTACAACCGTTACATCGACCGCTCCAAACTTCTTTTTCAGCTCATCCTCTACTACTTTTGCCAGATCCGATTCTTCATAGGGTGTGTTCACACCTCGCCTGATCTCGCCAGTGGGAAGGCGGAATTGAAAGATTCCTGGTCCCTCCTGGGGTCCTTTCACTTGGACAGGACGAGCTTCTTCTCTGAAAGGTTCTCCAAACGTGATTCCTGCTGGAAGGGAGGTTCCCGTTAACCCGACCGCTTCCTTAATGAGCCCCTGTACGAGAGGCAGATAGGCAGCCTTCAGAGGAAGGTCGTTCCAGTCGAGGTCGGCGCTGGAGGTAAACATGAACAGCCTGGATTTTCCCGCATCTGCTTCCACCAAGAGGGGATTCTGACCTCTCAGGGTGAGAAGATTTTTCGTGGTCCCCTCAACCCTGAAATACGTCCGAAAAGAGGCGCTCTTTAGGCTAGCTTCCAACTGTGCCAAAAATGTAAGAGATCCCCGAATCGAATCAATGTGGGTCATCTCTACAGGTCTCTCACTCAGATCGTTCAGTTCTCGAATCTGCCAAGGGGCGAGCGAAAATCTATTGTAAGCCTCGGGAACAATTCGGTCTCCAAGAAAAAGGAAGATGGGCCTTCCCATTTCCAGGAAGGACGCCAGCCTGGAGAGATCCGGCCTGGCGACGTTAAGGAGAAGGACGGCGTCGTACGATCGCAGATCCACCTGGGCCATCTCGCTCTCAGTGATCACTCTGGTCAGGAAAGGCGACCCCTCTAATCCACCTGGACGCAGGGCACTGACCAGGTAGTAGCTTTCACTTGCCCTGAGGGAAGTCTTGGGATGCCCATCGACGACGAGGACTTTCACCTTCTCTCTTACCTTCAGGGGAAAATAGAAGACATCATCGGAGGGAAGACGGTCGGGGGACAATGTAACCTCTCCATCGATCCAACCGGGTTTCTCAACCAAGAGGTCGAAGAATACCTTCTCATCCTGACCGGAATTCATGTCGATCGATTTCTGGTCGACTTTTGTGCCAGAGAGGTTGATCTGAACGAGAACGGTACCGGCTTGATCGGAGCGATTCGATACCGTAACCTCCAGACGGGTGGGAACTCCTGCCACAATCTCGCCTTCTGCCAGGCTGACATCTTTGATGCAGAAATTGGAATCCCTGCCGGGGCCACCCACTCTGAAGAAGGTGACGTCCGCATCGGAGATGATCCCGAGCTTGGTCAGGTCAAGGCCCTCCCAATCGCTCCGCGCCATGTCACTCACAATCAAAATTTGCTTGGGAATTTTCAAGTCCTTCAGTTGTTGATAGGCTGAGGTGAATGCAGACGCTGTGTTGCCTCGACCGAAGGAGAGGGGTATTGCTTCCAATTCTCTTAGAGCCTCTTGCGGTTTCATCCACTGAGAACCTTGATCCCTCTGAACGCTCACCGTTGGAATGAGGGCAACTTGGCCCCCGAAGCCCTCCAGGGCCTCCTTTGCTGCTCGTTTTGCAACATCGTATCGCTGCCCCCTGTCTTCGCGATAGCCCATGCTGAGGGAATTGTCGAGGATCAACACCTTAGCTCCACTCCTTAGGAGGGCAGCAAACCCAGGGCTCATGAGAACAGGTCTCGCCATCATGAACACAATGGTGGCGACTGCGAGGATTCTTAGGGCCAGAAGGAGAAGGTGTTTTAGCCGTTGGGGCCTTGCAGTGATTCGCTGGGATTGGAGGAGGAGGCGAACAGCCGAAAATTTCCTTACAATGGCTTTTTTCTGCGTGATCCGATGAATGAGGATTGGTAGGATCGCTGCAGCGAGCCCAAAAAGCAAGAGGGGGTTGTGAAAGATGAGATTCATCCTGTGCTTACCGTGCTCTCAACTTCTGCCGCCATGTGAGGTACCTTACCAAAGCTCGATCCAGACCGACCGAGGTGTCTAATAAGGAGTAGTCGATGTGATGAGAGACGCAGACTTGTCGATATTCGTCCGTGAGGGACCGGAGAGTGTCGAGATAGGCCGATCGGATGGCCTGAGGATCTGTCAGGATGTTCAGGTCCTCCTCCATATCCTGAAACAGGGAGGGCTCTTTGAAGGGAAACTGTAATTCCTCTCGGTCCAGAAGGTGAAAAACGATGACCTCACTCCCCCTGGCACGCAGCTGTTTTAGCCCTTTTGCGACCTCTTCAGGTTTATCGAGAAGATCCGAGATCAGAATGACCAATCCCCGTCTTTTCAGAGAGGCAGCAAGAGCCTGGAGCACGGAGGCAGCTGCGGTTTCCCCCTCCGGCCTTGCATCTTCCAGCTCTTTCAAAATGGCGAAGAGATGGTCGTGAGTGGCCTTGGGAGGAATCATCTTTTCAATTTTGCCGGAGAAGGTAATCAAGCCGACAGCGTCCTGCTTCTTCAGCAGCAGGTACGCCAAAGAGGCGGCCAACGTCGAACCATAATCGAACTTGCTCATCCCGTCGGAGGCGTAATTCATTGAAGAGCTGGAATCCACGACCAGGTAAGCCCTCAGATTCGTGGCTTGGCGATACTCCTTGATGAAATAACGGTCAAACTTGGCATAGGCCTTCCAGTCTATATGGCGCGTGTCATCGCCTTGAGCGTATCCCCGGTGTTCCTCGAATTCTGAGCTCAGCCCCTTCGCCTGGGAGGGATGAATTCCCACCATCACTCCATCTACCACGAACCGCGCCCTCAGGTAGAGGTTCTTCACTCCGGCCAAGACCTTGGGGTCGAAGTAGTTCAAGGCTTCACCTCTTGGAGCAGTCGGTCGATGATATCGAGCGAGGAAATCCCCTCTGCCTGGGCTTTGAAGTTGGTGATGATTCGATGCTTCAAAATGGATGGCACCACGGGTTTTACGTCTTCCGTGGAAGCGACATATCGCCCGTCCATCACGGCCCTTGCCTTTGCCGCAAGGATGAGATACTGCGAAGCCCGCGGGCCGGCTCCCCACTCCGTCCACTCTTTGATGAAGGGAATGGCCTCGGCTTCTGTGGGGCGTGACGAGCGCACCAATCTCACCGCATACCCGATGACATGAGAGGAGGCAGGCACCTTTCTCACGAGATCCTGCATCTCCAGGATCTTATCGGCATGGATGGCCTTATTGAGTACGGGTTGGTAGGAGCTTGTCGTCGAGGCAACGATCTCCATCTCTTGATCCAAGGTCGGATAGTTGATGTCGATATTGAACATAAACCTGTCGAGCTGAGCCTCGGGCAAAGGATACGTCCCCTCTTGCTCGATGGGGTTCTGTGTGGCTAGGACAAAGAAAGGAAGGTCCAGGTGATGGGTCACGCCTCCAGCCGTCACCTTGTATTCCTGCATGGCCTGAAGCAACGCGGCCTGCGTCTTAGGAGGCGTCCTATTGATCTCGTCCGCTAGAAGAATATTCGTAAAAATGGGGCCTTTGATAAAGCGGAACGTGCGTTGCTTGCTGCTCACCTCCTCCTCGAGCACATCGGTTCCTGTGATGTCAGAAGGCATCAGATCGGGCGTGAACTGGACCCGGTTGAAATGGAGTTCCATGATGCCGGCCAGGGTTGAGATCAACAGCGTCTTGGCCAGGCCTGGAACGCCCACCAGCAGGCAATGACCCCGACAGAAAAGGGCGATCAAGATTTCTTCGATCACCTTGTCCTGACCCACGATGACTTTCTTGATCTCCGAAATGATCTCAGACTTCTTCCTCCCCATCTCTTCCACCTGGGCGAGGTCTGCATCCGATAATTGATACTCTCTGGCAGCTTCCATCGACTTCTTCATCTTCTCAGCCTGTGGGCAACGTTTCTCTCTTTCGCGAACCCCACGTTGTCCCCGAGCATGGCGTAGGCATTGGCCAACGCGACATGGACCTCGGGGTTGAATGGATTAATCTGAATGGACTCCTCAAAAGCTTTCTTGGCCTGGGTGAAATCTTTCAGTTTCAAATAGATCTGGCCGAGTTTGGTGTATGGCGTGGGATGGTCGGGAGCCAATTGGAGGACTCGCTTCAAAACGTCCAATGCCTCTTCATCCCGGCCCAGGTCAATGAGGGCGGAGGAGAGTCTGTTCATGACAGGCACGGAATCCCGCGTCTCTGCCAGAGCTCTCCGGTATTCAAGGACAGCAGCACCCGTGCGTCCTCTGTCTTTTAGTCTGTCACCGAGATGGGCCCGATTCCTGGCCACCAATGACTTGATCTCCTCTAGGTCCATCCGCTCCTCGTCGGCTTTTCCCTCCTTCACCTTGTAGCGATGAATTGTCACGCCAGTCACAGGTTTGAGTTCTTTGGAGGCCAGAAACTCCGCCCATTTCTCTTCAAATTGAGAAAACTCAAGCCCCAGCACCTCCTTGACGGATTCACCTGCGCCCTCCGTCTTGCTCTGGGCCATTCGGTCCATGATCTTCTTGAGGCCCTCATGACCAACGCTGCTGATGATGAACTCGATGGCGGAGGCGGCCTGGGCGTAAGCAAGCTGGACCTCTTCGGGTGTTTCGAGATGGATCAGCGAGGGCTCCATTTGTGCGAACCCGATCAGTTTCTTATCCGCCTGCGCCTGGGCCAGAAGCGTCTGGTACAGAGGACAAAGGTAAGAGGGACCGTTTCGCCATCGGGTCTCCTCATACTTCGCAAGCCCTTCGTGCAACCAGATGGGTGCTTTGTTCGACGTCACTTTCACGATGAGATAGTGCATGTACTCATGACTGATGGCGTCAAGCCAGCGGTAGCCGTGTAACAGAGCCCTGGGAGAGAGAAACTGTAACTTGTTGAATTTGGTCAAACCTACTGCCCCGGCCACCTCGATATCCCTCACGGAGAGCGTGGAGGCAAGGTAAAAGGCCCTTGCGTCGGAAAAGAGCTCAACCCGCACCTTTTCCCTGGGTCTGAAGCTGTAATGTTGGGCCATGGCCTGGTATGTTTTTTCCAGGGCATCCGTCAAATAATCGACCAGAATCCCGTCCTGTTTCTCGTCCAGACTGATGATGAAATGGGGTGTTTCGTATCGTTGATAGGGCGCCAGGACATTGATCGTCTCCTCAATGAACAGGGCGAACCCCTTGCGGTTCTCATCCTCTCCTCCCACCTCCATCGATCGTTTCACCAGTTTGAGGGCTTCCTGGTAATCGCCCCGGTGAAAAGCAATATGCGCTGCCATCTCTAGAAGGTCATGATCCTCCGGTTGCTTGGCAAGAGCCTCCTGGACCTCGGGCCAGAGCTCTTCCACATCCCAGCTTTCAAGCTTCTCCGCCAGTGACTGAATCGTCTCTGATGAAGTCGTTGCGGAGACATAGGGGACGACAAGAGAGATCTGCAAAACCAAAAGGGCTGTGAGGAACAAAGTTAGTTTTCTCATTCAGTCAAACCTTTGAAATATTTTTCTACCTCTCTCCGATAGTGGGAGGGAATGTCTTGTTTCAGAGCTTCCATGACGTGCTCTCTCAAGATCTGGGGAGCTCTGTACGCATCCTTTGGGGGAGGATCAAATTCCTCCTTGTCAATGCCGGTATAGCCTCGCTCGCGGCGCCTCTCCACTTCAGGCTGAGGCAAGGTGGGCATGGGGGGCCCCCAGGGTCCGTAATACCAGCCATGTCTTGGATCATAAGCCCAGGGATATCCCCAACGATTTGCCTGCATGCGCATGGCCATTTGTTGTGCCATCTGCTGAGCCATCTGCTGCATGGCCTGTTGCGATCGGGTCAGGCTTCGTATCGCTTCCTGTTCTGGAGGGATGGCACCAGAGGCATCCTCTCCCTTTAATTTTCCGGACGCTCTCCCCATCGAACCCGCCGCATCCTTGAGGTCGTTGATGATTTCCGTGTCCATGCCCGGGAAGAGCTGCGAGAGCATCTGCAGTGTCTCTCCCAGATCCTTGGTCCTTTCCTGGAGCTCTTCCTGACGGGAGGAGAGGCCGGGGAACTCCTCCCTGGTGTCTGCGGTCATGACCTCGCTCTGATCGGGGGTCAACTCCTTCGTCATGGTCATCAATTCGTCGATAAGCTTGCGAACATCCGGCCTCCCCACAAGCTCCTTCTCCAGGCTTTTGGCGATCTGTGAGAGCCTTTCGATTTGCTTCTCTTTTAGAAGTCGTTCCATTGCTACAATGGAATCGCTCTGCTCAGAAGCGAGCAGGCGATGCAGATGCTCCACGGTCTCTTGGAGATGGGACATCATTCGCTCGAGCCTCATTTCCATTTCCTCTTCGATCAAGTGCTTCAATTCTCGATCGACCGATTCCGTCTCGGCGAGGATCTCTTTCTGTTCCGCCAGTATTTTTTCGATCTCGCCGGCCTGACGAGACATCTCTGACTGAAGTCGGTCGAAGGCGCCCATGCTTGCCTGAGCCCCGGCCCTGGCCATGGCAGCCATCATCTCCGAGAGGTTTTGGAGCAGGCGCTGAGCGGCTTCAAGAGCCCCTGCCAGATCTCCTGCCATGAGCTTTTTCTGAATCTCGTCCAGGTCTTTGAACAGGTCCTGAAAATCGAGCTCTCTCAGCTCAAGGCTGTTCATGAACTCGTCGGGAAGCTGGGTGGCCATCTTGCTTAAGGCCTCCATAACTTGGGAGGTCAGTTCTCTCAGCTTCTCAAGCTCATTCAACAGGGCCTGAAGGGTCTCAGGGGTTAGTGGTCCCTTGTGGTCACGCAGGGCATCGATGAGCCGTGTCTGGCGGTTTTTTATCTCACGAGACAGGGCCTCCACCTCATGCATCCTGGCTTTCTTGGCAAGATCCTCGGCAAGAAGGGCCAATCGCTCCATCTCTTGGGTGATCGTCTCTCTCGGCAGCTCGTCGATTCTTCTGTTAAGTGTGGCCAGATTCCGTTTCAGGGATTCCAGGTCCAAGTACTCAATCTTTTCCGTCCCCATGCGCTCAAGATGTTTATCGACCTTTTCCATGATTCTGGTGATTTCATCAGACAGTGCTTTTCGGTCTTTGATGTCTTCCAGCTGATCGGCCAAAAGGTCCAGCAGGGCGTCTGCGATCTCCTCGGCTCGCTCCACCTCCCGGGCGGCCAGATCCTTCTCATCCCTCATATGCAGGGTGAATGTCCTGGAATAACCTTCCTTGGGCCCGGAGACCGAATCGTTGTCCCACACCTCAAGGCGGTAGGCCACCCGATCTCCAGGGGTTAACGCCAGGCTTGCCAGATCCCACTTGAAGACTTCCGGCCCTGCAGAACGACAGTCTTTGGGGCTCTTCAGGGTGATGGACCGCTCCGTTCCACCTCTCTGATAGATCAGTCTGATCGCCGTCACCCCGAAATCATCTCTTGCGGCATAGATGACGGGGAGAACTTCTTTCCCCGAGATCTCGAGATCTTCTGTGGGGCTGATGATCTCCCCTTGGGGATATTTATCAGGAATCACATGGATTCTGTACTCGATGGGATTGGAGTTCTCGAGTCCGAGTTCATCTTTGACCCATAGGGAATAGGTACCCGGATAAAAAACGAGGAGGTTTCCTTTTAACTGGTTTCCTTCGACTTTGAGAAGAAGCTGGTCCCTCTGATTCAGGATGAGCCTTCCTTCCTTGACCGCTTTTGTCGCCCGCGCTTCCAGATTGACCACCGTCCCCTTGAGCGCCTCAATGTGGCCTCCCTCTTTAACCTCCCTGGGAAGACGCGTGTAGCCAGGAGGGATCAGGGTGAGCTTCAGGTTCCCTATGTCAGGCGTATCCACAACCCTGACGTCGTAAACGGGTGAATTGGCCCGGCTGCTAAAAGCCTGATATCGAAAGGAAGCCTGAGCCGAGGTGATCCGGTGGGTGAAACTGCCATTCCCTTCGGACACCATATCGAGGCGGATCAGGTCGCCTTTCTCTGGCCAAAGCCTGAGCGAGAGTCGATCCGGAATGTGTCCTGTTGCCTTTGCCTTGATCACCACCGGGTTCCCTCGCAACACGACGGAGGGGGTAGGTTCCACAGAGATGAACGTTTCTCGTGGGGGAAGGGCAGAGAAAGGATGGAGGATGAGAGCCAGTGATCGGTTCAGGAACGGAGGGTCCAGGGCGAGGATCACCGTGAAAGCGAAGAAGAGGGGGAGAAGGAGTTTTACCTGTGGCAACGCTCTCCTGAAGTCCACAACCTGTTTCGGATGGATTTTCGAAACCTCATCGGCTGTCTTTCGCAGGTGGGCTGCTATCAACCCCTCTGAGATCTGATCGGATCCCGAGGGTCTCTTGATCTGATGAAAGAGAAGCAGCGAGTTGGTCACATCATCCTTCAGCCGAGGGAACTTCTCCTCCAATCCTCTGGCGACACGTTGCATGGATACTCTGGAGACGGGTCTCCAGAGTCCCAGCAAAAAGACCAAAACCAGAGCGATCCAGGCCAGGAGGGAATAAACGAAGGGGAGGTAAGGGAGTACCCCCTTCGCTGCCTGAACCAAGAAGCTTCCTAGGATGATGATGAGGAAAACGGTGGCCAGTCGGACAACGAATTCAAGGGCGCTAAGAAGCTTTAGGCGAAGAGCGATGCCCTTGAGAACGCTTTCAAGACTGCCGTAATGACGATGCAAACCCGTGTTGGGCACCGATGCCCGCCTCCAACTTATTGATTTAGTTTATAAAAACTCCCTTTTCAGAAGCGGACGAATCGGAATACATCGATTATGTATGCATGGGGCATGCATACACCCCAACATATGGCAGCGTCAGATATCCGCAAACTTCAGACAACTTATAACCATGACATGGCTGATTGTCAACGTCGATTTCGCTCGGTTTTTGCCAACAATTCAGCCGATTCTGGCCTACCATGGTTGTTTTACCGCAGCAACTGTTTCTACAGGTGAAATTCAGGTGGATAATGCGGATCGATGAGATAGGCAATCAGCGCGGGGGGCAGATGAGTGATCATATGAAGATAGGCACTCTAGGGGGTTCATGAACTCGGGGGCGCGGAATGGGAGGTCATGGGGTCATCTTCACCATTTCCAACCTTACTGTTCACCGCTTCATGTTATTAACGGTTACAGTTTAATTACAGTTAGTTACACGCCCCGGGGGACTCTATGGAGTAACGATAAGAGAACGGGTGCGAGAAATGTGCAATCACTGAAGAGGGGCGTCGGCGTCCCTGAGTCGTTTTCCAACTGCGCCTGCACGGGAAAGACACTGCCTGCGTGATCGCTACCTGTTGAATGACAGCTTCACAGGTTCACGGCCGGGCGCGGAAATGCCGCGTCGCTCTAACAGTGAGCCTTCAAGTCGGTACAACTGGATGAAGGCCTTCAGATAGTTCGCTACCGCGCGGCTTTCGGCGATCTGACTCACCAGAAGATCACGTTGGGCCTGCGCCACGAGAAACGACGTTGACTTACCGACTCGAAACTTTTCGGTCTCTGCCCGAACTGTTGCTTCCCGGAAGGCGCGAGTGGCTGCAGTGGCAGCAACCTGCTCTCGGGCGCGGTTGACCTCTATATAGGCGGAGCGAACATCCACCTGGACCAGTTGGGCCAGATTGTCTAGGGCCTCCCCACTTTGATCCTGGCTCAGGAG
>SMTZ1_10005200_pt1 | contig 13081 bp, 5 predicted proteins | sample DeeMarSWOR136_30_FD_25667 | JGI IMG/M metagenome (IMG submission 25667) | reverse complement strand
ATCTGAAATAGACATTGCTCTCTCTTGAGTCATCTCTTGTTTTCTTTTAGCCTCCACTAAAGCTTTCATTTTCTTTAGACGTATTTTTTCTAACTCATGTTGGTCAAGGTCTTTGTTAGTCTCATTCATTTTCTTATTTTCTCCTTAGCGTTCTTTGAACATTACTATTCTTAAAATAAATATTGTTAACTCTTTTTATAGTAAAGAATAATGCGAAATAAAATAATAATCTTTTGAACTTTAAATTTCTAGAAATCCTTATATCTTAATATTTAATCGAAAAATTTTATAAAGATAGATACCAATTCAGGTCGAGGGTATAATTTTAAATAATAAATTTCTTCTTTTAAAAAATATAATATACCCTATAGGATTCCTTAGTTTTATTAAATAGATATAGAAAAAATGGTCCCCTCTGCCGGAAAATCGTTTTAGTTTCAACCAAAATCTCGATCCGGCGACCGCTCGGTTTCAGTTTCGGCTGACGTAATTTCATTAGCTTTAAGCTTTATTACGCGATATCATCTACAGCCGAGCACTCTACCACTGAGTTAAGAGGGGATGCTTTTTAAAAATAATAAGTCATAGAATTCTTATATTTTTTATGATTTTTTATTCAAATCAAATACTAAACACAAATATCCAATTAAAATATTTGTTTATAATTTTTTTATTTTAAAGTTTAAGAAAACTTCAAATATATTAACTATATAATGATATTAACCAAAAATTTTTACAATGAAAAACCAAGAATGAGCTTTATTGGTAAAAATTTTTTTATAATATAAAATTGAATTTATATAATTATTACAATTTAAATGTAAATTTTTTTGAGTAGGTGAAGAATTATCAGAGAAGAAACAGACTATACTGAAGCAATCGAAGCATATAAAGATGATCCGCATGTTATTTTAGAGCCATGGGGTCGAAGTATTGATCATTTACGATTAACCATCATTGGAAAGAAAGGAACTCCATATGCTGATGGAAAATTCGTTTTTGAGATAAAATTTCCTGAGAATTATCCTTTCCAGCCCCCTTATGCATATGCAGTTACCCTAATGTGGCATCCTAATATAGATTCCTCAATTCCACCAGGTAAACTTAATATCTGTTTGGATTTAATCAACCCAGACTTAGTGGGAAAAGTAGATGCCTCAACAGGTGCCAGTGGTTGGACACCAAGTAAAACATTGACTAATATTATAGAAGCCTTAAAAGGAATGATGCATGTTGAACCTCCATTCTTTAATCCTGGAGATCCACTTAATCATGAAGCAGGAGAACAATATTTTAGGGCTCAAAAGAAGTTTGAGGCAAAGGCTAAAACATGGACTGAAAAATATGCCAAAGATTAGAGGAAATTAACTCTTTTTTATTTCTTATTTTTATTCTTTATGTTATAATATTTTTATTTTAGGTTATATAATCTTTTTATAGGTTAAAAAATAAATTTTCAAATTATTACATAAAAGAAATTACTACGTTATACTTTTTAATTTCTGATTCTTTAAGTGCTTTTCCTAATGGAGTTAAACTTACAATATCATTGCTTTTTATTTTTAACTCATTTAATGTAATATTAAGATCTTTTAATGAGGGCATATACGGATTATAATAAATTTCTTTGGTCATAGGATTAGTTATCATCCATAGTTCTTTATCCAAGTGATATCCACTTATTTCCATTGCTTTAAAGATGTAAGCAATATCTGCATCAAAAGGAACCACTATCTGCACATTCTCTTCACCTTCAATTTTCCCACAAGCTAAACAATCCTCTCGTTTCATAATAGTTAAGTGATCAAATAATCCATAAATTCCATTATAGTTAACATATGGTGGATCCATTGGTGGACCAATATCTCTCCCCTTAGTTCTAAAGAGAAGCTTTAATGCTTCTTGAGATTGCACACTTGCAATAATGGAACTAACAGTCTGTATAGCAGCAATTTTATTTCCCAAGATATTCTCCATTTCTTCGAATTTATAATCTTCTCCAAAGGTGTTTCTAATATTATCTTTCCATTCTTTAATTTGCCCGTCGGATAATGTTTCTCTTTCTTCAGGAGGTATATTTTCGTTAAAAACTCTTTCACGTAATTTTTCTAATTCTTCTTGTGCCAATTCTTTTAATTTTAAAACTTCATCATTAATATTAAGATCTGGTTTATGACCATATTTTTTTTCGAAATCCACTTCAGCTTTAATTACGCAGTGATTTCTATTTCGTGGTAACCCTTTTAATGTGCAAGCCGCTACTAATTTATCATCAGCTGGTGGTATTGGTACTAAGCATCTATAGCATGGGGTTTGATCTAATATTTCTGGAGCATATTTCCAATTAAATTGCGATTCAATTTCATTTCGAATTTTTTCAACTATAGGTTTTATTTTTTCTTCCCTTATTCTTTCGATTTCTTCTTCCAAGTCTTCAATATATTTTTGCGCTATAAAATACTCAGGGTAATCCTTTTCTGTAATTTCCCATAGTTTCGCTTCAACTAAATTATCAATTTCTCTCTCTCTGTCTTTATATTGTATTCCAGAACCTTTAGGAATTACAATTTGGCAATGAGATTCAAATCCTACGGTCCCAGCTTCGACCATTGGCAGCTTCATTCTTAGGCAGATCTTATTCAAGTCTAACCTAGCGTTAAAATTATCTAATGCAGCAATAACTACATCTGATTCCTCATAAACAGACATCGGTAATTTTTGAAGTTTCTCGAAAAAGTAATCCACTTTAAGATACGGGTTCATATCTTTTAGTCTTTCTGCGGCAACCTCTGCTTTTGGCCTTCCTTCATCACCTGGTCTAAAAAGCATTTGGCGGGATAAATTCGAAGTTTCTATTGTGTCAAGATCAACAAGGATGAGCTTCCCAATGCCCATTAAAGTGAAATCTTTGGCGATTTCACAACCCAAGGCACCCACCCCTACAATCATAATACATCCTTTATCTATAATCTCTTGATCCCACCCTTCAATCAATTGTTGCCGGGCATACATACGCGATTTAACTATATCAGTTGTTTTTTCAGTCATTTAGTTTTCACTCCAATATTGTTTATAATAATATTATAGTCTACATATCAAAAAATATAAACTCAGTTAATTGATTTTATTTAACAATACATAGTAATTAAATATAATAATGTAAAATAGAATAAAGATATGAATTATTTTTTATTTTTTCTTCTTTTTTTCGGCTTCTTTAATCATTCTTTTAAGATCATCGATTTGTTCTCTGTCTTTTGCTTGTTGTAATTCTTCCTGCTTTCTTTTCTCCTCTTTCTCTTTTAACTCTAATTCTTTAATGAGTTCTTGCTTGATTTTGATTAAATTACCCATTTTTTTTCTAAATTCTTTAGCTTTAACTTTAGTCTCTTCAGCTTTTTCTTTATCTGCTAATTTCTTCGCTTCTTGCCTTCTTTTAATCATTTCCATAACTTCATCTGCTATCGTGCCAACTTCACTGATCGTACCTCTTAATTTATTTTCCTCCTCAATTCTCTGTTGTTTTTCAAAATCTCGTTGCTTTTGTAATTGTTCTTGGATCTTTTGAATTCTCAGTTCTTCTTTATTAACCTTCTCCTCAAGAAGTTTTGTGTTTTTAATTTCAGTTTCAATATATTTTATTTCCTCAATCCAACCAATTTCTCTAAATTTAGAAATTGCTATTTCTAGATCATTATACGCTTTTTCAAAGTTATGATAAGCAGCCCATTTTTTCCCTTCGTCAATTAATCTTAACCCTTCATCCCTTAATCGTTCAATCTCATGACGTTCTAATACTAATTCTCTATATTTCTTTTCTTGCTCACGTTTTAATTTTTCTTGCTCTAACCTTATTCTCTTAACTTCCTCTTGAAAAAGCTCGTATTCTTTTTGTCTTTTTATTCTAGCTTGTTCTTCCAATCGTTTTTTTTCACGATATTGAATCTGTTCATTTTGTAAATCCTTAATTAATCTATCTAGATTGTTAATCTCAGGTTCCCAACCTATATTTTCAGCTAATAAATTTCTTGCTTGAATATAATAAGAAATTGCTTTGTTATAATCAGGAGTGAATTGTTTTAAATACTTTCCCGCCTCATCTAATAAAGAATAAGCTGATTCCCTTATACTCATTTGTTCTTGTATAATCCGATCTCTTTCTTGAATTGCTAATTGTTGAGCTTTTTTCTTTTCTTTTTCTTGTCTCTGTCTTTCATCAATAAGAACTTTTAATTTTCTTTCTTCTTCTAATCTTTCTAAATCTTTTTTAGCTTTTAGAATTCCTGAATCTTCTTTTTGTTTCTTTAACTCTTTAATTTTTATAATTGAATTTTTAATGGAACTGGTAGGATATCGTAGTTCGTTTAAGATTAAATCTGCCTTTCTATAATTTTCAATAGCGCTATCATAATCTAGGTTTTTCAGAGATATTTCTGCCTTATCTAAAAATTTAAAGGCATCTTTTTTTCTTCTTTCATATTGATCTTTTAATTTTTCTATCCTTTTAATCTCAATTTGCTTTAACTTTAATCTTTCTTTCTCTCTATTAAACTGTTCTGTAACTTTTCTTTGAAAATCCCATTCTTCCTTTTCCTTTTCAATTTTGAGTTCAATTTCTTTCTGTCTTTGCAGTTGCTCTATCCTTTTTTTCTCTTGAACCTTTTGTATCATTTCTCTAATCACATCAGTAGGAAAAGTAATTTCATTTAATATTAATTCTGCTGTACGATAACATTCAATTGCTTTATCATATTGAGATTGATTTATATAAACTTCCCCTTCCTCTAAAATATCAAAAGCTTCTGTCCTTCTTTTTTCCACGTATTCTTGTAACTTTTTCTGACTTTCTAATTCTTGTTGTTTAGCTTTCATTTTTATTTCATTGATTTTTGAGGATTCTGCTATCTCTTGTTGAAATTTTTTCTCCTCACGTTCCTGTTTAAGTCTCCTTTCTAATTCTTTTTGTTTTGCAAGTAAAGCTTCTCTATTTTTTTCTTCAACTTTTTGGATCATTTCTCTTACTCCTTTAGTAGGAAATCCAATTTCATTTAAAATAAGTTCCGCTTTACGGTAATTATCTATTGAAAGGTCATTTTTTCCTTGATTTAAAAAATTTTCTGCACTATCCATTAAATCAAAAGCTTCTATTTTGCGTCTTTCCAAATATTTTAATTGTTCTTCTTGTTTTTGTAATCTAATCTCCTTCTCTCTGAATCTCTCTTTTTCTCTTTCCATATAGGTAGCTATTCTTAATGTAAATTCTTCTTCTTCCTTTTTTTGTTTGATTAATAGTTCTTCTTCCTTTTCTTTTACTCTTTCCTTTTCTTCCTTTCTCTTTTCGATTGTCCTAATATTCCCATATAATAATTTTAAATCTTCACTCTGCCAACCTATATTAGCTAAAATTTTTATTGCTTCTTGGTAATTTTTTAATGCATCATCAAACTTTTCATCTATAAGTAAATTATGTCCCTCATCGATCAGTTTAAAAGCATCTTTTTGCTTCTCTAAATTTTGAGCTGAAATTAGCTCTTGCTTCTCCGTTATTATTTTTGTTTCTAAGGCCTTAAATTTTTCTTGTTCCGTTAGAACTCTTAATTGTTCCATAAAGGCAAAATTTTCCTTCTCTTTTTCTATTGTCTTTTCAAGTTCTTTTTGTTGTCTTATTAATTGCTCTCTTTTTTTCTCTTCCAGATCCCTAATTGCTTCTTGAATAATTGGAATTTCCTCTGTCCATTGAATTTGGGCAAAAATATTAGCTACTTCATTATAAATTTCAATTGATTTATCAAAATTTCCTTCTGTAATTAACTTTTGGGCATTACTCAATAAATCAAAAGCTTTTTCCTTTTCCTTTTCAAAATAAGCAAGTTGTTTCTCTTCTTCCTTTATTGTAATCTCCTGCTGCTTGAGTTTCTCACGTTGTGCTTTCATTTCGCTAATAATTAATTCTTGGAATTCTTTTTCTAGTCTTTCTTGTTCTAAAGCTTCTTTTATTTCATTTTGTTTTTGTAATTCTCTTTCTCGTTTTTTATTTTGTATTACAATTATAGAATCTTTAATAAGATTAATTTCATCATTCCATTGGATCTCAGCAAATACTTCTGCAGCATCATTATAAAGAGAAATTGCAGTATCAAAATCATTCTGTTCTATTAATGTTTGAGCTTTATCTAAGAGATTAAATGCCTCATTTTTTTTCTTCTCCTCAAATAGATGGATTTCATCTTCTTTTCGTAACTCTTCCTCTTTTTCTATCATCTTTAGTTCCTCATACTTCATCTTTTCAGATGTTTGTTGTTGAAATAATACTTCTTCTTGTTCTTTTTTGATTTTTAGTTCCAATTCTTTAAGTCTGTTTAGCTCCTCCTCCTTTGTTTTCTCCTTAATTTTTTGTATCATTTCTCTAATAGCTTCTGAAGGGAAATTAATTTCATTTAAAATTAATTCTGCTTGGCGATATTTTTCAATAGAAACTTCATAATTTCCTTGATTTAATGAATTCAATGCATCATCCATTATTTGAAATGCTTCTAATTTACGATTTTCAACTTCTTTCATCAAATCTTCTGCTTTTTGAACTTCTATTTGCCTTTCCTTTATTCTATTTTCTTCTTTCCTCAAATACTCAGCTATTTTCTTCTGAAATTCTTCTTCTTCCTTTTGATGCTTCAGGGATTGTTGATACTCACGTTGTTTTTCTTCCTCTTTTTCTTTAATCTTTATTTTCACTGAATCTATTGTTTCCTGTAAACTTATTAAATAACCTCCTTCCCAACCCACTTCTTTTAATAAGGTAATTGCTTTCTTATATTTTTCGATTGAATCCATAAATTTTTCATTCTGGATAAAAATATTTGCATCATCGATTAATTTAAAAGCGTTCTCTTGTCTTGCTAAATTTTGGGCAGATATATGCTTCTGTTTCTCTATGAATTCTTGTCTTTTTAAGGTTTCTTCCTTTTCTCTTTCTTGTTGATATCTAATTTTTTCAATAAAAGCTTTCTCTTTACTTTCCTTTTCAATCTCTTTTTGAAGTAATTTCTGTTTAAGAATTCCATTTTCTCTTTTTTTATTTTCAATTTCATTAATAGCTTCCTGAATTATAGGAATTTCTTCCTTCCATTGAATCTTGGCAAAAATATTGGCAACACTATAATATAATTCGAGAGCTTCATCAAATTTACTTGAAGACAGATATTCATGAGCTCTCTCTAGTAAATTAAATGCTTCTTCTTTCTGTTCTTCTCGATAAATTCGTTCTTTTTCTTTTTCACGAATTAATAATTTTCTCTCTTTTAGCTTATCTTGACGCTGTTTCACTTCTTTTGCTATAAATTCTTGGAACTTTCTTTCTTGTTTTTCTCTTTCTAAATTAGCTTGTAATTCTATTTGTTTTTGTAATTCTCTTTCACGTTTCTTATTTTCAATCTCAATAATTGAATTTTGTATTAAATTAATCTCACTATGCCAATCAATATCAGCAAAAAGGTTTTTAGCATTCTGAAGTAGTTCAATAGCTTCATCAAATTTGCCTTGTTTTACATATTCTTGTCCCTTGGCAAGTAATTGAAATCCTTCTTTTCTTCTTTCCTCACGATATTGTAACTCTTTTTCACGTTCTCTAAAAATTATTTCCCTTTTCTTTAGTTTATCACGTTCTTGACGTAGATATTGGGCAATTTGCTGTTGAAATTCTTCTTCTGCTTTTTGTTTTTCTATCGCTTCTTCCATTTTTTTTTGGTTTGATATTGATTGTTTTAATTGTAATTCTTCGACTTCTCTAATGGCATTTTCAATCATAGGTAATTCATCAATCCATTGAATTTCAGCAAAGTTATTCCCTGCATTTTGATACATATGGATAGCTTTATCATATTCGCCTTGATTCAAAAAATCTAATGCGTCATCCAACATTCTAAAAGCTTCATTTTTACGTTGCTCTAAATATCTTATATCTTCTTCATGATCTTTTAACTCAATTTCTTTCTTCTTTAATTGATTTCGTTCCTTGTTTAATAAATCAGTAATATGTTTTTGGAATTCTAATTCTGTTTTTTCTCTTTCTTCTAATCTTTTCTGTTCCTCATATTGTTTATTAAGTGTAGATATCTTAAAATTCTGAACATGAGATATTGTTGAATTAATTAATTCGGAGTAATTTTGCCAACTCGGGCCTAAATCTTCAAGAATAGTTAAAGCTTTTTCATATTCACTAATAGCACCATCAAAATCTTTATTTTTTAAAATTTTATCTGCCTTTTCTAATATAATGAAAAGATCCTGTTCTTTTCTTGCGGCAAGCTCTCTCTTTTGCTTATGTTCTTTTCTTTTTAATTCAAACTCTTTAGAAGATTGCATAATTTGTTCTCTCTGCTTCAAATATATTGATTTTTGAAGTATTGACAGATCTTTCTCTCTTTTAATTTTTAAATGTTCTACTTCCTTCTCTCTTTTTTGCTTTTCTTTAATATCTTCTATTAAATTTATAATAGGTTGAATATAAGAATCCCACTCTATCGATTTTAAGAGTTCAATAGATTCTTCAAATTTTTCAATAGCTTGATCATAATTTTTTTCTCTTTCTAACCTCTTTCCAATATTCATCAATTTAAATGCTTGAACTTGAACTTGCTCTTCTTTTGTCTTCCTTTCCTCAAATTTTACAATTTTATCTTTAAATTTTTCAGCATCTAAGTTAGTTGAGACTTTCCTCTCTTTTAATTCATCTGGCATTTGCTCTATACTTTGTTGTCTTTGGCGTTGAAAATTAATAAATTGTTGTTCATCTCGTTTAATTTTTTCAACAATAAGATTAAGATCGTGAGTATTCCAACCGATAGAGCTTAAAGCTTCGATAGCATTTTCATAATTTGTAATAGCATTCTTAAATTTTCTATCAGTTTCGAATTTTTTAGCTTTCTCAATAAGTAAAAAGGCTTGATTTTGTATTTCTTCTTCCCTTTTCTTTTTCTTCATAAATTCATCCAAGACTACAGCTTTTTCAGCGCTGGTTTTTTTTCCAAAAAACCCAACAACTTGAGGCTTCATTTCAGCTGAGGATTCTATACTACTCTGAGAAGATATTCTCTTAACATTATCAGCTAGATTGTTAATTTTTGATTTCAAATTTTCTAATTGGCTTTCAGACCACCCTGACTGAGTTAAAAGTTTAACTGCTGCTTGATATTGGTTTATCGCATCATCAAAAAATCCATCAAATTCTAATTTTTTTGCCCCCTCTAGTAACGCAAAAGCTTGAGTTTGTAAATGCTCAAACTGAACTTGTTCTTGAGTATATTGAAGAAATTTCTCTTTTTTTAGAAAGTTATTCAAATTTTCAACTCTTTCAAAAATATCCTCAACCCGATGCATTAAATAACCGCTTTTTTTTAGAAACTCTGCTGCTTTTTGGTAATTTGATATCGCTTTTTCTAACTTTTGTTCATCTTCAAATTTTTGAGCAAGTTCAAGAAATTTTAAAGCTTCTTGGGCTAATTCTTCTGGATTCTGCATTTTTAAGAGATTTGTTTAAACTTAATTTACATTAAAAATTATCATTTAATATTATTACTTAAAATTATCCCCACTTAGTAATTAAACTTTTTATATTATGAAAATTAATATAACTATTTATTCAATACAATAAATTAAATCGAATTTACAAGAACATTGAATTCAAAATTTATAAATTAACTTAATTTATCAACGATATTCAAATATGGAAGTAGAAAACAAAAGTATTATAATAGATATTGAACCTTTATCTCGAAGGGTAACTCATTTAGTGGATAATTCTCTCTATGAAACTCTAATAAAATTAAACATTCCAATTAGTTCTTTATGTGGAGGTTCAGGTACATGTGGAAAGTGTAAACTATTGATTCAAACGGGTGGGGAATACTTTAATCAGCCAACAACTAATGAAAAACAATTTTTAAGTGAAGAAGATATTAAAAACGGATGGAGATTAGGTTGTGAAACAAGAATTGATGAGAAATGTATTCAAGAATTGGAAAAAATTACCTCTCCTCAATTTCGTATTTACCTACCAAATGAATCATTACTTGAAGATTTTAAAATACTAACAAATGGTTTAGGTAAGGGAATAAAATTAAATCCCGCAATTAAAAAAATATTTTTAGAAGTGTTAAAACCATCTTTAAAGAATCCAATTCCAGATGTTGAACGTCTTATAGGATCTATACTCAATAAGGATATAAATTATAAAAATAAAGTACCGATTACTATTGATTTCAATATCTTAAATGAATTACCTCATATATTAAGAGAAAATAACCATAAAGTTACAGTTATACTACATAATAACAAAATTACTGCATGTGAATCAGGAGATACCACAAAAGATTATTATGGAATTGCTTTCGATATTGGTACCACTACAGTAGTTGGTTACTTAATTAATTTGAATAATGGCAAGATTTATGCTGTGGATTCAAAACTTAATAGCCAGACCGCTTTTGGAGAGGATCTTATAACAAGATTAACTTTTATTAAAGATAATAAGAACAATCTTCAATTATTAAATTCAGTTATACTAAAAGATTTAAATCAGCTTATTAGAAATACATGTAAAGAAGCTAATGTTAACCCATCTAATATTTATGAAGCTACGGTAGTTGGTAATTCAGTTATGCATCATATCTTTTTAGGGATAAGCCCTGTAAATATAGGATTAAGCCCTTTTATTCCAATCATTCAAAAAGCTTTAAATGTTAAAGCTAGGAAGTTAAACTTAAATATATCTAAAAATGGGAATGTATATTGCGCTCCTATAATCGCGGGATTTGTTGGAGCTGATACGATTGGCGTTATTCTTTCTTCTAATATAGAGCATGAAAAAGAACTTACTTTAGCAATTGATATTGGCACTAATGGAGAAATAATAATTGGCAATCGAAAAGTATTAATAGTAGGGTCATGCGCTGCTGGATCGGCTTTAGAGGGCGCTCATATAAGTGATGGAATGCGGGCGGCATCAGGAGCAATAGATTCTGTAAAAATTGACACAGAAACTCTCAATGTTTTCTACACAACTATTGGAAATAAAGACCCTATAGGAATTTGTGGTTCAGGTTTAGTTGATGCTGTAGCTGAGATGTTAAAATCCAAAATAATAACTAGAAGTGGTAGTTTTAGTAAAGAATTCCAAAATCACAGTAGATTCATTAAAAAAGATAAGAATATTGAATTCATTTTAGCTAATAAGGATGAGACTTCAATAAAAAAAAATATTACAATAACTCAAAATGATATTAGGCAAATTCAAATGGCAAAAGCTGCATTCTATTCGGGAATGCGAGTAATAATTAACGACTTAAATAAAAAATTGAATATAAATCAGGTTTTTTTAGCTGGAGCTTTTGGTAATTATATTAATGCTAGCAATGCAAAGTTTATAGGAATGATACCGGATATTCCAGATGAAAAGATTTTTCAAATCGGGAATGCTGCAGGAAAAGGAGCACAGTATTGCTTGCTGAATAGAGATATTAGAGATAAAGCCCAACAATTATTGAATAAAATTCAATATGTTGAAATTGCGATAAAAAATGATTTTCAAAAAGAGTACGCTGAAGCTATGTATTTTCCTCATTTAAATTTAAATTATTTTCCAAATTTGAAAGAATATAACAATATTCCAAAAAGATAATTTTAGTTATTAGACAGAATTCTATAAAGAAGGTAGATTTTCTGTAGGAACAAGAAACAACTATATTAAAATTCAATTCAACTATATGTAAAAGTATTTAAATTTTTAAATTATACAATCTTTAATTGAACTTGTATTAAAAAATGAAATAAATTCTTAAATATCATTTACGATATTAATTTATATACACTATTAAAAATTTTTAAAATATATTAATAAAATAGATGTTAGTGAAGCCTTATGTCAAGTTTCAAGCTTAAAGTATTATTAACTGGAGCTGCTGCCGTGGGTAAAACAAGCCTTGTTCAAAGGTTTATTAAAAATCGATTTCAAGCTAATTACAAATTAACAGTTGGTGTAGACATTTTAACGAAAGATGTGGAATTTAGACAAGGAGAAATTGCAACCTTAAGCATCTGGGATATAGGTGGTCAACAGCGTTTTGAATTTATACGAAGTACATTCTATAAAGGTGCTGCGGGAACTCTATTAGTTTTTGATTTAACAAGAGAACAAACATATACTGAAATTAGAAAGTGGCTTACTGAAATTCGCCAATTTGCAGGAGATATTCCTTTTGTACTAATCGGAAACAAAGCAGATTTAATTGAAGATGTTGGAATGGTTATTGATCGAGATGAAGCACGGAATTATGCGGAGAATGAGGGTAGTATTTACATTGAAACGTCTGCAAAGACAGGTATTAATGTAGATGAGGCTTTTACCGAGCTAACACGTAGAATTATTGATTCAAGATCTTAAGCATTGAATTTGATTATGCTTCTTTTTTCATTGTTAAACTTTTTCTCATAAATATAATAACTTACTATTAATTTTGTATCCTATTGATTGATCTTCATTTACATTCAACTGGTTCTGATGGCTCTGATACGCCAACTCAATTAATTGATAAAGCTTTAGCACTAAATTTAAAAGCAATAGCCTTAACTGATCATGATACTATCTCCGGTTTAGATGAATTTCTAAGTTATGGAGAAGAAAAAAGGTTAATTGTAATTCCTGGGATAGAAATTTCAATAAGACATGAACCTAAAAGAGAACTCATAGATATTCACATTTTAGGTTTAAATATTGATTATAAGTCAATTAAATTGATAAATACAATACAAGAACAGATAAAAGGTAGGAGAACGCAAAAAAAAGCAATATGCAAGCGTCTTAGAGATGAATTTGGGTATCATATAACTTTTGAAGAAGTAGAGACTTTAGCTGGTAGTAATGTAATTGGTCGTCCTCATATTGTTGAAATCATGAAGCGTAATAATCCAGATAAGGTAAAAGGTAAAACTAAGGATGAGTTGTTTAAAATGATAAGTATTGGAGGAGCTACATTTGTTGATAGAGAAGTAGAACTGAACCTCGAAGAATCAATAGAATTAATTAATT
>SMTZ1_10024812_pt1 | contig 13082 bp, 12 predicted proteins | sample DeeMarSWOR136_30_FD_25667 | JGI IMG/M metagenome (IMG submission 25667) | reverse complement strand
GGCTCTCACATGGCCTGGGACAGAACCTTGCTGGAGAAGAAGCTCGGCCGTGAGGTCTTGGCTCGCTTCCCGGTCTATAATCACAACCCCTTTAATAAATGCACCTGTGCCGGGACGACAAGCTACGGAACCGCCGTTTACGTCAATGGGGAGGTAATGAAGTGCGACCTCAAGATTGCCATTGGTTCGGTAGTTCCCCATCCCCATAGCGGCTTCGGGGGTGGGGGTAAGATTGTCCTACCCGGCATCTGTGCTATGGAGACGATTGAGCATTTTCACTGTCAGGACTTTGAGTTTGGGGAGAAATACTCTGATAAGCGGCTTACCGGCATGGGGGCCTTTGATGAGAACCCGCTCCGATTTAATATTGAAGAAGCGGCGGCTCTGGTTGGGCTTGATATGCTGATAAACTGCCTCGTTAATACGTGGGGCGAGACAGTGGCTATCTTTGCCGGCGCCCTCAAGCCAGCCTACGAAGCTGCCGTCAGCGCTGCCAAGACTCATTACCTGACCCCCAAACCGGAGACCGAGAACATCATCATCGCCAATACCTATGCTAAAGCTAACGAATCAATCATGATCGGCTTAAATACCGCCTTTAAAGTGGCTAACCCTGAGGGTAGTGACGTGGTTCTTATCGCTAATGCTCCCGACGGTCAAGTTGCCCATTACCTGATGGGCACCTTCGGGAAAACGACCCGGTGCAATATCGTTCTGTCAGCCAAGATTCCTCAGAACATTGATCATGTGATTATCTACTCGGAATACCCCGACCTTGCCGGCCGAGCCTATATCGAGAAGTCAGACAAGGTTCTATTTATAGATAACTGGGGCGACGTCCGGGAGGCTCTAGAGCAGTTTCATCCGTCTGGAGCCAGGGTAGCTGTGCTCCCCGGCGCCGAGATTCAATACTGCCGGTAGTGTTAAAGGTGAGTGTAGGGCTATTTAATGAGTTCTTGAGAAGCGGCGATACGCTTCGGGTTTATCACCAGGGGAAAATGGTCTTTAATTCGGCTAAGCCGGGGATGCTGCCGCTACTGGAATATGCCGCTAGACCTGCCCGATATGAAAAGAATGTCACCGTCTTTGACCGGGTGGTCGGTAATGCCGCTGCTTTGCTTTTAAGCCGGGTATCCTGCCGTGAGGTTTATAGCCCCTTGGGTAGCCATCTGGCTCAGGAAACACTGCAAAGCTATGGCATTGAATATCACTTTACGGAAACCGTGCCCCTTATTCAAAACCGGCAACAGGAAGACATGTGCCCGATGGAGAAGCTATCGCTGGGTAAAGACCCTGAGGAGTTCTACCAGGCGTGTCTCTCCCTGGGGCTAGGTGACAAGCTTTAGCCTGGCGATTACCTCGTCTATGGTCTCATCGGCGGTGGATGCCCCGGCGGTTATCCCAATGTGGTGTTTACCTTTAAGCCAGGAAGGTTGAATCTCACTAGCAGTCTCAATGAGATAGGTTTTAGTGACCTCAGAGCATAGCTGAGCTAAGCGATTGGTATTAGCGCTGTTATGCCCGCCGATAACCAGCATTAAGCTGGCTCTATGGGCTGACTTGAGGGCTTGCGATTGTCTCTCTCTGATGTCGTGGCAGATGGTATCCACGATACGTAACTCGGAGTCCTTGCCTAGGGTGTGGCCAATAACCTGTTTTGTAAACTCGTTAAAGTGGGCTGGTATCTGGGTCGTCTGGGATAGGATTCCGAGGCGGCGTGGGAGCGGTTTAAGCCCGGTGACCGAACTTACGTCCACGGTAGCAATACCTGTGTCACCGGCCCAACCCAGTACCCCCTTAACCTCAGGGTGATGGGCGTCACCGTAGACAATAACGAAAAAGCTGGCTTTAGCCAGTCGGCGCGCCGCAATCTGGGCTCGGTGAACAAAGGGGCAGGTAGTGTTAATAATGTTAATATGGCGTGACCGAATCTCCTGCTCTATCTGTGGGCTGACTCCGTGAGCGCTAATCGCCACCACGTTGCCCTGGATATCGTCCACCCGGTTGGCAATCCTGACCCCGAGGCTACTCAGTCTGTCGAGGACCGACTGGTTATGCACGATAGCCCCCAGCGTTTCTACCATCCCGTGCTCACGGGCAGCCTTTTCTAGAATATTAAGGGCCCGTCTCACCCCGAAACAGAACCCGATTCCCTTGGCTTTTTCAATCCTTAGTGTCATGTGACTCTGCTCTCCGGGCATAGTGTCCCCGGTATTCCGGGGGCAGGAGTTCGGCGATACGTTCCATAATGAAGTCAGACAGCTCGCGTAGCTTTTCCTTGGTTATCGTGTCTTTTTGTGCTGGCAGATAGAAGGGGCGGCCGATATTGATGCGAACGGTTAGTTTATGGCGGCGGACAATCCACCAGAGGGGTCCCTTCCTGACATTTTCCAGGCCGATAATACCAATGGGAAGGATGGGGATACTGTTATCGAGGGCGATCAGCGCTGAGCCGGGGAAGGCTGGTTGCAGCTTCCCGTTCTTGCTCCTCGTTCCTTCGGGGAACATGAAGAGCGCTAGCCCACTATCCAGAACCTGGTTTGCTTGGCCAAGCGACCTCCGGTCAATGACGCCTCGACGTACCGGAAAGGCACCGAAGGCCTGCACCAGAAAGCTGATAGGTCGGTGACGAAACAGCTCCTCTTTAGCCATATACATCATTCGGCGCTTAATATTAACCGCAATAAAATACTGGTCAGCCATACTGATATGGTTGGCGGCAACTAACAGGGGACCATGCTTGGGGACATTGTCCCTTCCCTTAACCTCACGGCGGGTTAACAGGAAGATAACTACTCGGCACAGTAGATGTACCAGCTGCCTTGTGATTCTTCGTGTCCGTGTTTGGTTGATGGTGGTCATGGCCTCTAATTCTCTAAAGGGGTGAAATTTCGTTTGGAGTTATAACTCAGTATAACTCAGTGTTAAGAATGAAGACAATAAACCTGGCGTGACTAGTCGCTGATTCTCAATATCTCACCAGTCTGACCGAGCGCATGCTTGCCCTGGTTCTAGGTGGGGTTCAGCCCTAGCTCGGTGGCGGCTTCTCGGAGGGCTAGAGAATAAACATCAAGGGTCCTGGCATCAAACAGTACGAATAGCACCTCACTGATGGAGGTAGTGCCCTGGTGCAGGAAGGTGATTACGGCATCGATAGCTACGCGGGCGGCTTGACTGGTGGGATAACCATAGACGCCGGTGCTTATCGAGGGGATGGCGATGCTACTGAGTTTATGCTCGGTGGCTAATTTCAGGCTTTCTCGATAAGCACTGGCCAGCAGCTCTGGTTCTCCGCTGCTCCCACCGTGCCAGATAGGGCCAACGGTGTGAATCACATATTTTGCTTTAAGATTACCTCCAGTAGTAATGACTGCCTTACCGGTGGGTAGTCTCCCCTGTCGGGCAACAATCTGCTTGCACTCCGCCAAGATGGCCGGACCACCGGCCCGGTGTATGGCACCGTCCACCCCACCACCACCCATGAGGCTGGGATTGGCGGCATTGACAATAGCCTCGGTGGCCTGCCGGGTAATGTCCCCTTGAATAAGGCTGAACCTGGTCTGGTTAATGGTAACTTCATTAGCTTTGCCTTCCATAATCTTCCCCCCGTCGTTTTTAATATATTAGCCTCCCGACAACCCAAATTATATCGGTAGAAAAGACTATTGACAAATACTATATATTGTGTTAGTGTAACTCTGCTATACTATATGGTGTGGAGTATGTACGTGAAGTGCCCCTATTGTGGTTATGCTGACTCCAAGGTGATTGATTCTCGTGAGGTGAATGAGGGTATCCGTCGTCGGCGAGAGTGTCTCGGCTGCCGGGCGCGCTTTACGACTTACGAAAGGTTGCAACCGGCTGGTCTCTTCGTAATCAAGAAGGACAAGCGCCGTGAGGAGTTCAGCCAAGAGAAGCTGCTTTCCGGAATTCACAAGGCCTGTGAGAAACGCCCCTTGCCTACTGGTGCCATTGATAAGCTGGCTGAAGATATAGAGGCCAAGCTTTATCAGTCAGGTAGGTCCGAGATACCCAGCAGCGTAATTGGTGATATGGTGATGGCGGGGTTGAAGAACCTGGACTACATTGCCTTTATTCGCTTTGCCAGTGTCTACCGGGATTTTGCCGATATTACTGACCTCAAGCGGGAGGTGGATACCCTGCTCACTGGTGGGGTGGCATTATCGCCGTCAACGAGTCAGCTTCCCCTAATTCCCGATGAACAGTCGATGGGATTAGCTAAGAGTGGACGGAGGCGACGGGGATGAACCAAACTAGTGAGTCAGAAAGTAAGCGACTGGTTAATCGTACCCAGATTGCCCGGGCGGTCTTTAATGCCGCTGAGTCTATGGGTATCGCTGACCGAGAGATAGTCGAGAGGATCACCGGTCAGGTGATTGAACGTGTGGAGAAAACCCAGGCACTGCCCGGGGTGGAACAGCCGTTACCTGGCATGGAAGACCTGGTGTCTACAGCCCGGCGCCAGCGGAAGCGCCTGCCGACGGTATCAGAGATTCAGGCTATTGTGGAAGAAATCCTGGCCAGCAAGGAAATGTCCCAGCGAGAGGAGGTTAAACCCAAAATGGAGACCGCTGAAGTTAAGTCGAGGGTGAAGTCCGGGGGAAAGGTCGCCCTTAGTGAAAATGCTCTCCGTGTCCTGGAAAGAAGGTACCTCAAGAAGGATGCTCAGGGCCAGGTTATTGAAACGCCGCAGGAGATGTTCCGCCGTGTGGCCGAAGTCATCGCCTCGGCTGAGCTAAATTACGACGCTAAAGCTGATGTTAAGGCTCGGGAAGAGGAGTTCTATCAGTTGATGGCCAGCTTGGAGTTTCTGCCCAATTCCCCTACCCTGATGAATGCCGGGCGGGAGCTGGGGCAACTTTCTGCCTGCTTTGTCCTTCCCGTTGAGGACTCAATGGAGTCTATTTTTGATGCCGTCAAGAATACTGCCCTGATTCATAAGAGTGGCGGCGGCACCGGATTCTCCTTCTCCCGATTGAGGCCGGAGAGCGACCACGTTGGCTCCACCGGTGGGGTTGCCAGCGGTCCGGTCTCTTTTATCCGCGCCTTTGACATTGCCACTGATGTCATTAAACAGGGGGGCATGCGCCGCGGCGCTAATATGGGTATCCTCAGTGTTAGCCACCCCGATATTATGAAGTTCATCACGGCTAAGGATGACCCGACGGTGCTCACCAACTTCAATATCTCCGTAGCCGTAACCAGCGAGTTTATGGAGGCGGTTAAAGCCGGCACCGACTATGACCTGGTAAATCCGCGCACCAGAGAGGTGGTCGGTAGGCTCAATGCTAAAGAGGCGTTTGACAAGATGGTGGCGATGGCCTGGAAGACGGGTGACCCGGGCGTTGTCTTCATTGACCGTATCAATCAGGATAACCCGACTCCTCAACTGGGTAGTATCGAGAGCACTAACCCCTGCGGGGAGCAGCCGCTACTTCCTTACGAATCCTGTAACCTTGGTTCCATCAATCTATCGCTTATGGTACGAAGTAAAAATGGAATCGCCGAGATTGACTATCCCAGGCTGGCGGAAGCGGTAAAGGTTACGGTTCGATTTTTGGACAATGTCATTGATGTTAACCGGTTCCCCCTGCCGCAAATAGAGGAGATGACCAAGAAGTTGCCGATATGCTCATCAAGCTGGGTATCCCCTATAATTCGGAGGAGGCTTTAGCGGTTGCTAGCGATATTATGAAATTTGTCACTGGTGAGTCCATTAAAGCCTCACTGGGGCTAGCCCGAGAGCGGGGTGGCTTCCCGGCTTTTGAGGGCAGTATCTATGATAAGCCTAGCGCCCCCAAGGTAAGGAATGCCTCGTGCACCACCATTGCCCCCACCGGCACCCTGAGTATCATCGCCGGCTGTTCCAGCGGTATCGAACCCCTCTTTGCTCTGAGCTACAAGCGTCGTATCCTGGACGGCGATGAGTTTATCGAGGTGAACCCCTATTTTGAGGAGGTGGCGAAAGGGGAGGGCTTCTACTCTGAAGAGCTGATGCGTCGGCTGGCGGAGGGGGTTAGCCTTCAGGATATAGAGGAGGTACCGGACCATATTAAGCGGGTCTTCGTTACCGCTCACGAGATAACCCCCGAGTGGCATGTTAAGATGCAGGCGGCTTTCCAGCGACATACCCATAATGCTGTCTCCAAAACGGTCAACTTCCCTAGGGAGGCTACTCCGGAGGACGTGGCTAAGGTCTATATGCTGGCTTATGAGGAGGGAGTCAAGGGGATAACCATCTATCGTGATGGCAGCCGTGAGGGGCAGGTGCTCACCACCGGCAAGACGGTCAAGGCTGAAGGTGCGGTACTCAGCCCCAGAAAGCGGGCCAAGACAACCTCAGGGGTGACGGAGAGGGTAACCACCGGTTGTGGCTATATCTACGTTACCGTGAACTCGGACGATGCGGGGATATGCGAGGTCTTTTCCACCCTGGGTAAAGCCGGGGGCTGTGCCCAGGCTCAGCTGGAAGCCATCTGCCGCCTCATCTCTCTGGCACTCCGGTCTGGAGTAGATGTTGCCTCGGTAGTAAGGCAGCTAAGGGGCATCCGCTGTCCGTCTATTGCCTGGGAGGAGGGCAAGTCCATCCTCTCCTGTGCCGACGCCATCGCCAGCGTGCTGGAAAAGCACACTACCGGCTATGAGGGTAAGCCCAGGGCTGAGGACTACGGGCTGGTGAAGAACCTGGCCGGGCAGTGCCCCGACTGCGGCAATCTGCTCGTCTATCAGGAGGGGTGCTTTGTCTGCCCCAGCTGTGGGTACACGAAGTGCTAGTATATAAAAATCAAGTGATGGGAGGAGAATAAAAATGGCTGAAAAACCGGCTAAGCAGGAAGTCAAGGTTTCCTTTCCCGAGAGCCTTAGAGGTGGCGTTTATTCCAATAGTATGTTCGTTACTCATACTAAAGAGGAGTTCATTCTGGACTTTATAATGATAACGCCTCCAGTTGGTGCTGTGACAGCACGGGTTATCACTAGCCCGGGGCACATGAAGCGGATGGTCGCGGCGCTTGCCGAGAACCTGAAGAAGTATGAAGCCAAGTTTGGTAAGCTGACCGAGGCTCCCGAGCCCCCCAAGCCGACCATGGGCTTTCATCCATCTCCTTAGTAGAGAAATAAAGATGGAATTCGATTTAGCGGCGTGGGGTATAAATGTTGGCACTACTGTTGGAACAACGATATTTTTAAAATTTGTGAGTCAGTGGTGGAAGAAAAGGCGGTCAAGTAAAAGTGCGGAACTATGTCATCCAACAGTAACTCGTTCAGATGACAACATTAAAGTCGAGATTGAGCTCGATAAAGATATTCACAAGTATAAAGTGACCGTAAGCGTGGATAAATCGGCTGAGAACGAAACTGAGCGCGAAGACAAACCAAGGTTGACTGATTCAGCTGAGGTAGAACAAAAGCATGAAGGCAAATCTCAGTAATCGTATTAAATCCATTCTTTATGTCTGAGAAAGATCTGCTAACTGGTTTTCCTCGAAAGCTGTACCTATTCTGAAATCTCCAATTTTCAATGCTTAATCTTTTGACCATTCGCAATTCTGCTCCCCAGGCGGTATAATGGATTTAAGGTATTAGTATACATAAAGTGTAACAAGATAGAAGGTGATGTATGGCGGATAAGAATGAGAGGGTGATGATCTTTATTGACGGCAGTAACCTCTACCATTCCCTTAAGAGTTTCTTTAATAGAACCGATATCGACATCGGTAAGCTGTCTAGGAAGCTACTGGACAAGCGCCGTCTGGTTAGAATCTATTACTATAACGCCAAGGTGGGGCTTAAGGAGGAGCCGCAGCGATACCGGGATCAGCAGGCATTCTTTACCAGCGTCAATGCCATTCCCTATAGTGAACTGCGTCTGGGGCGCCTCGTTTACCACAACTGGCCCAACAGTCCGCCCTATGAGAAGGGGGTTGATATCCAGCTGGCAACTGACATGATAACCCACAGCTTTAAGAACAACTATGACGTGGCGGTGCTGGTGGCGGGCGATAATGACTTTGTGGGGGCCATCCAGTCAGTCAAGGACAACGGGAAGAATGTTGAGGTGGCTCTGTTTGGTAAGGAACGGACTTCCTACCGCTTAAGAATGGTGTCTGATAAGGTAATAACCATAAACTCCAAGTTTCTCAGGGGCTGCTGGAAGTAAAGACCTCATGGGTTGGGACGCAGTCAAGAGAGCCAGACGGCGACTTTCCCGGGAACAAGGCACCATTATCAAAGATTGGGGCGGCAGGCTGCCCATCGCCCTTATCTACCCCAACTCCTATTACGTCGGCATGTCCTGTCTCGGTGTTCATGCCATCTATAGCCTTCTAAATAGCTATGAAAACGTTGTCTGTGAGCGAGTCTTCTGGGAAAGAGAGAGCCAGGCTCCAGAAACACCTCTCATAAGCCTTGAATCTCAGCGTCCGCTTGCCGACTTTTCCGTTCTTGCCTTTTCCCTTAACTACGAGGTTGATTATCTCAATGTAGTACAGGTTCTTAAAGCCAGTGGCATCCATCTCTACGCTGCGGAACGTGACGGAGGGCAGCCGCTGGTGATGGCGGGCGGTCCCGCTATCACCGCTAACCCGCTGCCTCTGGTCCCCTTTTTTGACGTGCTGGGTATCGGTGAGGCAGAGCCAATACTGCCCAAGTTGCTTTCCCGGCTGTTTGAGGGTATTGGAGAAGGACGTAGTAGTCTGCTTAAGGCGCTGGCCTCACTACCCGGAGTCTACGTGCCCCAGTATCACTCGGGGGCACCGCCAGTTCGTCAGTGGCTTAAGAGTCTGGATGAATTTGCCACTGCATCTAGCGTGTTTACCCGGGACACCGAGCTGGGGGATTTATACCTGATTGAGGTGGGGCGGGGCTGCAACTGGGGGTGTCCCTTCTGTTTGGTGAGTAGCGCCTTTAGCCCGATGCGCTTCCGTTCCGTAGCCAGTCTGGTTACCCAGGCAGAATATGGGCTTAGGCAACGGAAGCGGCTGGGACTGGTGGGTCCAGCGGTTACCACTCACCCTGAGATAGAGGAGCTTTTACTTAAGCTGGCGCAGCTGGGGGCTGGCTTGTCAGTGAGTTCGCTACGTATCAAGCCTCTCTCGCGTCTGGTACTGGAGACGCTGGCTAGGGGGGGGGCGCAGACTATATCTCTGGCCCCGGAGGCTGGTTCCCAGCGGCTGCGCCGGCTAATCAAACGGGGTATCTCTGGCGATGATGTCCTGGAAGCAGTGAGCTTGGTTAGTAAGCTCGGCGTAAAGCAGCTCAAGCTCTACTTCATGATTGGTCTCCCCTCGGAGACTAATGAGGATGTGGCGGAGATTTCCAAACTGGCTATTAATTGTAAGGGTATTCTTGACCGGACCCGGAGCGGCACCCGTCTGGTGCTGAATATTGCTCCCTTTGTGCCCAAGGCGGGCACCCCGTTTCAGCGACTACCGATGGCCTCACTGGCTACCCTGAATCAGCGGCTGGTGTGGCTTAAAAAGAGCCTGGCGCCGAGGGGTGTCAAGCTTAAGGTCGAGAGCCCGGCCTGGAGCGAGGTTCAGGCAGTCCTGAGTCGTGGTGATGCTAAGGTGGCTAGGGTGCTGGCTAGTATCGAAGAGGTGTCGCTGGCGGGTTGGCGCCGGGCAGTGGCCAAGTGCAACTCTGATGTTGACTTCTATGCTCACCAGAGGTGGGATGACGTTCAGAGCTTGCCGTGGGCGGTTATTCATGGGCTTGAGCCGGATGAAAACTGAGTATTTACAGCAGTTTCTTAGCCCAGCTTACCGCATTTTGGAAGACCTGAAAGCCGTCTCCGTACTCTTTAGCCCCCTCTCTGGTCCAGCGGGGGTGCTGGGTACCCCGAATGTGGCGCTCGGGGTGAGGCATCAGGGCAAAGATGCGCCCCGAGCTATCACAGATGCCGGCAATATCTCCCACTGAGCCGCTGGGGTTGTGGGGATAGCCAGCATTAGTGTTTCCTTCCTCGTCAGTGTAGCAGAGGACGATGTTTAAGTCGGCTAAAGCCTCGGCAGTGGTGACGACCTTACCCTCACCGTTAGCCACCGGTAGATAGAGACGACTAATTCCTTGGGTAAAGAGGCAGGGGGTTTCCTGGTTCACCGTGAGATATACCCAGCGGCACTCAAACCTACCGGAGTCATTGGCAGCTAGAGTTACCTTGGGTTCTTTACCGCTATGCTTCCCCGGCAGGATACCAGCCTTGACCAGCACCTGAAGACCGTTACAGATACCCAGTATTAGTCCACCCTGGTCGACGAAGCTCCGGATGTCCTCGCCCAGCTTTAATCTGAGCTCGTTAGCCAGCACCTTACCGGCGCTTATGTCATCCCCGTAGGTGAAACCACCGGGAACAACCAGTATCTGGTAACCGGAGAGCGACTCTTCGTGGCGGATGAGCTGGTTAACATGAACCAGAGACGTCTCGGCACCGGCCTGTTGGAAGGCAAAGGCCGTTTCCTGATCACAGTTTGTCCCTGGAGCCCGCAGTATCAGGGTTCGTACTTTAGCCATCTTACTACCACCTGAGTGGCTTCTGCCACGCCTCCTTTAGTTCACCAGTTGATATCGACATAATCCGCTGGTTGTTAAGCCCGTATATTTCCAGCGTTTTAGAATCGGTAACCTGACCGATAGCCGCTAGGTTAGTTCCCTTCATCACCTCCCTAAACTCCGTTTCGCTCTCGGGGGCAACCTCTACCAAGAACCGGCTGTTTGACTCTGAGAAGAGGATGGTATCATCCCGGCTTATGGGCTCACCCAGCGGCACTGTTTTTAGGTGCACTAGTGCCCCCAGCCCCCCGGCGAAGGCCATCTCGCTTATGGCGACGCCAAGGCCACCCTCACTCAGGTCATGGCAGGCTCTGACCAAGCCCTTACCGGTAGCTAGGCTTAACCTTTCCATGATTCGTTTTCCCTGATGTGGGTTCACCTTGGGCACAGTATTACCGGTAAAGCCGTGAATCCTGTAGTACTCCGAACTGCCGAGCTCGTTATGGGTTGCGCCGACGATGTAAATGAGGTCGCCAGCCTGCTTAAAGTCCATGGAGACGGCACAGCTCACGTCCTCCATAACGCCAATCGCTGAGATAAGCAGGGTATGGGGGATAGAGATGACCTTACCCTCGTATTCAAATTCGTTGTAAGGCTTGGGCGGCTCTCACTAGGGCACCGAGTATCTCGGGCTTGCGGACATCACCCCAGCAGAAATTGTCCAGCAGGGCTACCCGTGACAAATCACCACCGACGGCAATAATCTGCCTCAGGGCTTCGTCGATAGCTGAGGCAGCCATCCAGTAGGGGTCTATCTCTCCGTCCCTCGGATTTATGCCGCAAGCCACGATAGCCCCCATCTTCGAATCTAAGGCTGGTCTGATAATGGCGGCGTCGCCCGGGCCATCGTTTTCCTTGCCCACTAGGGGCTTGAGGACACTGCCTCCCTGTACCTCATGGTCGTACTGGCGGATGACCCACTCCTTACTGCATACATTCCAGGAACCGAGGATGCCGAGCAGAGACTCACTCAGGTCTTCAGGGCAGGCAAAGTCAGGCTCAATGTGCTGTGGTGAAGTCCAGACTGCCTCCCGGCTAACTTGTGGGATACCGTGGTGCAGGAATTCCATGTCGAGGTCAGCCACCTGATTTTCCTGATAGAAGAGCCTGAGATGCTTATCATCGGTAAACTCGCCGATAACCACCGCCTCGACATCTTCGCGGGCAAAAAGCTCAAGTAGCTCGGTAGCCTTTTCTGGTGGCACCGCCAGCACCATTCGCTCCTGAGATTCGGATATCCAGATCTCTGTGTAGGAGAGACCAGCGTACTTGAGGGGCACCTTATCTAGGTAGACCCTGACTCCGGTATTTGCCCCCATTTCGCCCACCGCTGAGGAGAGCCCCCCACCGCCACAGTCGGTTATCCGGGAGTAGAGACGGCGCTCCCGGGCTTGAAGCAGGGTGTCAATCACCTTCTTTTCCACAATTGGGTTGCCAATCTGCACAGCGCTATAGGAAGCGGAGCTTGATTCCTCGGTGAGTTGCTCTGAGGCGAAGGTGACGCCGTGGATGCCGTCGCGGCCAGTTCTACCGCCAACCAGTACTACCAGGTCGCCGGGCTTTTGCTTACCTCTCGGCGCCAGTTCCTTGGGCAGTAGCCCCAGTGTGCCGCAGAAGACGAGGGGATTAGCCAGATAACGCTCGTCAAAGAGGACAGCGCCGTTGAGGGTGGGTATTCCCAGCCGGTTACCATAGTCGGCGACTCCAGCCCGAACCCCCTTAAAGATGCGCCGGGGGTGGAGTACGCCCTTAGGCAGCTTTTCGTGGGGGAAATCGGGAGGGCCAAAGCAGAAGACATCTGTGTTCAGTATTGGCTTAGCGCCTAAGCCGGTGCCCAGCGGGTCCCGAACCACGCCGCCGATGCCGGTGGCAGCCCCACCGTAGGGCTCGATGGCTGAGGGGTGATTATGGGTCTCAACCTTAAAGCACAGTGCCCAGTGACCATTAAAATCGATGACCCCGGCATTATCGCTGAAAACCGAGAGGCACCACGGTTTCTCTAGCTCCTCGGTTACCTTCATGATGGTATTCTTAATCAGGTTATCAATGACCCGGTCGTCAAGCCTAATCTGGGCCTTGAAAGTCTTATGGACGCAGTGTTCCGACCAGGTCTGAGCCAGTGTCTCCAGTTCAGCATCAGTGGGGTTACGCCCCAGCCTTTGGAAGTAGGCAGTAATGGCATATAGTTCGTCTTCGGTAAACGAAAACTGCTCATCAGCCTCACTTATCGCCAGCTCTCTGAGAGCAAATTGGTACTGGGGATTTTCCGGGAAGGCTACTGGCTCCGCTCGGACTACGTGTTGGATGATGGGGTTTACCAGTAGCTTATCCGATATCGTCGCTAGCTCGGGACTGTCTAACTCACCTTCAATAAGGTATCTCCGGGCGGTTTTAACGGCTCTTACCTCAGCTATTCCCAGGTCACTAATTGCCTTGAGGATGGTGGCCTCAACCGGGTCGGTAACCCCGGCATTATAGGCTACCTCAATACTGTGATATCCAGCCTCTGCGGT
>SMTZ1_10005198_pt1 | contig 13082 bp, 10 predicted proteins | sample DeeMarSWOR136_30_FD_25667 | JGI IMG/M metagenome (IMG submission 25667) | reverse complement strand
AGCGGATAGCGTAAGAAGGAAGAATTCTCTGTGACCTCTGTGCCCTCTGTGGCTACAGGAATTTGAAAAAACAAAGCCAATGTTAAAATAGGCAAGATGAGTATCTCGATTCTGAGCGATGTCTACCTAAAGCGGCTTAGGAAATAGCCAAGCGCGAGCAAGAGATCGGTTCCCAACACGGTTATCACATTTGCCTTCAACGCGGGGATCAATTCCCGGTGATTGGCATAATGTTTAAATGTTATGCTGGTTGCTTTGTAGGCAAAAGGCATTGAAGCAAAGGCGATCAGGCTCAGAGGCGGCATTAACTTCGAGACGACTCCCACGACAATACACAGGTAGGTCATTACCGTCAATCCGGCGTACAATCGGCTGGCTTTTCTCGGCCCCAGGGCGATCACAAGGTGGTACCGGCCTCCCCGCTTATCAGCTTCAACGTCGGGAAACTCATTCAAAAGCAGCAGATTCGCAGTTAGAAATCCCGGCACCAGAGAGGCAAAAAATGCCTCGAGGCTGTAGCTGCCGGTTTGAACGAAATAGATTCCCAGGACCGGCAGGGTCCCCAGCCCGAGGCCGGCCACGAGTTCTCCGACCAGCCACTTTGTCAGGTGGGAAGTATAAAAGCAGATAGCCAATCCGCCGAGAATTATCAGCGGTAGAAGCTGCCAGCCGGATATTAGCGCCAGATAAATACCGATCAGCAGGGCGACCAGCAGACAGCCTACAGCGACTTTGTAAACAGTGCTCGGTTCGAGGAGCTTACGAGGGAGCACGCCGCTTCCCCCGGAAAAAGGGGTCCGGGTCGTCTCGAAATCTATGCCGCTCTTGTAGTCGAAGTACTCGTTGAGGACATTGACGCTGATATGGGCCAGGAGCAGGCCGAGAAGAGTTAAGACGAATTTGAGCCAGTCAAAGTAGCCTTCGTTCCAGGACATTGCCGTACCCAAAAGAACCAGGGCCAGCGAGAGCAAAAGAAACGGGGCTCGTATCTCCAAGAGCCATGCTCTAAAGCGTATTGACATAAGCGGTTTGCGCCGCCGAGGCCGATTTGGCCTGCGGCAGCTCCTTGCTGACGGCTGCGCGATAGCCGGTTATGATCATGTCATTGCCGTCGAGAACTTCAACAATCGCATATGAATTGCTTTGGCGACCAGAGCCTTCCACCATAGCCTTCAAAGTATAATAGTGAATCCCCTCGATGTGGCTGTAGTGCCCCTGGTGGTTGTGACCTTGGAATACAGCAAGCACTTTGCCCGATGCCTGCACGACCTTTCGGACGTCTTCGGCGTTATTGACGTAGTGATCTCCCTTGCCATCCAGTTGTTGGTGCACAAAGACGATTGCCGGGCCCGACGCGCCCGCAATATCTTGCTCGAGCCACCTCAACTCCGCCGGTGTAATGTTTGTATCTCTCCAGTCGAAGTTGCCGTGGTCGTAGGCCGAACCGTCGGCAAGATAGTTAGCGTCAAGGACAACAAAATGGACACCCTTTGAATCGAAGGAGTAGTAGGTGGACTTCGCCGGGATGTTCGTGTTATTGATGTTTGCAAGTAACTGCTTCTTTGAAATGCTGTCCACATCGTGATTGCCAATGACGTGGTACCTGGCTCCCTTGAACTGTTCGAAGACCCGTTCAATGACCTGGAGGTATGAGATCGTCTTTTTCTCGATTGGGGGGCTGTCCTGATCTTTGAAATCACCCAACTCGATCAAGAAATCGACTTTTCGCTCGTTCATCAGCTCGACGCATTCGGTCATCTTGCCGACAGATTCGCGATAGTAGCGGCTGCCCCGGGGGGCGGCACCGGCATAATGGGGGTCGGTAACAATTCCAAAACGTCGTTTGACTCTGGGACCGCTCGCCTGACCATAGAGAGAAAGTGGAACTACTGAAAGCCCGGCAAGAACCGAGGCCTTCAGCAAATCACGGCGGGTAACGACCCATTTGTCCCCAACTGGACGCTCACCCACACAGTTCTTCTCTTGACCTTGTGCTTTCACAACTGCGCCATTACCTTTTCATCCTGCCGTCATCACGGCCGAGTTCAGCCGCCGCTCGGGCTTATGCCACACCAAACTTGATTATAGACTGGTTTCGCAAGCAGGGCCAGACCCAATTTGCAGTTGCCTCTTGGAGGCCAAACGGCTTCGCTGTGTGCAGACCCAACATGATGAACTTCTTGTGTGGTATTGGCCTCCGCTCCTACGTCATCGTCTTATCCGCACCTCTCGAGATGGTCTAACCTGAACTAATCAACGTCTCTAATTTTCTCACCTTCCGCCGGGGTCTCTTTGGCGCCATGCTCGCGGAGCAGTTCAACGACTTCGTAGTGCCCTCCCTCTATTGCCAATGACAGAGGCGTCTTGCCGAGCTCGTCCTCTGCTTCAATATCCGCGCCCTGAGCGATAAGAGACTCTGCCACGTCCTTGTGGCCCTGCAAGGCTGCCCAGTGCACAGGCGATCGACCATATCCGTCCTTAGCTTGAACATCCGCACCCTCGGTAAGGAGGAACTCGGCCATATCTTTGTGCCCGTGCCAGGCCGCAGAATGCAGAGGTCTCTTGCCGTTCCTGTCCTCTGCGTTGATATCGGCGCCTCGGGCTATAAGGAGTTCGGCAGCCTTTTTGCTACCGGTACGAGCCGCAAAGTGCAGAGGGGTGTTGCCGTAGTTGTCCGTTGCATTGACTTCGGCACCATTAATAAGGAGCAGTTCGGTCGCGTCCCCGTGGTTTCCAGCGGCTGCCCAGTGCAAGGCGGTCTGACCATCCTGGTTTTTTCCGTTCACGTCGGTGCCCCTGGCAATGTGTAATCGAACTTGCCGAGTATCTCCGTGAGCGGCAGCTTCATGCAGTGATTCAGCCGGTCTCTTCGGGCAGCCCACACCAATGAACGTCAATACCAAAGCCGGCCAGTATAGTTTGCTCTGTGTCATTCTTGTCTGGTTCCCACCACCTTTACAACGGCAGCATCCATCTCTTTCTCAAATCGCTCGGATTTCCTGTCTCATAAAGATCACGTACGAAAAGCCGAAACAAACAACGGTCAGCGCCAGCAGGGTAGTCAGATATGGTGCCACAACCAGCATAGACTGCCCAAGAGGCAGAGCACTATCGAAACGGCTCATCGAAATCTTCTCCATAGGGCCGATGAGGACAAAACTCTTTGTGGTCTTACGGTAGGGATCCATTATGGTAGCTGTGGCGTCGGAGTAGAGATTTACGGGCGAGACCCTTCTGATCGTTTCGGCTATCCGCTGGTTCTTCACAATCTGGTCAGGGTCCCCCTCCTCGACTGGAGCCACAGCATCGGCGATCAGGCTGGAACCAAAACCAACAAAGAAGGACACAAGTATCCATAGCGCCACGCCCGCCAAAGCGGAAGTGCCTATTGATCTAAACAATATCGAAAACAGAATTGCCAGGCCCAACCAGAATCCAACGTACACAATACTCGTCAGCATGTAGAGAAGAAGCCTCGCTATTTCTTCGGCTCGAGGTACTACTCCAATTACCGCCAATCCCAAACCAGAAAGTAGTAGAATCAGACTGACGAACATAATTGAAATCGTGACAATCCCCGCGAGGAATTTCCCATTGATAATTGCGTCACGGTATACGGGCTGAGACAGCAGCTTCGACAGCGTGCCTGCATTGCGCTCCCTATTAATTGAGTCAAATCCCATGATGATACCGATCAAAGGCCCGAAGAACGCGATGAACTGCGTCAGCGAGAAGAACTGCCCGCTGGTCGTGAACAGCATTAGGAAAAGGTGTTGGATCTTCGCACCGCTGCCCAGTTCCGACCGAAGGTTCATGCTGACCATATAGGTGGTCAACGATGCGACGCATATCACGAGGCAAAAGAGAATCAGAAAACGGGTGGAGTTGAAATGGTCGGCCATCTCTTTGCGGAACACCGTAAACATACTATTCCTCCTGGAAATACCGCATATATATATCCTCGAGACTCAGTTTAGTCCCCTCCGCCTGGATTTCACCGCCTGCGAGATCGTCCATACTACCTTTGGCGACAAGCCTGCCCTCGTTCAAGATTCCGATCCGATCGCAAACTTGTTGCGTTTGGTGTAACAGGTGCGAGCACAACAGGACGGATATTTTCTCTTCCTGGCTTAGAGACTTGACTAACTCAAGCATTGAGTTGATTCCCTCAGGATCGAGACCCAAGGTCGGCTCGTCCAGGATCACTAATCTCGGATTCTTGATCAGCACTTCGGCGATGCCCAGACGCTGCCGCATTCCCCGGGAGTAGGCTCCAAGCAGTTTATTGGCTTCGCCGACCAGCTTGACCTTTTCAAGTGCTCGCTCAATCCTCGGTTTCGCTTCCGAATCAGGCAATGAATTCAAACGAGCGACATATTGTAGGTTCTCGCGGGCGGTCATATCGTTGTAGAACCCCATGTTCTCTGGCATACAGCCAACACGTTCCTTCACCTGCAGAGGTTCACGCACAGGATCGAAGCCCAGCACGCGAGCACTGCCGCTCGTCGGTTCTGTTAGGCCGAGGAGCATCAAAATGGTTGTCGTCTTGCCCGCACCGTTGGGGCCGAGAAAACCGAAGACTTCGCCTTCCTCGACCTCAAGCGCAAGGCAGTCAACCGCCCTGTGTTTACCGTAGAGCTTTGTCAATTCGTGAGTTTCAATAACCACAGCCATCTTACCGCCTTCCCAAACGCTTGAAAGCTATCGCCAAACCAACAATCACCACGACAATAACAGCCACGCCAATCCAGCCCCAGGTCGAAGCCGCTTTGACCGTAACACGAAACTCGATGTCATCATCGACTTCCTCGCCACTGGCGTTGACAGCCACGGAGTAATCGCCTACCAGTGCTTCGCGGGCTGGGCTGATGGTGACTTCTACCTGCTTCATATCCCCCGGCTCAAGGCCTTCTATCGTCTCCGGATCAAAACCGACCTCCCAATTCTCCGGCTTGAAGGACGTAAACGACACCTCTTTCTCATCAGCAGAACCCTCATTCATCACATACATCGATATATTGGCTTCCTTGCCCTTACGAGCGCTCAGAGATAAAACCCCGTTCAGGGTTCGGCACGTAATCTTATGGCTACCTGTCAGAATGACCTTGAGCTCGAGTTCGGCCTCCCCTTCCTCGGACTTTGCAAAGACCTTGATCGCATGTTCTCCTATCTCCGCTCTGGGTGCAGGGCTTATCTCCACGTTGATCGATTGGCTCAAGTGGCTCTTAATCTGTACCGAGCCGATATATTTACTCTCGTAAGAGGGTTTGAACGCCACCTCCCAACCCTTCGGTTTATCGGCACGGAGACTGACCATCCCGTCCTTATCGCTCTCGTTGTGCAGCTCCACCGAGAATTCGAACTCACTGTCCGCACCGCCACGCAGCACAGGGTAAGCGGTTGTCATTCTTACCGCTTCTTCCCCTGCGCCCTCTTCGGCTTCTTTCTCTTTCTCCGTTGTTACTGTGATGTTCGCTTCTGCTGTCGTAGTCAGTTGTCCGTCACGTGTTGAGACCTTGACCGTGAACGGGTATTCACCGGGGCTTAACTTATCGTCATCGTCCTTTTCATCCGCCGAGAAAGTCAGAGTCTTGCTTTCGCCGGAAGGTACGAATATTCCCGTAATAACATCCCCATATTTCTCAATTTGGGCTGTCCAGTCGTCGGGCTTCGTCTCAATCGCGAGAAAAACTGTTTCATCCTTCTGGCCGTTGTTCTTGATTATCAGCTCAAGACTTATTGTCGCATCTTCCTCAATGACCTTGCCGGGATATTCGAAGGCCGCGACGATCTCTCGTTCCGGCTTTTGCCCGGAATCCTGTGACCAAGCGGGAGCTACTGCCAAACCAACAAGAAACAAACCGGCGAAAGTCAACACACAATGACACGTCTTCATGTTTCTGCCTCCATCAAAACTTACCTCGGTTCCATTCGAATTCTAACACTACGGTCACTAAAACTGGGAATTCAAACGGCCTGTTCGTGCCGTCGATCCTGCCTGTTCACATGGCCCGGCACCTTGCCGCAGGCCTCAGGATCACCAACGAATATGTTGTCAAAACGCGTCTGTCCAAAACATCTTGAAAGAACCGTCTGTGAGTTAACCGACTGTTCCGACAAAATACGGGTAAAATTCTAATGCTCGAACGGTAGGTGTTCAAGTAAAACTTTTCCCGGATCGCGTGCGTTGGATGCACCGAGAGCTCACGTGGAGTCATACCCCCGCTCGTGGCAGCCACATTTATCGCCCCTCTGGCAGGTCCAAGCCCACAGAAAGTTGTTATAGGCCATTCACGGTCCCTACGATGACAAACTTGGCACCGGCTCACGAATTGCCTTGTTCTTACAGAGCGTATCTGGTACAGAGGTTAGACAATAGGCCGTCGGGATTGGCAAGAAAAGATGTGCGTTGAGGCAAACGTCAGTAAAGAAAGCTTTTCACAGTGCAATATCTCTTGCAGGCAAGACCTTGCCACATGAGAAAGTTGCAGTTACAAGATACTAATCTAAGGAAGGAATAGTCATGGCGCGAAACTACTTTACCGTAAGAATCGTGTTGGCCGCAGCAATGGTTCTGTCTGCCAAGGCCGTCGAGAATACGGTCTCGTTAGAAGGGCACGTGGTTGACGCTGATACTGGGCGTCCGTTGCCCTCTCGCGTGTACATACAGTCAGAGGATGGGAAATGGCATTTCCCTCAGTCGGCTTCGCCTGATGGATCGGCTTTCTCTTACAAAAAGCAGAACCGGGCCAATAAGAATTCTCTCGAGATGCACACGACCCTATCGCCCCATCCGTTCACTATCGACATGCCGCCGGGCAAATACACGATTACCGTCGAACGCGGCAAGGAGTATTTTGCACAGACTCAATCGGTGGTCCTTGGTAGCAAGCCGGTGAAACTGACTTTCCGGCTCAAGCGCTGGATCAACATGGCAGCGCTCGGCTGGTACTCAGGTGATACCCACGTGCACAGAACCCTGGAGGAGCTGCCGAACGTGCAGTTGGCCGAAGACCTCAACGTATCCTTTCCTTTGCTATATTGGGTCACCGAGGCCTTCCGCCCGCCCGGTGGAGGCGACAAGAGCACGCGCGAGAGGATACAGCCTTATCCTATTGCTATTGACGACACCCACGTCATATATCCAGTGAACACCGAGTACGAAATTTCTTCCGTGCATGGGAAAAGGCACACCCTCGGGGCGTTTTTCATACTGAACCACAAAACGGTCTTCCAAGAAGGAGTGCCGCCGGTCGCGCCCATCGCCAAAATTGCCGAACAGGAAAATGCACTTCTGGAACTGGACAAACACAACTGGCCCTGGTCAATGATGCTGGTTCCCGTGATGGATGTCGACCTTTTTGAGTTGGCGAACAATCACATGTGGCGCACAGAATTCGCCTTTTCCCGATTTGGGGAGGCGCCGCCGGACTATATGCAAATTGAGACTGATGCCAAGGGCTTCACTGAGTTGGCTTGGATCGAATACGGATTGCAGAACTACTACACCTTGTTGAATTGTGGTTTTCGTTTGCGTCCCACGGCCGGTACTGCTTCAGGCGTGCACCCCGTTCCGCTGGGCTTCGGACGGGTCTACGTAAGGCTAAGTGACGGCTTTCGCTACGACGCCTGGGTACGTGGCCTCGACCAAGGTCGTAGCTTTGTCACCACAGGGCCCATGTTGTTTGTAACAATGAATGGCTTCGATCCTGGGAACACGTTCCACCAGTCGAAGCAGGGACCGGTTGCTTATTCTGTTGTTGGCACTGCCCAAAACGCGTATCCTCTGCAGCGAATCGAGATTGTCGTCAACGGCCGGGTGACTAACACCGTCAGGCCTCAAAACGAGAAGCTTGCATCAGGCGCCTACCTAAACACAATCAATGAAAACATTGATATTGTCGCTTCCTCCTGGACAGCGGTGCGCTGCTTTGAAGAGCGCCCGGGCAAGCGCGTTCGTTTCGCTCACACCGGCCCGTTTCACATCGAGGTGAAGGACAGGCCCTTGCGACCGCGACGCGTAGAGATTGACTTTCTTATCAAGCGAATGGAAGAACAGATCGCTCGCAACAAAGGTGTGCTTACACGCGAAGCCATTGAAGAATATCGCCGTGCCATGCGCATTTACACAGAGATAGCCGAGACCGCTCGTTGAGCCTTGTTTTTGGCTCCTCAGTGAAGGACGTGATTCTACCGCCCTATCTTGCAGGCGATATCGGCGGTGAACGACGGAACCAAAATGCGCAGGGGGCCTTCCGTGAATGAGACCTCCTCCTTTCGGATGATCTCGCCCGTGCAGGTATCCCACCATTCGAGGCGATAGGCCCCGGACTTGAGCCCCTGGATCTCGATGTTGGCCCCTTTGATTGGCGCCGGTTGCTTCTTGTCGATCACCTGGTTCCACCAAGTGGCCTGTGGATCGGAGACCCAGATATAGGCGCTGTCATTGCCCTGGTAGCCGAGTAGCCGAACTTGGTCATTTGATGCGGTAGCTTTGAGTTGTCGCAGCCCTGCGAAGGAGACATCCGCGAGAAACGCGGCCAGCGGCCGGTAATGGCCGTAAGCATCCTGTCTATCGAGCTGATCCCACCACCAAAACATCGCCGTGCCTGAAGTGCCCGCGAACGCCGAGGCCCAGAGCGAATTATGGAAATGTACACCTCCGCTATCCTGCTTCATATGTTCGCTCAGGCCCCATTTCGGTGTGGCCAGCCCGAATTCGCCTATCAGAACAGGCTTGCTTGGCGCGTGTGTCCGCAGGAACTGTGTTCTCTCGAGCACCACCGCCACTTCGTCCTTGAAGTCTTCCTTTGTCTCCGGACGCATATAGTGGTGCAACTGGCCGATGTCCAGGAGTTGATGACGGCAGTCTTTCGCCGAAGGGTGCCAGGTGCTCGTCGTGCGCAGATGCCCGTGGATGTCAATCTGTTCGAGATATCTGCCCAGCTCGGCGTAGAAGGGATCAGTAGGCAGACCCGGATTGATCTCGTTGAAGTATTCCCAGGCGGCTACATTGGTCGAATAGCCCCATCTGGCCGCCGCATATCGCATCAGCTTCTTGGCATCCTCAATGGCCTGTTGGTACCCGCCAGAGTTCTCGTCAGAGAGCGATTTCATGTAGAGGTCTCTGGTGATCACGCACAGCATCAGGTAGATGTCGTTGCGCTCGGCCGCCTGGACGAGCTGGTCCAGCATGAAACAATCGAGCTGATTATAGACGCCCCTTCTCGGGCGGTTGACGTCAGCTTCCCACAGTAGTTCGGCGCCGCCGCCGGCCTCTTTCAAGGACAGCCTGTCCAGCCAGACGGTGCCGGCTCCTGCGATGCGAATGACCATCCTGCCCAACCACCACCCATTTTCTCCGGTGACGAACTCCCTTTCAAAGGTTTTCCACTGGCCTTCCAGGTCGACGTCGAAAGGTACCTGCCAGTCATTGCCGCCCAGACTCACTCGCAGCCCGGCCGGCCCTTCTGCCCTGAATCGCCCTGCCAGCACGTAGCGCGTCTGCGGCCGCAGAGCCACCGCGTGAGAGGGCGAGACATTAATCGAGGCTCCATCCTCGCCTTCGATCTTCACACACTTGCGGCCGTTTAGTTCGCCGGGTATAGGAACAATCGGCGCTTTGCGGGCCCAGGAGCGGTCCCAGGCGCTCTTTCGGGCCTCGATGGCCATCGCCCAGTCCTCACAGCAGGTCCAGATTCGCAAGAAGTTGGCGCCGTTGGAGGCGAGCTTGTCGAATATCTGTTCGGCTTTGGTGAGGTTGACGTATTGACCTTCACCAATGAAGGCCAGGTTCTGACCGATGGCAAAGAAAGGCGTGCCATCGGTGAACTCCAGGAAGCGAGGATCTTTCTTACCTATCCGGAGAAAACCCTTGCCTGCAGAGGCCATACACTCAAACTGGATGCTCGCCGATTGAATCGTGCCGGTTCGGTCTTTCAACCTCGCTGTGGCAAAGTAGGTGCCGGTCTGTGCTGGAGCAAACCGCGCCTTCCAGATCCCCTGGCCGGTCGGATAGTACCAGTTAGCCCTGTTGCGGCCCTGATTAAATTTCCGCCGCTCGTAGTCTTGGCAGTAAAAGGCGGGCAGAGTGATCTGTTTGTTGCCGGGCGTTTTCAGCAGCACCGTCAGATCAGCCTCGTCCGGGTCGAACGGGTTATCGTACCGGGTATCCACTTGGATGATCAGTTCCAGCCTCTCGTATTTGCCCACTGTATTCGTGGGCGCCTCTATCTCGATTGTTCGCTGGTCTCCGCGACACTCGGTGCAGAACCCGACAGCGGACAGGCTCATTAGAACGATCTGAATTGTCGTCAGCAACTCTCGCATAAAATGCTCCTTTCTCCGGTAAAGCACACGCCCCAAATAAAAAGCCAAAACCAAGCTCTTGCGCTCCGGCTACCCCGCGGGCGCCGCCACACATTATACTCCCTTCGGGCGCTCGAGACGCACCAATATTTGCAGATCCGCGAGAACACGTGCCAGGGATTCTCCACGTTGTAATGTTCTTTCAGCGCACCGAGGCGCTCGTCGCCCGGCGATTGGAACCAGACGTAAAAGGCCGCCGCACATCCGGCGGCGAGCCCGGCGTCATAGGCTGAACGGACTCTACCCGGAAGATACGGAGTGTAAAGACTTGAAAAACGGGCGCTTTTTTCGGAGAATATCGTGTTATGTTTGGTGTGCCCGGCAAGTGAACATGTTTGCAAAGCGGCGGGACTCCGCAGAAGAACTGATTGAGCGAATGTGGACCGAGAGAAAGGAGAGAACCATGACTAAACGCTACCAATCGCGACGTGACTTCTTGAAGACTATCTGTGCGGGGACAGCCGCCGCGGCTATGTCCTGTAGGCTTTGGCCCAGGGTCGGAAAAGCAAAGGACAGGCCGAATGTTGTCATCATAATAACTGATGACCAAGGATACGGTGATTTGGGTGTCACTGGGAACCCTGTTATCAAAACACCCAACATCGATGCTATGGCACGACGAAGCGGCTCCATGACCAATTTCTACGTTCATCCCGTATGCGCCCCGACCCGTGCCTGCCTGATGACAGGCCGTTACAACTACCGGACGCGGTGCATTGACACCTACGTTGGCAGGGCGATGATGGACCCCGCAGAGGTCACTCTCGCCGAGATTCTTCGCGGCGCAGGTTATGCGACGGGCATCTTCGGCAAGTGGCACCTCGGTGACTGTTATCCCATGCGCCCTATGGACCAAGGCTTCGAAGAATCGCTGGTTCATCGAGGTGGGGGCATTGGACAACCGGCGGATCCCCCGGGCGGCGAAGGAAAGTATACCGATCCTATTCTCATGAACAACGGCAAACAGGTCCAGACGAAGGGCTACTGCACGGATATCTACTTTGACAGGGCGATGAAATGGATTGGCAAATGTGCCGGAGAAAAGCGTAACTTTTTGGCCTACATCCCGACAAATGCCCCACATGGGCCTTTCCATGATGTACCGGAGAAGCTCCTCAATTACTACAGAAATCAGGACCTTGGCAATCAGCGCTTCCCTCAGGAGACGGGCCACAAATTGCCCCAAGAATGCGACCAGGACAAGAGGGCTCGCATCTTCGCGATGATCACCAACATCGACGACAACGCGGGCCGGCTTTTTGCAAAGCTGGATGAGCTTGATCTGACTGAAAACACAATCGTCATATTCATGGTGGACAATGGCCCGAATGGCGCTCGCTATGTTGCAGGGATGAAGGGCAACAAGGGGGGCGTCCACGAGGGGGGCATCCGCTCGCCGTTCTTTGTGCACTGGCCGACTGTAATCAAGCCCGGACATTCGTCCGATCGCATCGCGGCTCATATTGATGTTCTTCCTACAATCCTCGACGCATGCAAGGTTCCTAAGCCTGCGGGGCTGAAGCTCGACGGGCGCAGCTTGCTGCCTCTTCTTCAGACGGAGAACGTAGACTGGCCCGACCGGACTATTTTCATCCAATCCCACAGGGGTGATCGACCTGTGCTGTACCATCATTTCGCAGCGCGCTCACAACGATGGAAACTACTGCATGCCAGCGGCTTTGGCAGAGAAGCCTTCGAAGGTGAGCCAGGATTCGAACTCTACGATATGGCCAACGATCCTCTGGAGCAACACGATCTGGCTCAAGAGCGTACCGATATCGTCGAGAAGATGCGCAGTGACTACGAAGCCTGGTTTCGGGATGTCGGCAGTACGAGACCCGACAACTACGCTCCTCCCCGGATTCATATCGGCACGCCTTATGAGAACCCTGTTGTCTTGACGCGCCAGGACTGGCGCCACATGAAGGGCAGAACCTGGGCCAGCGATTCTAACGGTTACTGGGAGTTATGGTCTGCCTCTTCCGCTCAATACGACGTCCGGCTTCGTTTTCCGCCGGCCGAGCTCGATGGCCAGGTGACTCTGCAGATTTCAGATAACACACTGACAGCACCGATCTCCAAAGGCATGACAGAACGCACTTTCAAAGCGGTTCCTATCGTCAAAGGTGACGCTCGCTTGCTGGCGACCTTGACCGTGGGGGCCAAGACACAGGGCCCGTGGCAAATAGATGTATTCCTGAGGTGACCGCAGGATCCCGAGGATATACGTAGACCTTTCATTCTCGGTTTAATTCATTCGTTAGTTCCGAAATCCGACACAGCAGGTCATCTTTGCCGGCGCATTGTGTTTCTCCTGGCAAAAGGCTGGCGAAAACGGCCCGGAGAAAATAGAATCTGCAATCATGGTAGTGCTGATATACGGTGCAGGTGCGGTCGGGCTGGGGCTTGCAAGCTGTCTGCTGAAGTCCGGGGCTCAGGTTGACATAATCGCCCGCCAGGACACCGTCCTGCTTTTACGTGAACGTGGCCTGGTCAGAACAGGGATTTTTGGCGACTACCACGCGCAGCCGGGTACATTCGGCAGTTACACATCGCTGAGGGCACTTGGTGAAATGATTTACGACTATATACTGGTTTGCACGAAGTCTTTTGATTCGGCCGGAGCGGCTGAAGACCTCTGTGGACATGAATCGCTATTCAACGAAAAAACCAAGATCGTACTGTTCCAAAATGGATGGGGTAACGCAGAAGTA
>SMTZ1_10006449_pt1 | contig 13084 bp, 10 predicted proteins | sample DeeMarSWOR136_30_FD_25667 | JGI IMG/M metagenome (IMG submission 25667) | reverse complement strand
AGGCCCCTGTATTACACCTTGTTTATACATTTCTTTCACGTACTTAGCCACTGTATTCCTGGATAATCCTGTATTCACTGATATATCGTAGATAGTCATAACAGGGTTCTCGTAAATCTGCTCAAATACCTCGTGATAGTTTCTCATTCTTTTATTTTGAGTAATTTTGCCCATGCTACCACCAATTTCTGGTAATATTTCTTTTTTGGCTGCACATCTCTTTTTAACACGGATTCCACAATTTCACCTCCTTCACCCTGCTAAAACCTCCACTATCTTAAACTGAATACACGCTCCTGATCCATCAAATTCTGCATTGACAACTGCCACCAGCTTGTGTGGTTCATTCATGGTAACTTCTTCTTTATCGAACTGATGCTCAAAATCACAGTATAACTGTACATCACCCACAATACAGACACCACCCACGTAGTACAAATTGTCTTCTACAATGCTTTTCATGTTCACTAAATTGTCTTCATGTAATGATTTTCTGCACACAGGGCAGATAAACCTCATATTTTCCTCATGCTCTTCAAACAGATCAATGTCGGCTTGTCCCTTCTCTTTCATTTTCTTATCCGACATGGTAAACCCTCCTTCTATTTCTCCATCTTTCACTTCCCTATCGAAAGATTCTTAAAGGCAAAAGATATAAAACTAGGTATGACTAAAATGCATAAATCCTGCATACATTTTCAAATAGGCAGGTTGATCAATCAATTTCCAACTGCCTATGGTGAAGCCATTTTCAGAAAATGTTTAAAAGATAACATTTTAGGATCGAAACACACCTTTTATAACACACTCAATTACATGGAGCAGAGAGAGATCATCCTCAATCCTTCTGTTTCCATCAAGAACCATTCTAACTATACCAACCTGTTCTATCTCATAGAAGTAGATGATGAAATCCCTGTGATTAAAGATTTGATCAATAGGTATAGAGATTGCATTGATGTGATTTTTGTATTTTCATCTTTGAAATCAGCTTTTCTTTACATAGGAGCTCATAAGAAACTCGATCACATTCAGGGCAATCTTATCCTTGAGGATACTATTACAGAGTTTCGAGTAATCTTTCCCTGTAAAGAACATGAAAAATATCCTCAGCGCGTGCTGCCCCAGTATATATTTACTCCTCAAATGACCAAGGATGAACCTCTAAAATGGGATGCTAAAATGTGGGAGATATATTACTGGTTAAAAGTTAATTTCAGATTATACAATTCTGAAATTGGAAAACAGGTAAGATTAGATCCAGTTACGGTAGCTCGGAGGAATCTATGCTGAAGGCTTTGATAATTATTCCATGATTCTCTTTGTCCTGGAAGAGGATATTGATACAGAAAAACTCTTATCTCTTTTATCAGATCTATCGGGTACATCGTACCTTTTGAGAGGAAGTAAAGGAAAATATTTGTGCTTTGCATCAACGAGGAATCGCACCTTTACTGTAGAAATGAGGAAGATTATGAAAAACGAATCATTGAGATTCGCTCACCTCTCACGCAAATGGACATCCATATTGGATGATTATGAAAAAGGGAAAATTGAGGAGAGATTCTTTTACATGTTCCCTCCTCAACCAAAATAATTAGAGTGGAGCTCCAGGTCCACCTCCTGATGGAGGACCATCAGGGTGTATGTCTCCAAGTGGCTCAAATGGCCATCCTCTTAAATTCATGTTGATCACCTCATATTGGTTTGACAACTGTTGAGAAAAATCTACCTTGAAAATATTTGGTTATGAATTGAAAAATATTGATGCAAAATAACTAGGTTTAGGATCTCTCTCTGAAGAAGTAGAGTTATGTCAATCTATTTTTTCATTCCAAAGAGAGTGTATCCCAAATATTTGTTACACGTGTAACACCTATGGAACAACCACAAAACAAATAGAATCATTAAAATCTCTTTCTATTGTTGTGCAGAATAGGGTGGTTTGACAATCTAACATTGAGAATGTGAAAGAGAAATACTAAGACTTTCAAAGTAGCTCATAAAGGCATTAAATACCTCCCCTGTACTTCATATGTTTACCTATTAGAAAAAGAATTGCTTCTTTCAGTTTTCCATGAAGGAGTAATAGATTTGTTGAAAGCATTCAAAAAATTAGAAGAAGCAGGATTCGTGGATGAATACCTGCTTCTTGTACCACTTGCATATTCAGATTGAAATGGAAATTTAAAGCGGATTTCCATTTCCCATACCATTTCCTTCCCCTAAAATACCGTATATTGGTTCAAAGGGGAAGTCTTTCAGAGGTTTTTCATTCATTGGTGTCACCTCTTTTTCTTTGACAGTTTTCTGGGATCTGGAGAGGGGATCTGGAGATGCAGATTCAATCAGGATTTCCATTTCCCATTCCGTTGCCAGGCCATCCTAATATTTCATGTTCTAATGGTTCGAAAGGCCAACTTTTTAACGTCTTATGCATGTTCTCACCTCATTTTTGTTTGACAGTTCTTGGGAAAAACGTACGTGAAAATATTTGGTTACAAATTAAAGAATATTTGTGCGAATTAATTATTGTGAACGATTATAAGGGTTACTATGATTTTCGAAATATGTTACTGGCAATGGTCTACTTATCTATTGAATTACTGGTGCAGTGATAAACTTTTTACTCCTTTTTCCTCATTAAAGTGTGAGCACAAGAACTGCAACAGAAAACCCATTACCGGTGGTGAGGGGCCGATCTTGTTACACGTGTAACATCCCTATGATTGTTTCATGAAACTAGACTTTTACGAATTTCTTTTTCCAATTCACAGGGTTTTGCGCTTCTGCAAATTTTAACCTAAGAATCTTCCTCTTTGCTTTCCAAAAATATGAAAAAACTATCATTTTGCAACAGAAAAAGATTTATCTCCCAGTATTCTTCTCTATTCTTCAGACTGGAGATTTTCTTCGTCTGAGAAAGATAATGGCAAAAATAATAACTACAAACATGATAAATACAAATACAATACCCGGATATTCTGTTAGTGACAATCGATCTTCTATTAATAAAGAATGACAGCACCAATCAGGATCTCGATCTTCTGCTGGATTGTTCATTAGATTTGTTTGGTTACTCCCATCAGCATCCATTATGTAGATTTCAGAATTTCCATCTCTATCCGATGTAAAAGCAATTTTTGTCCCGTCTGGTGACCAGGTTGGATGCATATCATGGACTGAATTGCTAGTCAGATTTATTTCGTTACCTCCATCGACATCCACCACAAGTATCTCCCAATTACTACCTTTTCTTGAGCAAAAAGCAATCTTTGTCCCATCTGGAGACCATGCAGGACAATTGCCATAGTTGGCAACTCTTTGTAAGTTGTTTCCATCAGCATCCATAGCGTAAATCTGATATCCCACATCTTCAGATGCGCTAAAAGCAATCTTTTCCCCATCTGGCGACCATGAGGATTCCAGATCTCCAGTGGAATTGTCTGTCAACCTGGTCTGGTTACTTCCATCTGCATCCATCACATAGATTTCATACCCATTTTCTTCATATGAAGAGTAGATAATCTTTTCCCCATCAGGAGACCATGCAGGGTCCTGATCAGGGGGAATGTTGTTCGTGAGTTTTCTCACATTGCTCCCGTCAGCATCCATCACATAGATCTGTACCCTTCCGTCTCTCGTTGATTCAAAAGCAATCTTTCCCCCATCAGGAGACCACGCAGGATTTCGGTCCCAAGTAGAATTATCGGTGAGGAGCTTCACATTACTCCCATCAGCATCCATCATATAGATACTATCATTCCCGTTCCTATGTGACGTAAAAGCAATCCTTCCACCATCAGGAGACCATGCAGGAGCCCAGTCGTCTGCAATATTGTCAGTCAAATTTACCTGATAGCTCCCATCAGCATCCATGATATAGATGTCATCATTCCTGTCCCTATCTGTGGTGAAGATAATTCTTTCCCCATCTGGTGACCATGCAGGAGAACTGTCTGAAGCAGGGTTGTTGGTGAGCCTTTATATATTGCTCCCATCCACATCCATGATGTAGATCTCCCAGTTCCCATCTCTATCTGATTGAAAAGCAATCTTTTCACCATCAGGAGACCATTCGGGGGCCCAGTTCTCGAAAAAGTCATTAGTAAGGTTTACCACATTACTTCCATCTGCATCCATCACATAGATCTGCGCTTTTCCGTCCCTGTCTGAGATGAATGCGATTTTTCCACAATTATTTGAACTCGTATACGCAGTGAGCGTACAAAGCACCAGCAGCAGCCAAGCCAGTGCATACAGTCTATGCAGTTTCTCCATTTTATCTACCTCTCACATCTTCACACTTCATACTTAAAACTGTTCCCACCCTTGTGCCTGCATCTATTTCTCCATGATTTTGGAGAATGTGATTTAAAAGATGGAAAAATAATAATGAGGGATTTCAGTGAAGAAGATTTCTGGGATGTTTTATTTAGCCGGACTGTTGTAATGGGAACTCAAGTAATGAGAATAAAGGAGTTATACCAGGAGGTGAAAAACGGTAATCTGCAGTTCAACAAAGAAACTTTATTGTTTAAATGGATTTAGAGAGCAGCAAAGCAGCAAAGCAACTTTCTCAACAGATAAGAAGAGATTTAAATCGGAGATTCATTGCTATGTCAGTATCTTCCAGAAACTGCTCATCAGAAAATTGGTTATAGAGAATTCCAATTATTTTCCCTTCTTACGCTTCGAGATCACAATGAATCCAAGCCCCCACACTGCAAAGAATAGTAGTATACATAATTGATACATTTCTCGGGATACCTGTTCTTTAATAAATTGAAATCCCTTGATAAGAACGAAAGTCACTATTACAACAAGCAGATAATTCAGAAATCGTTTCCTTCTTGCAGACATATCTCCATATAGACGCGAAATCTTTTTTCGTATACGGGATTCTTCTTTGATCTCATTCATGATATCATTTCTCCATTCGAACGTAAACTGGTTTCTTTCCTGGAGGGGGAATGTGATATGCACTATCTGTTGCGTGGAATGGAAAACCGCTTTATCTGCCTGATTTCTGATTCTATCTTGTCCTACCATGATCTTTCACCTACTCACATTATTACTCTTTTCTTTGATCCTCCTTTGCTGCCGCTCTCAGAGGGTTCTTCTGTCTGTTCGTCCTCTTCGTCCTCTTCGTCCTCTTGTTCTTGTCTTTTCCTTTCCATCATCATGTCATACGCCATGCAAACATTAGGAGGAGCATACGCTCTCCAGTTATCTCCATATCTAGCCTGAAGCATATAAACATATAACTCGAGCATGGCGTCAAGCAGCTCCTGTTCACAATCAACGCCCAGTTCCACCAATTTTGCATAGTACTCAACTGTAGCGAACATAGCTCTGAACTGAGGATCGTTCTCCCACATCTGATTGTAGAATTCGGCACTGTCACTGAGTTCATTGAACATGAGCCCGAAAGTAAGGCCTATTGCTGCACTCGCATATGCTCCTGCCCCAGCTGCAGCTGCAAGAAGTCCACCACCAGCGCCTGCGCCAGCACCAATGTCAGCATTGGTTTTCCTGTTGTTCACCATCCAGCCTCCCCATGCAGACATTGCACTTGTTATAGCCTTAAAAAGCCAAACCGCCAATGCCTTACCTGAAAATCCATATCCCATTTCACTCTGCCACTCTCTTAACCACCATGGATCTAAATAATCACGACCATCAGGGTCAATGTATTTCACGGGGTTGTTAGCACAATATGTGAATCGATTCAGCGTTTGAGGATTGCTGATTCTGCCCCATTTTTGATCTCTTGTTATGAATCTACCTGTATCTGGATCATAGAATCGAGCACCATAGTAGTATAACTCAGTTGAATCTTTTTGTTTACCAGTGAACAGGTATTCCTCCGAGCCTTCCTCAGTATCCGTTTCTCCAAACGGATGATATGTGACAGCTGAAACAATGCTTTTGCTCTCATCGGTGACCAATCTGGTGGAACCTAGAATATCTGTGTGGTAATAGAAAGTACTGGATTCCTGGTTGATGGTTGTGCGCTTAGCCAGTTTTCCTGTAGGTCCGTGGATGTATGTAGCTGTGCCATTCATAGTCTCCTCGTACAAGACATTCATTCCCGAATATAAATAGATTGTGGTTTCGCTGTCTTCTGTCACTTGTATTCTCCTACCACCACCATCGTACACATACACTCCTAAGATATCTGAATTCTTTTCGACCTTTGTCAATCTGTTTGCATTATTGTAGGTGTAATCCCAGGTATCAGATCCTTTAGTTTTCTGTGTTCGATTTCCGTTGTCATCATAGGTGAAGGAAGTTCCATCGCTCAAAGCAGTTACTTCATTGACCGTATTAATGGTATAAGTGACTCCATCCTTGGCTGTCCTATTCCCTGCCTTGTCATAAGAGTATGTGTGTGACCAGGAGTTGCAGCTGGCTGATGTTAACCTGTCCAATCCATCGTAGCTGTAGGATTCTGTTTCTGAATGCCAGGTAGAATCTGTACCTCTCCAGTCATTTATCAATTGAGTGATGTTGCTGTTGCTATCGTAAGTGTATTCCAGACCCAAATAAGCAGTTTCCCCATCTTTGACATCAATCGTTAATGGTCTATCCATTGAATCATAGGAGAATGTGGCCTGCAGATCATTTCCATAATCAAACTGGGTCAGCAAATTCTCAACATCATATTGGACATTGTCCAGCAATATTTCATCGTTTACACTATCCACATACCGTTTGATCTCTATCGTTCTATTCAGATCATCATAGGAATAGAGGATCTGCATGCCATCAGGATAGGTCAATTTGGTCAACCTGCTGACTACATTGTATTCATAAGAGATTGTATAGCTATCAGTAGAGAAGTGTCGTGTTTCTGTGGTCAGCCTGTTCCAGTAATCGTAGGTGAACTCAGCATAGTCTCCTGCATTGGGAGCATCGTCATCCATCCTTGTCCTGTTGCTGTTCAAATCATACGTGAAGGAAACAGTAGACTGATCCTGATATTCGATCTGTGTTAGTCGGTATAATGAATCGTATGTATATGCAGTTTCATTACCGTTGGCATCAGTAAAGGATGTAGCATTACCCACGTTGTCGTATACGTACTCTTCAGTTGTTGAATCTGGGTAGATAGTTTCTGTAAGGCCAAAGAGAGAATCGTATGCATAACTTGTGGTATGGTTTTCAGCATCAATAAGAGAAGTCAAGTGACTGGCCTCATCATACTGATAAGTGGTCACTGCAAACAAATCTGTGGAATACTCTTCTTCTGTTTTTTTCAGCCTAGATAACCAATCATACCAGTAGATTGTATCATAACCACGTCCATTGGTGAATATGACTTTTCTGTTAGTATCATCGAATGAGTAGGAGACTGAGGATGAATCTGGATATTGAACTTGGGTACGGCGACCTAAGAAATCGTATGTGTAGGTGTAGGTATCATTCCCAGTATCTGTTGCGGTTGCTGTCTTACCATCATACCGGTAGGTGTAAGACATAGTAGCATACAGGGTACCAGACCCATAAGTGCCTGTGTACCATTTGACATCAGTCAATCTTCCTAGTTTATCATAATGCCGAGTAATGTAATGCCTCAACTGATCGATGAGGGTAATGGTCCTGTTTGTGTCATCGTAGATTGCTTCCAAGAAGGATCTTTGTGACTGCCCTGGTAATAACGGAAACTCTTTCTTGGTGACTCTTCCCAATAAATCATAGGTGTACAGGTAATCATATCCTGAACCTATGTCCACCCCCTTTGGTTCCTGAATTGAGGTAATCCATCCTCTGTTGTAGTCGTAGGTAGCCTTTGTGGTGATGGTGTCACTGCCAACTGTGGCAAAGATCTCTGTCAAGTACGCATAAGAGTAGCTAGAGGAGTACGCAAAGGAGATAGTATTTGACTCAGCATCTGTTATGGAGGTGACATTCCCGTAGGTATTGTATGTCATAGAAGTGGTATAGGTATCTGGAGTATTATCCACAGGAACATACAAGTACCACGAAAACTTAGTTTTATAGGAGGAGGACTCCGAGAAATACAACGTGTGGGAACCACCTGTAATGGTAACAGGAATAGTCACTGTGGTATTCCGCAAATTGTTGGTAATTGTTTCCCAGGGAGATCCATCAACATTGTATTTAACCTGGGCAGGGTACGCTTTCCAGTTGGTGGTCACAGTCATGGAGTTGGATTTGCCACCCATAGCAGGATTTGTGGAATAACTCAGGTATCCCAACGTACCTGGACGGTGGGTGAAAGGACCGATGGAAGCCCATCCATTATCACACTCAGGAGGAAATCCAGCACAGAAAGACCAGAAAGCATTGTAGTACTTACCAGACCAGTCCCCTGAACTCCAAGTGCACTTAATGGTGGGGTTCGTGTGGCATTGTTTTGAATGGTTCTCCTGATAGGCATTATCAGAGGGTAACCCTGTAATTCGTAGAACAGCATTACCTATCACTGTGTGGCCTGTCAGATCAATGGGGAAAGACGTATTACCCGTTTTCTCGTTGAAGGTACCAGAATAGGTCAGCCAGGTCGTAGCATTCCCGAAAGCAGATTTAAATTGTGTAGGATGAGCTTCTGAATTGTATGTGAGGTACATCTCTCTGACGTAAGTGTCGTCCTGTTTTTCTGCTGTGGCGATCAGAGCAGTGTGAACAGATGAAGGCACTGTACAATTGGAGAAAGCATCGGTGAATACACGAATGATACTGCCAGCATTATCCAAGAAAAACCCAGATGTAGATGTGTTGGCATATGAGAAAAATTGTTCGTGTCCTTCTGCATTCTTGACATAGATTCTATTTCCCCAGTTATCGTATGCATAGTAGCTGGTATACGATAAGGTAGAACCATCGTAATACACTTTTTCTTCGATGATTTCTTTTTTGGAGCTGTAGGTGTATGCGTACTTCCGAATCGGTGTACCCGATGCATTTTTGACGACATTCTGAGTGATCAATCCATCAGCGATTGTGAAATTGTATGAACCCTTGGTAATATTTGATTCGTTCTTTACAGTCATGGTGCATGATGTGATTTGCACGAAGTTACCAGTGTACGTGTATGCATTGTGGCGTACCTGAGCTGTCTCGTGGACTTTCTGACTTGTGACATAGTACTTGTAATAGTCGTGACAGGTGCCATCATCACCGTAAATATCTTCATAAGAGTATCTATTGTAAGCATAGGTCGTGTAACCTCCAGTGGGGTATGTGATTTTTGAGAGTAAGTAGTAATTGAACTTCTGCATGCATTGCGGAGGGTCATATTCAACCCATTCTGTCCATACTAGATCATAGCTGTAATAGGTTCTCCTGTTTAGGAAATCATCCATCCATGCTAAGCAGCCATTACTGTATCCGAACTCTATTTCAGCTCCATTGTATACGATTTTGTGCAATTTGCCACCTGAATAAGAAAAGGTTACTGTGCGCCCAATCGTGTCTGTGATAGAAGAAAGTGCACCAGCCCAGGTAAAGGTAATAGTATTCTGATCCAAATCTTTTATTTGTGTCAGTTTTCCGGCAGCTGAAAATTCGTATACTGTGCCATTGGCTATAGTTAACGTGTAGGTAGAATCTCCGTTTTTCACCAGTATGAAATGGCTTCCTTCATGGTTCTCGAACGTATCGTTTACCCATTCAATCTTGTACATAGTTCCTCCCCACAGATGCAGGTACTCTTCACCAATGTATGGAAGATCCAACTGCCATCCCTTTCCCACATCTACGGGAGGAGCTTCATAATCGTAGGGCTCAGCCTTGTAGAAAACTGCTGGTGTTTCGTATATCCTGGACATCACCAGGTCAATACCTCTTCCCGGAATCACCAAATCTATCTGTGTTATGGTCAAATGGCCATTGGCAGGGTTCACATATTCCTTCAAATTCTTGAAATACTGCCCGTAAGGTGTCAGCCCGGAGGACTCCCATGCATCTTCGAAGGTCTGCATTGAAGGATCTATTACAACAGGGTACACAGCTTCTTTTAACCATTCCAGTCCCTTTTCATCAATTATCTTATGTAACTCGTACCCCGTTTCAGTCTCTATCAAAAAATAGTGCAGATCTTCGCACATTGCACCTGTAGCATCCTTCATGAATGGAGGCAAAATCTTCAAAATCTCTTTTTCTTCATTCACAAAGAGAATGGAGCCATCCTCTTCAAATTCCGGTGTCATTCCTCCCCAGGAAATCTTCTGTACTAGCTTTTCGAATTCTTTCCGTTCCTTGAGTGTTAAAATCTCTGTCAACAAGGATGTATCTACTTCATACAGCAGATCTACAGATGCGAACACCTCAGTCACAGAAAGCGAATTCTGTTCAACAGTAGATACCAGCTCTGCATTCTCCGGACCCTTTGGCTCAGACACCACACTTGCTCCCAGTTCCTCACCTAATGAAAACTCTATCCACGCCTTTCCGACGACCATTTTCACTGTTTTCCCTTTGAAGTGAACCTTGTAGTACGGAGAATGAGCCATGTACTCAAATTGAGGATCATTACTGGGACGAATCTCCAATTCCTGGTATTCCAATGTCTGAGACTCAGGTACTTCAGTGAACCTGTAATATTCTTCAGAACTAGGTATTCCATCATTCAATGAAAAATGTCTCATTCTCTTGAATGAGTAATCTATTGCTCCTTCCTCAGAAGGATAACCCATTGCTGCAGCCACGCTTTGCACACTAAATATTAATCCCAGCACAAGAATGGCTGCCAACCCTACTGCCTTCATTCTTCTCATTTTCTCATCTCCCTTTCCTGCTGTCCCAAAACTACATATCCTCATAGCATCGTACCATCTTGCCTCTTGAGGATTATGTGATTATTGTATATAAAGTTTTCTATCAATCTCTACAATTCGAACTACATGCTTACATGATTCATGTTTTGACATCATTCTTTTCCTGAAGAAAAATAGTTTCACACTTCTTCTCAGAAATTACTCTCAAAATACTTGCTATCTGTAATGTGTTAGTTCTACTTCTATTAACTCTTCATCTTACTCTTGGCCACATCAAGATAGATCCTATTGGATTTCCTTCCAAGCTGTTGTCGTGGTGGCTCATCCTGCATACTTCATTGATTTGTGGTTCGAAATTCCCGATATGGAGGTTCTTGAGAGCATCCCTGGACTCTTCGCTAGTGGTAGCCCCCTTAACCCTATCCATTTCGTATTTTTTCCAAATCTCTTTCCACTGAATGCTGCCAAAGAAATCAGTAACATGTCCAACAGCTTTCTTTGCTTCAGGATTGTTTTCTTCATCTTTGAGCTTTCCTGTAATTCTCTTGATTCCGGAAATTGGAAGATTAATGATAAGTTCGGGTCTCCTGAGGGGCATATCTCTTGGGCTTTTGAATTTATACTCATGCTCGATTATCTTTTGAACTGTATTCCATTTGAGATCCTTTGGAGCGAAAGGGTCCAAGAAGAACAAGCTATGGCAGTAGGGAGGTACTTCCTTCAAAATTTCTTCAATTGCAGTATTGCAGTCCTTGTTAAGTATACCTAATATGACTTTTTCATTCTTAATATCACTTTTTTCTAGAAAATCGCTAATATTATCCCCTAATTTTTTAAAATGCCGTTTGTTCTTTTCAAGTAAGAAACATTGGAAACCCTTCTGTATGGCCAGTAAAGGTGATCCTAAAGCTTTCTCATTTCCGAATTCAGTATAACCATCCCCTGCATAGGTATCAATATGATAGAATTTCCTGAGATTATCTTTGTGATAATGATGACAGATATCAAAATACTTCTTGAGTAGTTTTAGTTTTATTCTTGTATGAGTGTGCAACCATTGTCTTGCGTAATCTATGTTTTTCAGCTATAAAGAATGAAGACAAGCATATCCGAGAGAGAGCAGCAAGAATCCTTGGAAAAATACACGATACTAGAGCAGTAGAACCCTTAATTCAAGCCTTAAAAGATGAATACAAAAACGTTCGAAAGAGCGCAGCATGGTCTTTGGGGATGATCAAAAATACCAGAGCTGTAAAACCATTGATCCAAGCCTTAAAAGATAAAGAACGATTTGTCCCCAGTACTGCATCAGACGCTGTGACAAAAATAGGAGAACCTGCAGTAAAAGATCTCATTCAAGCATTAAAGGATGAAGACTCAACGTTAACTGTCCGCTACTTAGCTTCAGAGTCTTTGGGAGAAATAGGAAACCCTGCAGTAGAACCTCTCATCCAAGCATTACAAGATTTAACCTGGAACTTTGAGTGGGGAGCAATAGCTCTAGGAAAGGCGAAAGACAAAAGAGCAGTACCACTGTTGATTAACGCTCTCAAGAGTGAAGACAAGGAAATTCGATGGAGAGCAGCAAAGATTCTTGGAAAATTCAAAGACCCAAGATCTGTAGAACCCCTCACTGATGTTTTAAAAGATGAATACGATCTTGTAGGTAGTTATGCGGCAATATCTCTCACAGAAATAGGAGAACCAGCATTAAAACCTCTTATCAATGCTTCTAGTGATGCATGCTGGAAAGTGAGGAGCCATGCAGTGTGGGCATTAGGAGAAATAGGAGGTAGAAGGGTGGTAAACCTCCTCATTGACACAGTAAAAGATGAACACTGGAAAGTGCGAGAAAAAGCTGCTGTATCATTAGGGAAGATATTGAAAAGAGAGAAATTTCCAAAAAATACAGAGATTGAAGCAACTGACGATGCCCTTAGGGAAATAGAAGAACAGGTGGTAGAATCTCTGGTTCCTCTCCTAAAGGATAATCACGGAGATGTTCGATGCGAAGCAGTGAGAGCACTGTGGATGATAAAAAATGCTAAAGTAGTAGAACCATTGCGTGAAGCCTTAACTGAGGAGAATGAGAAGGTTCGAAGGTTGGCTGCTAAAGCTTTAGAAGAACAGTGGGCATTGAAATCGTAAATACAGGTTTTAAACCTTTGGAGATTTTGGATGTGCCAGCTTCAGGTGTTTTCTCACTCTTGTTACACGTGTAACAAAAAATTGTAAGACATGCGATATTTTAAGCACCACTTTTTGACAATCCCGTGAACCCAAAAACATTTTAATGTAGATTGATTATCCAACAATGAATCAAGGTGTATAAAATGGAC
>SMTZ1_10005452_pt1 | contig 13087 bp, 15 predicted proteins | sample DeeMarSWOR136_30_FD_25667 | JGI IMG/M metagenome (IMG submission 25667) | reverse complement strand
CTCTTCCACCCTCTTCTCTGTCCAGAAGCACTACTGCATCTGTTGTTACTCCACCCTCAGCCTCTATGGCTTTTGCCGCCCTTCTTAAGGATAAGCCAGTTGTGATCAAGTCGTCAATCAGTAAAACCCGGTCTCCAGGTGTGAGAACTCCTTCTATTCTCCTTTGTCTTCCATGAAGTCGTACGCCTTTGCGGATGTAGAGTAGCGGTTTTTTGAGGTTGTAAGCAATTAAGGATGCGAATGGTATGCCAGCTATGGGAATCCCGGCTATTCTATCAAAGTTCTTTATGCCTATTTCCTCTATGAAATCCAAGTGGAAGTCACAGATTTTTTGGAAGGCGTCAGGGAAGCTTGGAACTATTCTCAAGTCTATGTAATATGGGCTTATTTTTCCACTTGTGAGTTTGAAAGCTCCGAATTTTAGGGCTCCTATCTTATTCAGAATTTTGCAGACTTCAATTTTTGCAGCGTTATGGTTTTTCTTCTTGGACAATGTTCCCCCTCCTCTTGGAGACTTGGTAGATCTTGCCCACTTCTGGAATTACACATGTAATATTGGGCATATCTTTCTTGAGGAGTTCTGCAAACTTTTCTAGGTCTGAAGTAACACCTGTATGATAGGGAACAGCCACCTTAGGCTTAATTAACTTGGCGATTTCAACACCTGTTTCTGGTGATGTGCCCGGTGCAATTCCAACAGTGCAGAAGGTAATGTCGGGTTTTTCTCTTTCTCCTATTGCTGCCATCTCTGGAAATGGTAGGCTGTCTGCGGTATGATAAACTTTGACTCCATCTTTACTTGTGATTATGAAGGTTACCGGTGTGACTGCTGGCTGATGGTTGCAGCTTTCAGCTTTTACTGATACTTCTCCAAACTTTACTTCTGAACCCGGCTGAATTTCATGCAACTTCTCGGGAGGAATCGTGTTCTGAAGCCTTTTTGTAGATGTGGGATCAGCCACAACTGTACATTTCGTGAGCTTATGGATTTCTGAGATAAGTGGTTGGTCTAAATGATCATAATGTTCATGTGTAATTAAAACTGCATCAACATTTTTGAGGTTTCGAGGTTTTACATCTACAGGGTCTATAACTAATGTTTTGGAAGGAGTTTTAATAGTCACTCCCGCATAACGGTTGAACCATAAAAATAGAATTTCATTTTTATTAGGTGTTTTTGTATCGATTGACATGTAGAATCCCACAAAAAGAGTATTGCGTCAAGTGCTTAAAAGACCTTTGATATTGAGACCCGTTACACTTAAAAGACTTGTAATAACTTTTAACTTTCATCGGAGCAAAACTAGGCATGGTTGACGTGTGGCTTCCTTATGGAAAAACAGAGGTCTGTACAAGAATTCCTGCTCGAAACTTCTTAGGTTCAATTGAACCTAAGAAGAAGTTTGGTGTAAAGAACGCCACAGCGGAGATTGAAAGGGCTTTAAGGGAGCCTTTAGACTCTGGAAATTTAAGCGATATCGTTGAACCCACACATAAGGTGGCGATTGTAGTTGATGATGCAACCCGACCTGCCCCAAGCAATTTCATGGTGCCTCCGATACTTGAAGAGTTGAACACGAAAGGCGTCAAAGACGAGGATATAACAATTATTTTCGGATGTGGAACGCACAGGGCGGTTACACGTGAAGAAGCATTAATGCTGTTGGGTGAAGCGGTTCTTAATCGTATAAAAACCATAAGCCACGATCATAAATCTCAAAACCATGTCTATGTAGGTAAAACCAGCAAATATAACACAGAGGTTTATCTGAATCGTCTCTTTGCTGAGGCAGACGTGAAGATCTTGACTGGAGACATATGTTTTCACTATTATGCTGGTTATGGTGGCGGAAGAAAAAGTGTTTTACCCGCAGTTTCCGCAGAAGAAACAATAAAGCACAATCACGTTATGCTTCTGCATCCAAAAGCCAAAACTGGAGTCTTGAATGGAAATCCAGTTCATGAAGACATGGTTGAAGCAGCAGAACTCGCAAAAGTAGATTTCATCTTGAATGTTGTGGTTAACGGTGAAGGTGAGATTGTTAAGGCTTTTGCAGGTGATGTAAACAAAGCGTTCTACAAAGGAACGAAACTTGTTGATGAGATGTATCGGGTGCAGGTAGAACGTAAAGCAGACATAGTTATTGTCAGTGCGGGTGGACATCCAACAGATGTAAACCTCTTCCAAGCATACAAAGGAGTTGATAACGCCCTCGAGGTAGTTAAGCGTGAAGGAGTAATAATCCTCGTAGCAGAATGCCCAGAAGGTCATGGAAACCAAGTTTTCTATGATTGGATGCTCAAGTTCAAGAATCTAAAAGATGTTGAAAGAGGAATTAAACGCAATTTTATATTGGGTGGGCACAAAGCCTACTATTTGATGAAGGCTTTACAGAAAGTTCATATAATCTTGGTTTCGTCAATGCCGGATTATTATGCAGCAAACGTTTTCAAACTGAAGACAACGAGAGCCATAAATGATGCTGTGAGTAAGGCTTTCAGCATTACTGGAAAAAAGGCAAAGGTCTGGACGATGCCTTATGGAAACTTTACCCTGCCGGGAGTCAAAGCACGTTAAGATTAAAAGACTTCAGAAGTTCTCAAAAAGTATTAAATGTGATATAAAATGGCTTAACCTCAAATTTGCGTTGAAGGATGAGTTGAGGAGGGAGAATATTTGCAGCAAACCTTCAGACTTCGGAAATTCAGTATAAACGACTTGGAACGTGTCAAATATATAAACCATGCTTGTTTACCGGAGAACTACTCAGACTATTTCTTTGTGGATTTATACCGCAGGTTTCCAGAGACGTTCATTGTTGCAGAGGAAAACAAAGAAGTCGTAGGATACATATTGTGCCGTATTGAGACAGGGTTATCAATCCTTGATTTTCGTGGATTAATCAAGAAGGGACACATCGTATCTGTGGCTGTTCTGCCGCAGTACAGACATAAAGGTATAGGACAAGCTTTGGTTACCAAGGCTATGAAAAACATGCGATTTTACAAGGCGGAATTGTGCTTTCTGGAAGTCAGAACAACCAACACACGAGCAATCAACCTCTACAAAAAACTAGAATTCCAAGTTTCTCGCACAACCAAAGGTTACTACGCTGACGGAGAAGATGCATATGTGATGACAAAAAAACTTACATCAGATTAATCTGTTATATAGGAACGTTTCAAGTAGTCTTTTGTTTAGGATTATGTTGATAGACTCTTAGAATTTGCATCAACAACACTAACGTCAACTAGCAAATTTTATAGATAGAAGCAGCCCATGCCAAATAGTAGAGCCTTCTATGCTTCGTACGGCGAAAAAACTTAGATGTGTGGAGGTTCTGCCTTTTCGTTTAGGAAGTTTATTGTCTGGAGCATTGATTTTGCAAATCCCACCAAACTGAGAAGCATGGCTATAACCAAAAACAAGCGCAAGTTTACAACTATGTTTACATTTTGGAAGGCCACGCTAATGACCCCGTTTCCTAAAGCAAAAATCAGATAAATAATGACAAATAACGCTTTTGCAGCGCTCAGAAAGTGTTGAAAGATTGTTCCTGCAGAAAGCTCGCCCACAACCATTAGACAAATGTATATCATAACAAAAGTTTCAATTGTATGTTGAAAACTTGGAACTATTTCTGAAACTGGAGTCAAAAAAATTGTTAATACGAGGTAGATTCCATATAAAAGGATGCCCTTTATTGTTGCTTTTAGGGCTTTTACGGTGAATTTCTGAAGAGTTTCTCTGAATCCCCTTCTTTCTTCAGTCATAAGGAAACACCAAAGGTCCAAAGTTGAAAAACGAGGTTGAATAATACACTTTGAAATATCCATTTTCTGTCATTCCAGCCATTGGAACTGTGAGATCTATGTGTCCTCTGTACGGCGCATTTTGTAGAGCTTCAATTGTTGTTTCTCCTCTACCCAATGAAGCATTAGTACTATTATACATGCATATTTCTGTGATGCCGATCAAGTTGAAGAATGCATGGTTTTCAAAACTTATTGGAACTGTGACTGTCAAGTGAGTTCTGTTGGATGTAGCGTATTCAACTTCACCTAATACGAAGTTGTATAGGGGTGCACCCCAATGTATAGAAAGGTTTGTTGAGATTTGAACTGGGATAACCTCAGCAAGTTCCATGCCAACTGTTTCATGTACCTTAAGCTTCGTGTCATTGAATAAGTAATCTTGGCTGTTCTGTAGCAGATCGTTCATGTCTATTATCATGTTATGAGTTGCTATTGTTTGTCCTCCTTTCTCTATGACAGAGATGAATGTGCACCCATGTGTGATGATGTAACCTTGTTTATCTGAGATTTCAGTTGTCACGTTGAAGGAGCCAATATTATAGTAGCCCCGGTTATCGATTGTCATTGGCAGAGAGAAGAGTATTTTATCGTCGGCAGTTAAGCCCATCTGTGGGTCTTCAAAATCAAACCGGACATCCTTGACGGAATAGACAGCAGAGACAAAAAAAACAATTAGGAATAGCCAGAAAAATGTTGTAGCTATGCCTATCATTCGAATAGGGATTCTCATATTTTCTCCTTTTCCAGATGTTTGTATGCAGTTTAGGAATTGGACGGTTGTTGCGAAGCATCGTTTTCCTGTTGTCGTTCTTGTAGTGGTTGTGGCTGTGAAGCTTCCTCTGGTGGTAGAAATATGATCTCTGGCTCTCGTGACTTTACTTTTTCTTCTGGCTTAACTTTTTCACTTGGTTTTTCAGCCTTTGGTGTCGGTGGTCTAGTTTTTTCTTCTGATTTTTCAGAGGCTTTCTTCTGAGGAATCGGCTTGGCTACTGTTTGTTTTTGTGGGATGCTTTTCGGTAATTTTGGTGAGTGGGCGATTATTGTTACTCCTCGGATGGTTAGGAGGGAGCCTATCCAACCCATGACTCCGAGATACATCACGCGTATGCATGTTGCAATCAAAGGAGCCAATGCTTCTCCAAAAGTCTGCACCAAGTCTTCAGAAGCAATTATCGATAAGTTTTGGGTTAGAAATCCGTAGGCGCTTATGAATGTGAAGATTAGTAGGGCTACACCTATCATTAGCACAGTTACTCCGGAAAGGGCTATTTTATCCCTAAAATTTTTGAGCATGGTTCTGACCACGTCTTAACGAAATGTGTCAAAAGCAATATTAAATCTTGTGACGCAAGAAACAAAATCCAAACTAGGTATCAAGAATCAAATATAAGAGCCAAATAAGAATGGGAATTATGATGACAAGCCAAGTTTCTGATAAATCTTCTGCTTGTTTTGTTCAACTTTCTTCTCAACTTCCATGAACAGGTTGTTTCCGTGGGAGTCAATAGCCACTACTAATGGACCGAATTCTTCAACCTCCAGAATCCACATGGCTTCAGGCATTCCCAAATCAAACCATTCAACCTTTTTCACGTTGTTTATGGCTTTTGCAGCTAAGATTGCAGCTCCACCAGTAAAGGCTCCATATACAGCGCCGTATTTTGCCGTGGCTTCTGTTGTTCTTTTTCCCATTCCACCCTTGCCAATTATCACTCTGACCTGAAAGTTCTTTATGAACTCGTCTTCAAAAATATCCATTCTTGTACTTGTTGTTGGACCTGCTGCCACGATGGTCCATCTGCCTTCTTTCTTCTTCACTATTGGACCACAATGAAAAACAGCCAATCCTTCAAGTTTTATCGGTAACGGCTTTCCTTGCCTAAAGTATTCTAGGGCTCTCTTGTGAGCTTGGTCTCTTGCAGTCACCATAGTTCCACTTACGTATAGAACATCATTTACCTTCAGTTTACGTATCTCAGCTTCCGATATCGGAGTCTTAAATCTATAAATAGTCATATACTTCACCTCATTCGACTTTATGTGTCAAATATTCAACTGTTCCATCTGAACTTATTCTTGCTGTAGCTCTTCGTGCAGCCCAGCAATTGAAGGCAACAGCCGCAGGATAAGATGCGGGATGCCTATGAGCATAATCTATGTTTATACCTAAAACTGTAGTTTTTCCGCCAAGTCCCATTGGTCCAATTCCTGTCATATTCACAGCCTCCAGAATCTCTTTCTCAAGCTTTGCTATTTCAGTATCTGGATTTGGTATATTTAAGGGCCTCAACAATGCTTTTTTAGCTGTTTTCATAGCAATGTCAGAGCCTCCGCCTATTCCTATCCCTAGAATGTTTGGTGGACAAGGTTTCGATCCAGCTTTCAATACAGCATCAACAATGAATTTCTTGACTCCTCTTGTTCCTTCGCCTGGAACAAGCATACCCATAACGCAGACGTTTTCTGAACCTCCGCCTTTTGGCAGTACGGTCATTTGTATTTCGTCTCCCGACATAATTTCCCAATTTATGTATGGTATCATCCTTCCGGTGTTGTCTCCACTGTTTTTCTGAGTGAACGGGTTAACAGCATTTGGACGAATAGGAACCTCCTCAGTGGCTCTCCTAGTAGCCTTTGTCAAAGCTCCTTCAATCTTATCAAGATCTTTCACCATGGCACCAGCCTTTATGTAAAATATTATTGTCCCAGTGTCTTGGCATATTGGAGCTTGGTATTTCTCAGCAAATTCAACATTATCTAGAATCGCTCTCAACTGGGTCTTTCCTGTTTTGCTTGTTTCTTCGGCGTGTGCTTTTTGTAACGCTTGTTTCACATCCTTCGGAAGATAAATCACGGCTTGTTTTAGAAGGTTAAAGGCAACTTTCTCCACAATTTTCACAGTTTCCAAGTTTTCTTCTCCTATTTACTAATCTTTTACAAAGCAATAGATTGACAAAGTATTTTATATTTTATTTGGCTTTGCTGATCAATGTTGCTTAGACTTAAATGGATAGAGACAAGTGGAAAAGCTAGATAGTGCTTTCCATTTTTTGAGGCTATGGAATCTGTAAAGCTTTTAGGTGCAAAAACCTGTGGATTACAAGCGTTTACGATTACTTTAACTTATCTCTCTGAGGATTGAATGTTATTGTCTTTCGTGTGATTTAAATATCGCTGGTTTCAACTGTTTGAGTAGATTGTAAAAGGGGAAAACTTATGGTTGAGGAAGAGAAAGGTGTGGCTGAGAAAAAGTTTGAGTTTTTGGAAGATCTACCAGGTATTGGTCCTACAACTTCCCTGAAGTTAAAGGAGTTGGGGTTTCACACAGTCGAGTCTTTGGCTATGGCTACTGCCCGTGAATTGGAGCCTGCTGGCATTGGTGAAAAGAAGGCTTTGCAGGTTATTGGTGCTGCCCGTTCTTGTATCAGTGTTTCTTTTATCCGGGCTGATGAGCTGCTTAGGAGGAGTAAGAATGTTCTGCGTTTGACTACTGGTAGCGAAGCTTTAGATAGGCTTCTTGGTGGTGGTTTGGAGACTCAGACAATAACTGAGTTTTATGGTCAATATGGCAGTGGCAAGAGTCAGATTTGTCATCAGTTATGTGTTAATGTACAGTTGCCTGCTGAACTGGGTGGCATTCACGGTGCAGCCTTGTACGTTGATACTGAGAATACCTTTAGAACTGAACGCATCATTCAGATGGCTAGGCATTTAGAGTTGGATCCTGAGGAAGTCGTTAAAAATATTATCTATGCTGAAGCTTACACTTCTGACCATCAGATGTTTCTTCTTGATAATGCTGATGAAATAGTTAAAGAGAATAATGTTAAGCTGATTGTTGTTGATTCTTTGACTTCGCATTTCCGAAGTGAGTATATTGGACGTGAAATGTTAGCTTCGAGGCAGCAGAGGCTGAACAAGCATATGCATAAGCTTATTCGCTTGGCCAGGGCTTTCAATGCTGTGGCTGTTGTTACTAATCAAGTTATGTCTAAACCTGATGTCTTTTTCGGGAATGCTGTTCATCCGATTGGTGGGCATATTGTTGCACATACAAGTCGTACACGAACTTTCTTAAGGAAAGCTTCTCGTGGTCCCGTGCGGATTGCCCGTTTGGTTTCCAGTTCCTATTTGCCTGAAGGGGAGGAAATATTCAAAATAACTGAGAATGGGCTAGAGGATGTTTCTGACGATGATAAAGTAAAACGCCGCAGGCGCTAACGATGCCTATCCCATCAGTCTTGGTTACAAGGTTCTTTCAGCTTCTTGTTGAAAGACAGTTTGCCGAGGCGGAGCGTGAATTACAGAGAATCAAACAGAAGATGCATAAGACTGAGTGGAACAGAGGATATTTCAGGGCTTTGCGTGGAATGTGGATTGCATATAAATCAACTGGTGATGAGTATACATTTCTTCCAAAGCTGAACTTCAATGATAAGAAGGCTTTACAGAATTATAGAAAAGAGTTTCGAGCCCATGTAAAAAGTAAACTTCACGAGGATTTTGATCGTGGTTTTTTTTCTGCTTGGTCTGAATGTATGCGTGTACTCATCAAGTCAGCTGTGGGCAATCTTGAAACGAAACATGAGCAAACTGAAAACGAGAAGACAAAGACAGTTGGAAATGGAAAAAACCAAGCAAAAATCGAGAGTTATTTGTAGGGAAGACCCTGCTCAAACTATGGCTGTAGCGATTATTGTGTAGGATAGGATCCAGAAGACTAGCCATGAAAGGATGTAGATACCTATCCCTGTTGTCATAAGTTTTTGAGGTTTCTCCACTTTGAGTGAGAACTTGAATTTCACGACGTAGTAGGATATCAAGTAGATGACTAATGCTATGGACAAAGCGTTTATGAAGGTGTCTAATTTCGGTTCTTTGAAGTACATTGATCCCATTGCTAGACCATAGCCTGTGCATATGAGAGCTGCAGTTATGCCCATGGCAAGTCTTAGCCAATATATGATTTCTAGGGTTTTCATTGTCTTTCAGCCTTTATTAATTATATTTTGAATCTAGATTTGATGCTGTCTATTTATAGTTTAGTGTTTATACTTTTTTGGGAATTGAATTATGTTGAGGAAGAGGCAATTTTCGAGTTTTGATGTTGCTGCTGTTGTTCGGGAGTTGCATGAAAGTATAATAGATGCTCATGTTCGAAACATTTATCAGCTAAACGGCAAGACTTTGCTTTTTAAGTTGCGCGGACGTGATGGAAGCGTTTTTTGGCTGGTTTTGGAGGCTGGTATGCGTCTGCATTTGACTTCCTATTCTAGGAAGAAACCTAGGATTCCTCCTGCTTTTTGTATGGCTTTGAGGAAGTATTTGCGGAATTGTCTGTTGATTGATGTTGAGCAGTATAGGTTTGAGCGTGTTGTGGTTTTCACTTTTAAAACTTGGGCGGGTGAGCTGCGTCTTTATCTAGAGCTTTTCGGGGATGGAAATGCTATTTTGGTAGATGAGGAGCAGAAGATTTTGCATGCTATGAGTTACAAGCGTATGCGGGATCGAAATATTCTTCGCGGTGAGGATTTTCGTTTTGCTCCTCCTCATGGAAAGGATCCGTCAAAGGTCAGTAAAGAAGAATTATTGAAAAAGCTGGAGGATTTTGGTGATGTTGGGATTGTCATAGCCCTTACGCGTTGGTTGGGGGTTGGTGGTTTTTATGCTGAGGAAGCCCTGTTGAGGGCACGTGTTGACAAGAAAACAGTTTGCAAAGACTTGAATGATTCTATGGTTGACGCAGTTTTCAGAAAGCTGCAGAGCTTGTTTTCTCAAATTACAAATGGAGAATTGGAGCCATGTGTTGTTATGGATGAGAATGATGGTTTTATTGATGTTATGCCTGTTAAGCTTAAGCGTTACAATGGTTTCAATTATCATTGTTATAAGAGTTTTAATGAGGCTTTGGATGAGTTTTATGTTAGAATTGTAGTCATTGAGAAGGCATTGGCTACGACTGCCTCGGAAGTTGAGAGGCTAAGGCGTGAGGCTGAGAGGCTTGAGAGAATCGTTAAAAGTCAGAAGGAGGCTTCAGCTGAGGCTGAAGCTAAGGCGGAGAGAAATAAGCGAATTGGCGATGTAATTTACTCACAAAGCGGTAAGCTTCAAATGTTGCTGCAAAAGTTTTTAGATGGTAAGAAGAGTGGAAAGAAGTGGAGTATGGTGGTTTCTAGAATTTCATCTGAGAAGAAGACTGGTAAAACACCTAGCATGCTTTTTGAGTCTTTTGATGCAAACCACTTAGTGGTTAATGTTTGTATTGATGATTTGCGTTTTGGGTTGAGTCTGCGCAAGAGTGTGTTTGACAATGCAGCACGGTTTTATGAACAATACAAGCGGGCTAATCGCAAATTGAAGGGTGCGAAGGCTGCTTCCGAGGAGTCGTGTAAACAGCTACAGCGGATTAAAGCAAAGATTGCGAAGGCTGAAGCTACGGGAAGGATTAGACCTGCTGAAGTCGTTGAAGAGACTGCTGAGCGTAAAATTCGGCGTAAGAACTGGTTTGAGAAGTTCAGATGGTTTGTCTCTTCTGACGGTTTTTTGGTTGTAGCTGGCAAAGATGCTGTTAGCAATGAAGTTTTAGTTACAAAGTATGCTGAGGAAGAAGATTTAGTTATTCATGCCGATGTTGTTGGAGCGCCTTTTGTTGTAGTTAAGACTGAAGGAAAAAAGACTAGTGAAGAATGCTTGCAGGAGGCTGGCGTGTTTGCTGCTTCTTTTTCCAGAGGTTGGCGTGAAGGCTTTGCCAGTGTAGATGTCTATTGGGTTAATCCAGCACAACTGAGCAAGAGTGCGCCTTCTGGCGAATATGTTCCTCATGGAGGTTTCCTTGTTCTTGGAAGACGGAATTGGATGCGCGGAACTCCGCTCAAGCTGGCTATCGGCGTGGCTAGGGAAAATGGCGAGGTCAGGTTTGTTGGTGGGCCTATTGATGCAGTTAAAGCTAAGACTAGCTCGTACGTTGTCATCGTGCCCGGAGATTCAAAAGGTAGAGTATTGTTCAAGCATGTTTTGAAAGTTTTAGCTGGAAAAACACCTAAAAGGCTGCGAGAAAAAGTGGCAAAGGCTTCATTTGAAAAAATACGACAATTTGTCCCATATAATAAGGGCAGAGTCTTAGAGAAATAGGTGTCTATTGGTGTATGTGTGCCATTCATACCTCCACTCTTTCAGCTTTCTGCCGTAATCTCTCCTATATCTAAAAAAGGAACTAAAAATACAACCTCTCCACGATCTCTGACGATCACAAGCTCGTATCTTTCAGTCCCACAGTTCATATTCAAACAAAAACGAGAGAAAACGTATATCTCTACCATGCAATTATAAGCGTCCTTAATCCTCTTCTTGCTCCCAAAACCTTAAACTTCATCTTTCCAAACTAAAACCTGTATTCCTTGCTCATCGTTGCTATGCTAAAACTTCAACAAACCTCAACAGTAATAACAACCTTTTTTTGGGCTTCTCCAAAGCGATTGTACACTACTCTTTTAAAATAAGGTAGGAACCTATAAAGAAAACCGGAAAAATCAAAGCTGACATCAGAAACGGAGCCACAAAACCCCACACCGGTACAAGAAAACCTGATAATGCCAAACTCAGCGTATTTCCACTATGAAGTCCCATCATCAATAATCCAATGTCAGTTCCATAAGACCCTTCAGTTGCAATCCTCGACAAAATTCCTTCTTGACTAATGCTCAGCGACCCCTCTACAATACCATAAACAACTACGAGAACCCCTGCAAATAATGAGGTTGAAAATCCGAGTAACAAAAGAGTAAATGTGTGAAGCACTCCACTAACCAGTAGAAGTTTCCTTATTTCAAACCTCTTAGCAAAAAGATACGAAAATAAACCGGCTAATAGAATCTGCAAACCAATGAGAATCCCAACAGTCTTAGGATCAAAGTCATTTGAACTCAAAAATAAAGGAAAAACATAACCACTTCGAAAACCAAAAGACAATCCCATCACAAAAAACAAGATCAAAAACGTCTTAAAGACCTTCTCTTTCTTTCTAAAATCTAAAAGATCTAAAGCCTTCGCTATACTGAACCTCTTCTTCCTCCCACCAATCAATAACAGAGTTGCTGGGATCACTAGGCCACCAGCCAAAGTACATAACATCAAGGTTCCTTCAAAGAAGAACCAAACGATAAGAAAACCAGCAAGTAAACTTCCAACAGCAGAAGAGACATGCACCGTTGCCCTCAAATAAACCAAAATCGTCCACTTCTTCTCACTCTTCTCCAAGAGGAAAGGCCTGTTCACGGCCCACAAGGAACCATCCTTAGTTCCCTCCACAACCTTGCCAAACAAGAACTCCAAAGGTGTACAAGCGAAATAATAGATGGTACTTGCAATTACACCTAAAAACCCATTTAAAACAAAGAAAAATTTCTTACCCAAAAATCAGAAACAGTTGCAAACAATATTCTTTCAAGCTGAAAAATCATTGGTAATGCTGCGAACACAAGTCCAATAATAGGTACATCAATGTTTCTTTCTTTCATCATTAATGGCAAAACAACACTGAAAACACCGCTAACAAAAGAATTCAAAACCTGAATGAAAAGCACAACTCTAATCTCCCTCAAACATCTCCCCTTAAAAACTGGTTACTCGTTACTCAGGTTTAAAACCATTACTGCTTTACACCGAACAAACAACAGCAAAAACCAGCAGTTCAGAATTTTCCCTAGTTGTACAATCAGTGTTGATGGGCTTTGGCTTCTTTAGGCTTTCTCCTCCAGTCGGCAATGCAAGGTCTGTTTTCTTAGGAGGTGATCCGGCCGCAGGTTCCCCTACGGCCACCTTGTTACGACTTTTCCCCCCTCACGAAACCCAGATTCGACGCAACCCAAAGGACCACGCCTCACCCCGGCATCGCTTGGGTGGAACGACGGGCGGTGTGTGCAAGGAGCAGGGACGTATTCACCGCGTGATAGTGACACGCGATTACTGGGGATTCCATGTTCACGAGGGTGAGTTGCAACCCTCGATCCCAACTACGGCAGGCTTTCGGGATTTCCTTCCTCTTTCGGGGTCGGCACCCTCTGTACCTGCCATTGCAGCTCGCGTGTGGCCCGGGGGATTCGGGGCATACTGACCTGCCGTGGCCCGATCCTTCCTCCGCCTTATCGGCGGCAGTCTCCCCAGTGTACTCGGCTATTAGCCGGTGGCAACAGGGGATGCGGGTCTCGATCGTTGCCTGACTTAACAGGACACCTCACGGCACGAACTGGCGACGGCCATGCACCTCCTCTCA
>SMTZ1_10032318_pt1 | contig 13088 bp, 13 predicted proteins | sample DeeMarSWOR136_30_FD_25667 | JGI IMG/M metagenome (IMG submission 25667) | reverse complement strand
TGTCAGTTGACCCATCGTCTACTACAACAATTTCGAAATCATGAAAATCCTGACCTAAAACCGAGTCAATGGCTCCCTTGAGAACCCACGCGCGGTTGTAGGCAGGAATGATGACGCTTACTGTTGGCATGGATACATTACCCTAAAACATAATGTACCAGAAAGCTCAAACAAATTTTATTGTTTCTTGAGCGGATTGGACTTAATTATTTTCTTGAAATGGAGGGTTCCATGTGGTAACTTTTAAAAATATGACAAACTTGCGTGCTCGCTTGACATAGGCACGCAGATTGCATAGCACGTCCTGCACCATTGATGCAAACTCTGGCAAGGAGCCCGTAAAGTGTTAAACGCAGTCCTGGGGGCCATTTCCAACGATTTAGCAATTGACTTAGGCACTGCCAATACCCTTGTATATGTTAAGGGGAAAGGGATAGTGCTTAGTGAACCATCTGTTGTGGCGGTTCGTACGGACAACAGACATAGAAACAGGGTGTTGGCGGTCGGGGGAGAGGCCAAGCGGATGCTGGGACGGACACCAGGCAATATTGTTGCCATCCGTCCCATGAAAGATGGTGTTATTGCCGATTTTGAGGTAGCTGAGGCGATGTTGCGGTACTTTATCCGGCAGGTGCATAACCGCAGAAGCCTTATACGGCCTAGGATCATCATCGCCGTCCCGTCAGGGATTACACAAGTCGAAAAGCGTGCTGTGACGGAATCGGCTCAATCAGCGGGCGCTCGCGAGGTATTTCTGATTGAGGAGCCTATGGCTGCAGCCATAGGCGCGGGGCTTCCGATTACGGAGCCAACGTGCAATATGGTTGTTGATATCGGTGGTGGTACAACCGAGGTGGCCGTCATATCCCTTGCGGGTATCGTTTACAGCCGTTCCATTCGGGTCGGGGGGGATAAGATGGATGAAGCCATCATTCAGTATATTAAACGGAAATATAACCTTTTAATTGGAGAAAGAACATCAGAACTGATTAAGACCACAATTGGTAATGCTTATCCTGATCCCGAAAACATAGAGACCATTGAAGTGAAAGGAAGAGACCTGGTATCGGGTATCCCAAAAATTCTCGCCATAGATTCGGAAGAGATCCGCGTTGCGATTGCCGAACAGATTGATTCTATTGTTGAGACTGTTAAAATAGCCCTGGAACAGACCCCGCCCGAATTGGCAGCGGATATCGTTGAGAGGGGGATAGTCATGACCGGAGGGGGTGCCCTCCTCAAGAACATGGACAGATTGCTCCGAGAGGAGACCCATTTGCCCATTAAGGTGACCGAGGACCCTCTTTCGACGGTTGCCCTGGGGTCAGGCAAGGCCTTGGAGAATATTGCTATCTTGAGAGAGGTTATGATCCAGTAAAGGAAAATTTCCTTGCCATCATGTCATGATATGTCCTCAGCAAGAAAAACTTTTCCGCTACACGCATGAGACATGTTTTCAAAAAGGCTGGCTAGAATTCTGTGCGTTATCCTTTTTGTCCTAATCAATATTGCCCTCCTTTCTATTAGCGCCAAGCATCTTCATCGATACACAATAGTTGACAGAGTGGTAATGGCGGGTATAGTGCCCTTCCAGGAAGGTATAACTCGCACTATGCATTTTTGTGAGAGCATGTGGCATCATTACTTTTATTTGGTTGCAGTCCGTGAGGAGTGCGATCGGCTTAAGGGGATGCTTGCCGGGGCCCAGATGGAAAAGAGTCGGTATCTGGAATCTGAGTTGGCCTGCCAACGTCTCCGGAAACTACTGGAGATGAAGTCCGAGGTTCCCCACCGGATGCTCCCCGCAAGAGTTGTAGGGCTGGACCCCTCTGGTTGGTTTAAGACCGTTTTTATCAACAAGGGAACCGGAGATGGGGTTTCCAATGGAATGGCTGTGATAGCCTCTGGGGGAATCGTGGGTCGCGTTATTGGGGCGTCTGGCCGGTACGCCAAGGTCCTGTTGATCATCGACCGTAGTAGTGCCATAGATGCACTTGTTCAGCGAACCCGCTCCCGTGGCATTGTTGAAGGGGAGACCAGTGAGAGTTGCCGCTTCAAATACATTGTGAGAAAGGCAGATATCAAGATTGAAGATACGGTCATATCGTCAGGTCTGGATGGTCTTTTCCCGAAAGGTCTGCGGGTGGGCGCAATCTCAGAAATTTCCCGACCTTCTTCAGGGCTCTTTCAAGAGGTGAAGGTTCGGCCATTCGTCGATTTCACAAGATTGGAAGAGGTACTAGTTATCCTGGAATGATGAAGGTTTCTTGTCTATATTTCATGGTCGGATTGTCCGCGGTTGTGGCACAGACTACGATCTTAAGAATACCCTTGTTTCACGCTGTTTTCTACGACTTGTTAATTCCTCTTGTTGTTTTCTTAAGCCTTAACCTTCCTGACAAGAAGGGTGTCTTGGTGGTTCTAATTCTTGGCCTTATCATGGATCTGCTTTCTGGCGGGATATTTGGCCTCTACCTTAGTATCTATTTCTGGATATTTCTTTGGGTAAAAAGCGTGTCCAAGTACTTTGATGTGTGTGACACCATATTTCAATCCGTTTTGATTGGTGTGTGCGTGTTCGGACAACACCTCATTTTTTGCATTTCAGTAGCAGCCCCCTCTCAATTATTGGCCGCACAGACAGGCTCTGTTTTGTTGCAGACCATTTTTGCCGCACTCACCGGCCCCGGTATTCTTATGCTTTTGGGAAGGCTTCAGACCAGATTTGAGACGCACTCATCAGGTACTGAGCGGGAAATAGGGAATTATGTAATCAGGTGATGAATACCTATCTACACACAGTCGATAGCGATTGGTACAGGCAAAGGGTTGCCGGCGCACTTATATGCATTCTCGCAGCTTTCTTGATTCTTTTGGTGCGCCTTTTCTATCTCCAGATAATAGAGGGGCCCGAATTCAGACGACAGTCCCAAAACAACTGCGTCAGACTCCAGGGCATACCTCCGGCACGGGGACTCATCTTTGATCGCGATGGAGTGCTGCTGGTAGAGAACCGCCCCTCTTTTAATGTTTCTATTGTTCCGAGGGAGGCTAAGAATCCCAGGCGGGTTGTCCAGAAGCTGGTGGATCTCTTAAATATCGTACCTGAGACCCTCTTTGCAAGACTCGCTGAAGCCAGAGGGGTGCATTCATTTAGGCCTGTTCTCTTGAAGCGCGATGTTAGCCGTGATGTTGTAGCGATCATAGAAGCTTACAAGCTTGATCTGCCTGGGATTGTGATAACAGTGGAGCCGATGCGTCATTATGTTGAGGGAAAACGAGCCTCACACCTGCTCGGATACCTAGGTGAGATCAGTGGCGAGGAATTGAAGAGCGGTTGCTTTGCTGATAATAGAATCGGAGATTTCATTGGAAAATTTGGGGTAGAAAAGGCATATGAGCTCTATTTTCATGGAAAGCGAGGGGAACAGCAGATCGAGGTCAACGCCCTTGGCCAGCTCACAAGGGTACTTAGAACCGAGGAGGCGATACCAGGGAAGAATTTCTATCTGGCACTGGACATTGCGCTTCAGCGCAAGGCCGAAGCATTACTTTCCGGAAAGGTGGGAACTGCCGTGGCCATGGACCCCTCCAATGGGCATATCCTGGCAATGGCAAGTTGTCCTGCTTTTGACCCCAATGCGTTTGCGGAAGGCATGACATACGAGTCTTGGAATGATCTCGCTTCCAATCAGTTTCGCCCGATGGAGAACAAAGCCATTCAGGGACAGTATCCCCCTGGGTCAACCTTCAAGATTGTAACGGCTATAGCAGGGCTGGAGGAAGGGGTGATCACTGAGCACACAAGGCTCTTCTGTCCAGGGTACTACAGGTATGGCAATCGCACCTTTCGGTGCTGGAAGCGCGGCGGACACGGATTCATGGACATTACAGACGCGTTGGCCCAATCCTGCGACGTCTTTTTTTATCAGGTAGGTGAAAAGTTAGGTGTAGATCGATTAGCGAGATATGCTGAGGCCTGCGGCTTGGGTTCGCCCACGGGAGTCGATCTTGACAAAGAAGCAAAAGGGCTGGTACCCACCTCAGGGTGGAAGCTGAGCCGGATGGGGGTGCCCTGGCAGGGTGGAGAGACCCTTTCTGTGGCTATTGGTCAGGGGTTCGACCTGGTTACACCAATCCAGATGCTTAGCCTGATATCAGCGGTTGCCAACGGGGGAACACTATACAAGCCGTTGGTTGTCAGCCGGATTGAGTCCTCGGATGGATCGCTCGTCAAGAAAGAGGTGCCGGTGCCTTTAGGAGGGCTCCCTGCCTCGGAAGAGACGCTTCAGATCATATCGGGAGGCCTGAGGGATGCAGTCAACAAGCCTACAGGGACGGCGTGGATCGCGCGCATTTCCGGTGTCGATGTGGTCGGCAAGACCGGAACGGCCCAAGTCGTCAGGATGGAGAAAGATAACAAAGAAATATCTATCGAGAATATACGTCTTCAACACAGAGACCATGCTTGGTTTATTGCCTTTGCGCCGGCTGAAGAGCCCAGGGTAGCCGTGGCTGTGCTTGTAGAACACGGCGGTCATGGCTCAACAGAAGCAGGGCCTATTGCAAGGGAGATGATCAAGACATATCTGGGGATTGAGGGATTAAGGAATTGAGGGATTAGGGGATTGAAGAATTCATACAATTCCTGAATTCCTGAATCCCTAAATTCCTGAATTTGACGAATTCATGATTGATCGAAGATTGTTAGAACATGTCTCACCTTTGTGCTTGGAGGCATTGGTTTACTCACGCTTTATAGCGCAGCGACTGCCAATGTTGACATAGCAGGGGTGAGGGGACTCGTCCACTTGAAACAGTCTTATTGGCTTGCAATCGGCACCGGCGCGATGATTCTATTGGCTCTGTTCAGCTACAGGTGGCTGAACCGGTTGGCATTGCCCATTTACTGCTGCTCAATAGGGCTATTGGTTGCTGTGCTGTTCGTGGGGAAAGAGGTCTCGGGATCCCAGCGCTGGCTTGTCCTGGGTCCGGTTTCGTTCCAACCGTCAGAGGTGATGAAAATCTCCTTGGCAATTATACTGGCACGATATTTTTCTGATAGTGTCTCTGAAAGGGGTCTTTCCCTTAGGGAGCTTTGGAAACCGCTAATTTGGACCTTAATCCCATTTGCCTTAATTGTGAAACAGCCCGACTTGGGCACGAGCCTCATTCTTTTCCTGATAGCAGGGACCATGACCATATTTGTGAAGATTGAGCGCAGGTCGCTTCTGTGCTTGACCGCAGCCGGTATTGCGGGATCTGTGGTGGCTTGGTTTTTCTTGAAAGAATATCAGAAGCAGCGAATCTTGGCATTTCTTGACCCACAGGGAGATCCACTGGGTGCAGGCTATCATATTATCCAGTCCAAGATTGCGGTCGGTTCAGGATTACTTTTCGGTAAAGGGTTCTTAAAGGGGACCCAGAACGCCCTCTCTTTCCTCCCTGAACAACATACGGACTTCATTTTTTCGGTGTTGGCTGAGGAGTGGGGGTTTCTGGGTGCGGCTGTGGTCATCTCGCTGTATATGTTGGTAGTAGTATGGGGCTTTAGCATAGCTGTACGTTCCAAGGAGCCGTTCGGTACTATCTTGGCTGTTGGTCTTACCAGCATGATATTTTGGCAGGCCTTTATTAACCTGGCAATGGCGTTGGCATTGCTTCCTGTGGTTGGAGTCACATTGCCACTAATTAGTTATGGGGGGTCCTCGGTGCTGGTTACTATGGGTGCTATAGGAATCTTGTTGAACATTAGCATGCGCAGGTTCTTGTTTAAGGAGTGATTCCTTTATGAAAAAATCAACAAAGAAGGGAATAGAGACGTTTTTGGGGCTGGAAACTAGCTTGGAAGGGAGACTCGCATTTGAGGGCACCGTGCGAATTGATGGCCATTTCACGGGGAGCATAGAGGGCAATGAAGGAGTGATGGTTGTAGGAGAAAAAGCGGTTATTGATGCCGACATTTTGGTTCACACAGCCGTGGTGTATGGAGAGGTGAGCGGCAACATCCGAGCTACAAACCGCATTGAGTTGCATCAGCCAGCCCGCGTGTTCGGCGATCTCAGTTCTCCTGTGGTAATTATTGATGCTGGTGTGGTTTTCCACGGCAACTGCAGCATGGAACCTAAAGATGATACGAACAGCGAGACTATCAATGTGGTTGAATTGCAGGCATAAATGTACAAACAAAGAAAAAAACCTTTGACAATGTGCCCGTATTGGTGTTATAGACGGGCTGCTTTTGGGATGGAACGTTCGTAGTCCGTTTGTAAGTTTAAGTCCTTCTTTTATTCCCTTAATACCTAAAACCTCAAGATCGGAGGCCGGGGGTACGTCATGATCAGCGTTGATTTTACTCTCTTCATCCAAATGGCAAACTTCATTTTGCTCATCTTTGTCCTGAACGCGATCCTGTATAAACCTATCCGTAAGATACTCATTGAAAGAAAGAGAAAGATTCACGGTTACGAGGAGGGCATTGAGACCCTTCAACGGGATGCTTCCGAAAGCGAACAGGGCTTTCAGGCAAAGATCTCTGAGGCCAGGCAGCAGGGCGTTCAAGAGAAAGAGGCCCTGAAGCAAACCGGCCAGGAAGAGGAAAAGCGGCTGATAGATGAAATCAACCAGAAGGCGCAAGCAGAATTAGAGGCTGTGGGCGTTCAGATTGCAAAAGATGCCGAGGATGCGAGACGCGGACTGGAGAAAGAGATAGGGACCTTTTCCGGGACGATTGCTGAAAAGATACTAGGGAGGGCTGTGTCATGAAGGCGTTTGTCAGGATGGGAAAGGCACGCTATGTTGTCAGCCTTTTGGTGGTTGTTTCAGTCCTCTTTGCTTTTGGATCGGTCTGGGCTTCCTCTGAAGGAGGGGAACACGAAGGCGGGTTGATCAAGAACAAACCCTTGGATTTGCTGTATCGCACCATTAACTTTGGAGTCCTTGCCTTTATACTGATTTTTCTTTTGAGGAAACCGGTTCCTAAGGTCCTTGCATCCCGGCGCCAAGGGATCAAGGACCAGCTGGATGACCTGGAAAGACAGAAGCAGGAGGCGGAAAGGCAGCTTGCCGAATACAAGGAGAAATTCGCCCGTTTGGACGAGGAAGTGGAAAAGATCGTGGCTGAATACATCCGGGATGGTGAGGCTGTAAAGGCGAATATCATCGAGGAGGCCAAGGCAGCGGCCGAAAAGCTTCAGGAGCAGGCCAAAAAGAACGTTGCACACGAATTTCAAAAGGCCAAACAACAGCTAAAGGCAGAGATGGCTGAGCAGGCCGTGGCCATGGCAGAAGAATTGATCAAAAAGTATATCAACGACGAAGATCAAAAACGCATTATTGACGAATACTTGACAAAGGTGGTGGTAGCCCAGTGATAGGCCTCAGGATCGCCAGACGGTATGCCAGGGCCCTGTTGACCATTGGCAAGGAAGACGGCCAGGCTGAGACTTATAAGGAAGAGTTGGCAGGTGTTGTAAAGCTCCTCGAAGAACAAGAAGAGCTGGAGATGGCGATCTCCAATCCCCTGTATGATGCTGAAAGTCGAAAAAAGGTCTTAAAATTGGTGGTAGAGCGTTTAGGTCTCTCCAAGGTCATGACGTCCTTCCTTTTCCTATGCTTTGACAAGGGCAGGATCCAGTACTTGAAGGATATATATACCTATTATGAGAAACTGACCGACGAACTCGCCAATATCGTCCGTGCCGATCTTGTGTCGGCCGTACGACTCCCGGAGGAGAGCATCGCAAGAATCCGGACTGCGCTCTCTGAAAAGACGGGCAAAGAGGTGAGGATGGAAGTCAGTGTGGACCCGGCCTTGGGAAGCGTGAGAACTCAGCTTATGAGTTTAAAAGAATCTTTGCAAAGGAGTGAGAATATCTGATGGAAATTAGAGCCGAAGAGATCAGCGACATTATCAAGGGCCAGATTCAGGACTACGACAAGAAGATAGACGTGAGCGAAACAGGGACCATCTTGTCGGTTGGGGACGGCATTGCCAGGGTGTATGGCGTGGAAAAGGCCATGGCTATGGAGCTTCTTGAGTTTCCCCATGGGATCATGGGCCTCGTCCTCAATCTGGAGGAGGACAATGTGGGCGTGGCGATCATGGGTGAGGATTTCGATCTCCAGGAGGGTGACCCTGTTAAGCGTACCGGCAGGATCGCGCAGGTCCCTGTGGGCGATGTGGTCAAAGGCAGGGTCATTTCGGCCATAGGTGAGCCTTTGGATGGCAAGGGGCCGATTGAAGCCAAGGAGTTTCGCCGGGTCGAGATGCTTGCCCCGGGGGTTGTTGCCAGGCAGCCGGTCAAGGAGCCGATGTATACAGGCCTTAAGGCGATCGATGCCATGACGCCCGTGGGTCGTGGACAGCGTGAGCTCATCATTGGTGACCGCCAGATCGGAAAAACGGCTATTGGAGTGGACGCTATCATCAACCAGAAGGGCCAGGATGTGATCTGTATTTACGTGGCATGCGGTCAAAAAAAATCGACTGTTGCTCAGGTGGTCGAGGTCTTGAATCGACACGGTGCCATGGAATATACCACGGTGATATCTGCCTGTGCCAGTGATCCCGCAACCCTTCAGTATATTGCTCCTTATGCGGGTTGTGCCATGGGGGAGTACTTTCGGGATAGCAAGCAGCACGCCCTGATTGTCTATGATGATCTTTCAAAACAAGCTGTGGCTTATCGGCAACTCTCCCTTCTTTTGAGACGTCCCCCTGGACGCGAGGCATTTCCAGGGGATATCTTTTTTAACCACTCCCGGCTGCTCGAACGCGCTGCTAAGCTGAATGATGAACTTGGGGGCGGTTCCCTGACTGCCCTGCCGATTATCGAGACCCAGGCAGGCGACGTTTCTGCCTTCATCCCCACCAACGTGATCTCCATTACAGACGGGCAGATATATCTTGAGCCAGCCCTTTTCTTCTCGGGTGTCCGTCCGGCCATTAATGTCGGGCTTTCGGTGTCCCGGGTGGGGGGTTCAGCCCAGGTTAAGGCCATGAAGCAGGTGGCTGGCTCACTCCGTCTTGACCTGGCCCAGTTCCGTGAACTCGAAGCCTTTGCCCAGTTCGGAAGCGACCTGGATAAGGCAACACTGGCCCAGTTGAAGCGCGGGACGCGTCTGGTAGAAGTCCTCAAGCAGCCCCAGTACCAGCCACTCCCTGTAGAAAAGCAGGTGATGATTCTGTATGCGGGCACAAAGGGTTATCTGGATAAATATCCTCTGGATGTCCTGGGCAAATACGAAGCCGGGCTGTACCCGTTTATGGAGAGCAAGTATCCTCAGATTCTCACCGAGATTGCGGAAAAGAAGGTCATCAGCGACGACCTGGACAAGGCCATGGCAAAGGCGCTTTCTGAATACGACGAGGAGTTTAAGGATACGATCCAGTAGCCTGTGATTGGCGACACTTGCGCATAAGAGGTAAGGTATGGCGACACTCAAGGATGTCAAGACAAAGATTGGAGCGGTTCAGAAGACGCAAAAGATCGTTAAGGCCATGAACATGGTGGCGGCCTCCAAACTGAGGGGCGCCCAGGATAAGATGGAGGCTTTCAGGCCTTATGCCAATAAGTTTGCCGAGGTCTTGGGGAGCCTGGCCGAACGCGTAGAAGCAGATGAGGAGCACGCCCCCCCACTCCTTGTGCCGCGGGCGGAAGTGAAAACCGTCGACCTGCTCCTCATGACGTCTGACCGGGGGCTGTGCGGGAGTTTCAATACGAATTTGATTATCAAGGCCGAGAAGTTTTTGAAGGAAAAGGCCGGGCAAGGTGTTGACGTACGGCTCATTTGCATGGGCCGCAAGGGGCGCGACTACTTTCGTCGCAGAAAACAGAACATCCGTAGCGAACACATAGGGATTGTAGGCGCAAGATTTGGCTTCAATGTTGCGGTCAACGCTGGGCAAGAACTGATAGACACCTTTCTGAATGGCGAAACCGATGAGGCCCATGTGATTTTTAGCGAATTTGTGTCCATGGCAAGACAGGTGCCAACCCTAAAGCAGTTGTTACCCATCGCCGGGGTCGAGAAGGTTGAACAAGCTCAAGAGGCTGAGCGGGTGGGCTACATTCCGGAACATATCTGTGAACCTTCGGTAGAGGAGCTCATGGCAGAGATGCTTCCCAAGCATGTCTACGTTCAGTACGTTCAGATATTCGGAGGCCTGCTTGAAACCTCTACCAGCGAGCATGCAGCGCGCATGCAGGCCATGGAAAATGCCACCAGCAATTGTGCTGACATGATCGTCTCGCTCACCATGGTGTACAACAAGGCCCGCCAGGCAGCCATTACCGCCGAGCTCATGGATATCGTGGGCGGGGCTGAGGCCCTGAAGGGTTAGTGGGCGTTGATTAAGCTTAAAGAAGTTTAATAAGTATATAGGAGGTTGAGAGCATGGCAGCAGAAGTAGTGAATATGGGAGCAATCACCCAGGTCATCGGCAATGTGGTCGATGTGGAGTTTCCGGAGGGGCAGCTTCCCCTGATCTACACGGCCCTGTTGATCAGCAATCCGGGGATCAGTGATGTAGAAGACAACCTGGTTATAGAAGTTGCTCAACACCTGGGTGACCGGGTGGTGCGCACCATTGCCATGGATATGACGGACGGTCTGGTCAGGGGGATGCCTGTAAAGAATACGGGCGCACCCATCATGATGCCTATAGGTGAAGCAGGTCTGGGTCGGGTCCTTAACGTGGTAGGTCGGCCTGTGGACGGACTTGGTCCGGTAGTGTCAAAGAAGTATGCCCCTATTCACCGGGCAGCGCCGACCTTTATAGAACAGGATACCACGGTTAAGGTGCTGGAATAGGCAAGACCGTCATCATGATAGAGATGATCCACAATATCGCCAAGGAGCACGGCGGTATTTCTGTCTTTGCAGGAGTGGGAGAACGGACCCGTGAAGGAAACGACCTTTATCTTGAAATGAAAGAATCCGGCGTGCTTCCAAGGTGTGCTTTGATTTACGGACAGATGACGGAGCCGCCAGGAGCGCGGGCCCGGGTGGCACTGTCTGCACTTACCGCCGCAGAGTATTACAGGGACGAGGAAGGCATGGATGTGCTTTTCTTCATGGATAATATTTTTCGCTTTACTCAGGCAGGCTCCGAGGTCTCCTCTCTTCTGGGTCGCATGCCCTCTGCGGTGGGATATCAACCCACGCTGGCGGTTGACATAGGAGAACTCCAGGAGCGGATTACTTCCACCGACAAGGGTTCTATCACCGCGGTACAATGCGTCTATGTTCCGGCCGACGACTTGACAGACCCTGCGCCGGCCACGACTTTTGCCCACCTTGATGGCACCGTGGTTCTCTCCAGACAGATCGTGGAGCTCGGGATCTATCCGGCTGTGGACCCGCTCGATTCCACGTCCCGAATTCTGGATCCCCAGTATCTGGGCGAGGAGCATTACCTTACGTCTCGTAAGGTGCAGATGATTTTGCAGAAGTACAAAGATTTGCAGGATATTATCGCAATCCTTGGAATGGACGAGCTTTCTGACGAAGACAAACTCACGGTCGGCAGAGCCCGCAGGATACAACGATTCCTCTCACAACCCTTCCATGTGGCGGAGGAATTTACCGGCCTGGCGGGCAAGTATGTGAAGATCGCAGATACGGTCAAGGGGTTTAAGGAGATTTGTGAGGGGAAACACGATGAGCTTCCTGAACAGGCATTTTATATGGTCGGCACCATTGAAGAGGCTCAAGCCAAGGCCGAGAAACTCGCAGCCATTGAATAGCATTAAAGGGTTAAGGTGGGATTATGGCAGGCAATATAATGTTAGAAGTTGTGACCCCTGACAAATCTGTCCTCAGCGAAGAGGCCCAGATTGTGGTTGCACCGGGGGAATACGGGGAATTTGGTGTCTTGATCGGCCACACCTCGTTCCTGACGACCCTGAAAATAGGAATGCTCAGGTACAAGGACAAGGGTGGCACTGAACGTATCGTGTTTGTGAACGGCGGCTTTGCAGAAGCTCTGCCTAATAAGGTTACAGTCTTGGCCGAATCAGCCGACCGACGCAGAGATATAGACATTGAGCGGGCCAGGGCCGCAATGAAAAGAGCCGAACAGCGTCTGGCTGAAGCCGGGAGGAAAGAAGACATTGATTTTAGGCGAGCTGAGGGTGCTTTGCAGCGGGCAATCGCCAGGATTAAGATCGCAGAAGCTAGAATTGCAGCGGGCAATCGCCAGGATTAAGATCGCAGAAGCTAGAAGAGCGCACTAGCTAGGTTCCTTATTTAGTATAACGATGATAAGCGGGGGCAAGTCGATTGACTTGCCCCCGCTTTTTTGGTAAAAATTAGGTTATGCAAGATGTAGCTGTTATCATTTTGGCCGCTGGTAAGGGCACCCGCATGAAGTCGAACCGAGCCAAGGTGCTCCATAAAATGCTCGGGGTGCCTATGATCCGATATGTAGTCGAGGCTGCCCTTGCTGTTGCCGACGATGTTGTGGCAGTCATAGGGCACGAGGCCGAGGCTGTGCAGAAGGCACTCGCACCTTACCCGATGCTTCGATTTGCAGTTCAGAAGGAGCAGCTTGGTACGGGACATGCCGTAGTGTGTGCCATGCCAGAGATCTCAGCCGGCGTTCAGGACGTCGTTGTCCTGTGCGGAGACACCCCACTCCTAAAGCCAACCACGGTGCGTGGCTTGATTAATCAGCACCGAGCCAGGGAGGGCCATTTGACCCTCATAGCAACGACGCTAACAGAGCCTTTTGGATATGGGCGGATCGTTTCAGACGCACAGGGGAACCCGATCCGTATTGTGGAAGAATCAGATGCGAGCGAATCAGAGAAGAAAATCCAGATTGTCAACACTGGAACCTATTGCATCAACATGACTTTTTTGAAAAAGGCCTTAGCAGGTCTGAAGAACGATAACGCCCAGGGTGAGTTCTACCTTACAGATGTAGTAGAACGGGCGTACCGAGACGGAAAACCCGCTATCCTCTTGGAGATGAATGATACGATTCAGATTATTGGTGTGAATACCAGGGAGGAGTTGGCTAAGGCCGAAAGGTTTTTACAGCAGGCCATAAACGAAGGCGACCAAAATTCCCTTGACTTTTC